>Ga0209684_1000123_pt1 | contig 14046 bp, 11 predicted proteins | sample PanSoiPlot6MoBio_FD_188322 | JGI IMG/M metagenome (GOLD analysis project Ga0209684, IMG submission 188322) | Tropical forest soil microbial communities from Panama analyzed to predict greenhouse gas emissions - Panama Soil Plot 6 MoBio (SPAdes)... | ecosystem: Environmental > Terrestrial > Soil...
ATGGAATGGTGAATATCCGAACCATTATTCCAGTATTCCAACATTCCATTGTTCCATCATTTCGTTTGAGATCGGAGATGTTTTTATGTGGAAACGCTACCGGCCACTGAGAATCATTTCGCCCATCGCGTTCCTCTTTTTATGGGAAGGCGCGGTGAGGTTTGGCGAAGTAAATCAGCTGATCATCCCGGCGCCAGTTGCGGTGTTGCGCACGATGATCGACCTCACTGTCAATGGTCGCCTACCTTGGGCCATTGCCGTTAGTCTCAATCGGGTGCTTCAAGGATTCATCTACGGCTCGCTTCTCGGTGTTGCTCTCGGTCTTCTCGTGGGTTGGTTTCGCACCGTCGAAGACGCGGTCGATCCACTCGTCGCCGCCATTTATCCCATCCCGAAGTCAGCGATTTTTCCTCTCTTTATTCTGTGGTTTGGTCTGGGTGAAACGTCGAAGATCATGACGATCCTGATCGGTGTGTTATTTTTGGTTTTGATCAACACGGTCACCGGGGTCAAAGCCATCGATCCGGTGCTGCTCAAGGCCGCCCGCGACCTAGGCGCAAATCAACGCCAGATCTTCGCCAAAGTTGTAATACCGGGTGCCCTGCCCAACATCTTCACCGGTCTCAGGTTGGGAGCCGGTATGGCCTTGATCTTGGTTTTCATCACGGAAATAGAAGCGACCAAAGCGGGGTTAGGGTTTTTGCTCTGGGAATCGTACCAGCTGCTCTTAATCAAGCAGGTTTTCAGCTGCACGGTGGCCTTTGGCATTTTAGGTATTCTTTGCAATTGGGTTCTGCAGTGGTCTGAGCGCGCGCTTTGCCCGTGGCGCCGGTTTTGAGGGGTTTCAGGTTTCTGGTGTCGGGTTTACTCGGAGCCTCGAACTAGACTTCGCTGCTCGCGTTGACACTTGTCGGAGGGCCATGTTACATGCCCTTTGAGTCGGGCAGCGACTTCAATCTCTACGGAGGAAATTATGGCGAGCCAAAAATTGAGTTGGGCTTTAAGCTTGGCGCTTCTTGTCCTTTTGCCGTCGCTGGCACTGGCGCAGCTCGAAACAGTAAAACTGGGCGATCTGTCAGCGATCTCCAACGCCGCGATCTATATCGCCATCGAGAAGGGATTCTTCAAAGAGCAGGGCATTAACACTGAAATAACGAATTTCGACTCGGCGGCCAAGCAGGTTCCTGCGCTTGTCGCGGGTGAGCTGGAAGTTTCGGTGGGTTCAGCCAGTGCGGGACTGTTTAACGCCGTCGCTGAGAAAGCGCCGTTTCGGATCGTAGCGGACAAAGGCCAAGCCCGAGAAGGTTACGGCTTTTCACTGCTGGCCGTTCGCAAGGACCTGGTCGATTCGGGACAAGTCAAAACCTTCAAAGACCTCAAGGGAAAGAAGATCGCGATCCTCGCTAAGGGAAACGTTCAGCATTATCTGGCGGGAAAGATGGCTGAGGAGGTCGGGCTCACCATCAACGATGTCGAGCTAACGTTTCTGGGCGCCCCCAATCAAGTGACGGCTTTCGAAACCAAAGCCATCGATGCGGCCTACGTTGTGGAGCCGTGGGCGGCCCGCTTTGCCGAACGCGGAGTAGCCGTGCGTTTTCGCACGCCGGATCAGGTGAAAGGTCTGGGGCCCGTCCAGGTCGCTGTTATCATCTATTCCGGCAAGTTCATAAGCGAGCGCAGAGCGGTAGCGCAGCGCTGGATGAATGGCTACCTCAAGGGTGCCGAGTTGTTCAATAAGAGAGGAACAAAAGATCCGGAGATCGCGGCCATTCTGGAGAAATACACCAAAGTGCCGGCCAAAGTTATTCAAGCCGCTATTCCACCGTACCAAGATCCCCACGGCAAACTGCTGCGGGAAAATTTGGCCGATCAAGCCCAGTGGTTCGCCAGCAACGGCATGCAGCAAAAAATTAACATTGATAACGCTTTGGATTTGAGCTTCTTGAAATGATGACTCGCGCAAAGCATGTCGGGTTTTAATATCGGGATGCGCGATTCGGGATACGGGATATCTCGGATCGCGCATCTCGCATCACGGATCTCGTAGCATGAGTCCCCTACTTGAACGGTTCTAACAAGGAAGTATCTCATGGCCCAAGACCTAAGAAGTTTTTTAAAGGAACTAGAAGTGGAGGAACCCGACCAAATCCTCCGCGTCAAAAAGGAAGTGGATCCCCACTTCGAGGTGACCGGCGTTCTCGCGAAGCTGGAGAAGGAGCGGAAATTTCCCGTCGTTATTTTTGAGAAGGTCAAAGGTTCGACATTGCCTGTAGTGACCAATGTGCATGCCGATGCTCGACGTCTGTTCCGAGCCATCGGGCTAAAAAACGCCAGCCTGCCGGAATTTATTCGAGAGTATGGCGCTCGCGAGGATCACCCCAAGCCGCCGGTGATAGTTGAAGATGCGCCCGTGCAGGAAGTGGTTCTCACCGGCAAAGACATCGATGTAACGCAACTACCGATTCTCACGTACCACGAGAAAGACGCCGGTCGTTATATAACCGCCGGTTTTGGTATCATGCGCGACCCCGACTCGGGTGTGCGCAATGCCGGCATTTATCGCCTGATGATTCATTCCAAAGATACTTTCGGCATCCAGCTTTCCGAGACCGCTCACGGTCACTACATTTGGCAAACTTACGAACGACAAAATCGTCCCACGCCGATGGCGGTGGCGATCGGCCATCATCCAGCTTTCTACATAGGCTGTCTTTCCTTCACCTCTCTTGAGACCGATGAATTTTCCGTGGCCGGCGGAATCATGGGAGAGCCGCTGGATCTCGTGCGCTGCAAAACACTGGACTTGGAAGTGCCGGCGTATGCAGAAATCGTGTTGGAATGTGAAATTCTCCCACAACTGCGCAAAAAGGAAGCGCCCTTTGGCGAGTATCCGGGAACCTACGGCCCGCAGCGAAATAATCCGATTGTGCAAGTTAAAGCGATTACGATGCGTCGCAATGCGCTGTACCAATCAAGTTTTGTGGGCCACGCCGACAATCTTCTGCTTTCGGGAATCGTCCGTTCCACCACTATCATGAAGACGGTCAAGATCGCCTCGCCGAAGGTGCGGGCGGTGCATGTGCCCACCTCGGGCAGGTGCCGTTTTATTTGCTATGTATCCCTGGAAAAGATCATCGAGGGCGAACCCAAGAATGCTGCCATGGCGGCATTCGCCGCGGACCCGTTTCTCAAATACGTGGTCGTCGTCGATCAGGACGTCAATATTCTGAATGACGAGGAAGTGCTGCACGCCATCGCCACTCGCGTGCGGGCGGACACGGACATTTTCATGGTCACCTACGCCAAAGGCTCGCCGCTTGATCCGGCCTCGTATGATCCAGCGGGTGGATCTCATCTTGTCACCAAAATGGGAATCGATGCCACGCGTAAGGCCAATTACCCTGAAGAGATCAGCGTTCCCGGATCGGACGACATCAAGCTCGAAGATTACTTTCCAGGTTCGCGCTAAGTAAGAAGAATTGAGCGATGAGTGCTGAGGACCAGTTTCTCAGAAAAGTCCTGAGTAATGAATCCTGAGTGGCCGGACCGGGCGGTACTCAATACTCACGACTCGTTACTCAGCACTGGTTTTGTCGCAGCTCCGGCATCACTTCCCGCGTGAACAGATCGATCGACACTTCACAGGCCGCGCGGGGAATGCCTGGCACCGAAAATCGGCAGACGAGATGGCTCGCGCCCAACTCCTTCCGAAAGCGGACGATTTCCTTCGCACACGTCGTCGGGTCGCCAAAAATAATTCGATCTTCGGCTAGTCGCTCGATGGTGAGTTGCCCCGCAGGCCGCTTGACCACCGGGTGAGGCCAGCGAAAGTACATTCTTTCGAACGCTTGGATAAACGGGGCTCCCGCCAAGTTGATCGCCTCTTTCGTACTGCTCGCCACGAAAACGTAGCGAAACAAGGCTACCTCTCCTTCGCCTTTTCTCATCTCCCTGCACGCTTCTCGATACAGGCGCGCGCAAGGCGCAATCTCGTCCAGGTTAGCCGACGGCCCCACGAACCAGGCGTCTCCCAAGCGCGCGGCGCGGCGAATTGCTGGCTCCACCCAGGCGCCAAACCAGATGGGTGGTCTTGGCCGCTGCGTCGGACGAGGTGCCACCGTCGTATTGTCTACTTGGTAATGCTTTCCACGATGAGTAACATTTTCCTCGGTCCACAGCCGGTGCAGCAGCGAAGCGCCTTCCTCCAATCTGCTGCCGCGCTCCTTGAGCGAATAACCAAAAGCGGCGAATTCTTCCGGGGCATAGCCGGCGCCGATGCCCAAGATCAAGCGCCCGCCGGAAATCATATCGACCATCGCGCCTTCCTCCGCAACCATTACGGGATGGTAGAGGGGAAGTAAGAGCACGCCGGTGCCCAGACGGATACGCCGCGTGCGGCTGGCGACGGCAGCAAGTCCGATGAGCGGCGCCGGATACAAAACCGGATTGTTGTGATGCTCGCCGAGCCAAATCGAGTCGAATCCGGCTGCCTCGGCTCGCTCACATTCTCGCAGAGTCTCTTCAAAGCCCGTTTGCCCCTGGAGGGGGCTTAGCCCGATTTTCATCGCACGATCCATGTTCTATCCGTTCCGTTTCTGTAATTTCACCTTTGGGAAACTTTGCGCCCGTGTGATGGTGCTCTTCGTATCTCCCACAGAAACTATTCGACGCTTCCCTTCGTGTCAACGCGAGGCGAGCGTTGGTAGTGGTTCAGTTCCGTCATTTGACGCTCTAAATTCAATCGAAGTAGAATGTATAATTATGACTCAACTCAGCGCGAGGCTTACCAATGACGGACCAAAATACAATTCCACGCATTAGCATCCAACCCACGAGTGGGTTCATTCCTTTTGAAGACCAAGATATCGAACAATCAATCCCGCAGCGTTTCGAGCAGCAGGTGCGCGCATACGGCGACCGTCTAGCGATCAAATCGGACCGCGAAACTTTTACCTTCACTTCTCTTAACCAAACCGCCAACCGACTAGCTCGAATGATTCTTTCTCGGCGAGGAGACTCGGCGGAGTCCATCGCCCTTTTGTTTGACCAGGGCGCTCCCGTACTTGTCTCGATTCTGGCGGTTCTAAAGACCGGAAAATTCTACGTCGTCCTGGACGCGAGTTACCCACAGGATCGACTGAAATATATGCTCGAAGATTCGGACGCCAAACTCGTCGTTGCCGACGCCAACAATGCCGCTCTCGCTGGCCGGCTATCCAATGAAGCATTAGAGGTTATTAACTTCGATGATGTGGACAAAAACCTTGCCGACCGCAATCTGGGCGTGTATCCAACCCCGGACAGTCTGGCGATGATTCTTTATACCTCCGGCTCGACGGGACGGCCAAAGGGAGTGACACACACGCATCGCAATGTTCTCGTCGATGCCCGTAATCTTACCAACGGTTGGTGTGTCACGGCACAAGATCGTTGGTTGTTGCATACGTCCGTCAGTTTCGCCAATTCAGTCCGGACGATTTACAGCTCGCTTTTGAACGGCGGCGCCATTTATCCTTACGATATAAAGAAACAGGGCTTCGGTGGACTGCCGAACTGGTTGCTGTCCAACGAGATTACGATCCTGCGCAGTGTTCCAACCACCTTTCGGGATTTTGTGAACACCTTGGGGAAAGGCGAAATTTTCCCCGCCGTTCGAGTGCTCTCAGTGGGTGGAGAACCGTTGTTGCGAGCCGATCTGGATTACTTCAACCATCACTTTCTTCCCCATTGCGTTCTGTCGCATGCTCTGGGACCAACCGAATGCTTGACAGTTTGTTGGGCTCTCATACCCCATGGCACACAGATAACAGAAAGTAAGTTGCCCATCGGTTATGAGCTTAAAGATAAAGACGTGCTTGTGCTCGATGAGGCCGGTTGCGAGCTGGGCGAAGGCGAAGTTGGTGAGATTGCAGTGAAGAGCCTCTACATCTCGCCTGGGTACTGGCGTGATCCTGAGCGAACCAAAGCTGCATTTTTGCCTGATCCCATGGGAAGCGATGCGCGAATCTATTTGACGGGAGATCTCGGCGTCAGGGGGCGTGATGGCTGCCTCAGGCATGTCGGCCGTGAAGATTTTCAGGTAAAGGTTCGCGGCTTTAGAATCGATGTATCGGAAATCGAAATCGCCCTCCGCGCCATCGACGGTGTCGAAGATGCTGTTGTCGTTGGACGACAGGAGGACAGGGGCGAACAACGACTGGTTGCCTATTTTGTTCCGGCGCCGCGACCCCCAATCACGGTCACGAAGATACGCCAGGGTCTGGCTCGAGTGCTTCCAGATTACATGATGCCATCAACGTTCGTGTCCATCGATGCGATGCCTCAGACGCCCAACGGAAAAACGGACCGTCTTCGTCTTCCAATGCCGACCCGAGATCGACCGAATCTGGAGAATCCATTTGTGCCGCCCGGGACTGTAATCGAAGCGGAATTGGCAGCGATCTGGGCCGAGGTTTTGAGCCTCGATCAGGTGGGTATCAATGACCATTTCTTTGAATTGGGGGGAGATTCTTTGCTGGCCACGAGGATCATTGCCCGGATAACAAAGAGATTCAAAGTGGACATACCCATAAAGACCTTGTTCGAGTCGCCCACCGTAGCCAAAATTGCAGAGATACTTGTTATCAACGGGGCAAAGGCCATTAACGACGAGGACCTCCCCGGCATTTTGGGCGAAATCGAATCCCTGTCGGATGAGGAAACTCAAAACCACCTCAGGGGCAAAAACAACTAGGAGTTAACGCATGCGGATAGTCCACCCATTCGAAATGAACGGAAAAACTTAGCGTCTCGAAGTCAGAGCAGAGTTGCTCTTCACGGCACCCCCACGACCCTAATCATGTCCAATACACTTCACGCTGAAGTCAATGTTCTCTCCATACTATTTGGAAGTTGACGAAGCAGGCAGCTCTCGGATATTGTCTCGCCAAAAATGGCGCTAGCCTGTCGTATGGTAACTTTGCGCGCTGCTCGCCGCCCTAGAACATTCAGCGTTAGAGGCTTAAGCGCGAGTTATTTTTAGGTTCTCGTCCAGATTCCAAAAGCGGTTTCCTACCAGTTCAGAAGAGGAGGAGTTTTTATGATCACACATTCATTCAAACAATCTAGCCTCTTGGTCGCCGGCACCCTAACGGTTTTTTTAATCATCACGCCTGCTTTCGCACAGGAAGGAGGCGAAAAACCCGCCGCTCAACCGGCTGCGCCGTCGGCGCCCGATCCGTCGAAACCGATTCCTACATTGCAACCGCAGCCAACCACCGTGCCGGGACGGCCCGACATTCCTAACGCCGAAGTCGCCAAGGTGCTACGCGGCGTCCCGCCCCCACCGTTCCCGGCGCCGGAAGACAAGCTGCCGGTGTCGCAGCTCAAGCTGCCCAAAGGCTTTAAGATCGAAGTTTATGCCAGCGGGATCGCCAATGCGCGCTCGCTCCGGCTCGGCGACAAAGGGACTGTGTTCGTAAGCACGCGTCTTCTCGATAAGGTCTACGCCATCGTGGACAAGAACGGGAAACGCGAAACCAAAGTCATCGCCTCGGGACTGGACCGGCCAAACGGTCTTGCCTTTTACAAGGGCACGCTCTATATCGCCGAAGGCACCAGGATTTCCAAGCTCGACATGATCGAGGACAATCTCGACAGTCCGCCGAAGCCGGTGGTTATCTATAGCGACTTCCTCAATCATCAATCGCACGGCTGGAAATTCATGGCCTTGGGGCCGGACAACAAGCTCTACGTCAACGTCGGTTCGCCCTGCAATATCTGCGAACCGCCTCCTACCAACGGTCATATCCGGCGCATCAGTCTCGACGGTAGCAACGCGGAGATCGTCGCGCGTGGAGTGCGCAACTCGGTTGGCTTTGATTGGCACCCGGTGACAAAGGAATTTTACTTTACCGATAATGGACGCGACTGGCTGTCGGAAGACCTGCCTGAAGACGAGCTAAATCGCGTCACCAAAGTCGGCCAGCATTTCGGTTTTCCCTATTGCCATCAGGGCAACTTCACGGACCGCGAGCTGGGCTGGGGACGTTCGTGCGACGAGTTCGAAAAGCCGGTGGCACTGCTGGGCCCGCACTCGGCCGCGCTCGGCATGCGGTTCTACACCGGCAAAATGTTTCCGACTCAATACCAGAATGCGATCTTTGTCGCGCGTCACGGTTCCTGGAACCGGACAAAGAAAATCGGCGGCGACGTCATCCTCGTTAAGCTCAATAAGGATGGCAGCGTGAAGTCGCAAGAGCCGTTTCTCACTGGCTTTCTCCAGAACAACGAATACAGCGGCCGACCGGTGGACGTGCAGGTCATGAAGGACGGCTCGCTGCTGGTTTCGGACGATCACGCCGGAGCGGTTTACCGCGTGACCTACGGCAGCACCAAGGTTGCTACCCGTTGAACTCGGCCACGAAGCAGAGAATCAACCGCAGAAAGCGCAGGGTGATAGATCGCAATCAGCTTTACTCGACGGGCTTTTTATCAAGAACTGTTCCATGATCTTACGCTCGCCCTCAGAGAATGAACGGAGCTTTTGTCATGCCGGCATGGATAGCCGGCATCCAGGTTCGCAAGGATGCTTCCGGAGACATCCATGTCGGCCTGGATTCCAGCACTCCATGCTGACGCAATCGGCGCTCTGATTGAAGTGACCAAAGTCTGTCTGCACGCGTAAATTCAAAAGGAGATCTCGAAGAGTGCGAATGAAGAAGTTCAAAAGCACTAAACCTTCGTGTCCTTCGCGAACTTCGTGGTGACAACTTGTCTCGTCGGATGGCACGGCGTGATGTGTAGTATGGTGGCCGCACTTATCTTGCTGTCGGCGTTGCAAACCAACGCCGACACGCTCGAAGCGCGGCTAGCTCCATGCCTCGCGTGCCATGGCGTCAACGGACAATCGCTAATCCCCGAAGTGCCCTCGCTCGGAGGTCAACCGGATTTCTACCTCACCATTCAGCTATTCATGTTCCGGGAAAAACTCCGCGTGGTCGAACCCATGAACCAGATGATGCAAGGACTCAAGGACGACGATTTACGCAGGATGGCAGCGTACCTCGCGAAGTGGCCGCCGCCCAAGCCTATCGACGACCTCGTTGATCCTGCCCGTATGGAGCGGGCCCGAGCGCTCATCGAGCAGCATCGCTGCAACTTCTGCCATAACCAAAATTTTTCCGGTGAACAGAATGTCCCCCGCCTTGCCGGTCAGCGTGAAGACTATCTCGCCAAGGCGCTCCGAGAATACAAGAACAATACGCGACGCGGTTATGATGCCTCGATGGCCGATGTTCTTTACCCAATTAGCGACGAGCAGATCGTCGATCTCGCTTACTTTCTGGCCCGTGTCCGCTAGCTCGACTTGCGAACGCCATAAAGTCGCGGATTTTGCGTTAATCAATGGTCGTAAAGGGAGGTACTGAAAATGAGGTCACGTAACCGACAGATCTATTATACAAGCGCTCGCGCAGCATCCGGCGCAACGCAAAGATAAAGATTTGTGCCCATATCTAATGCGCTGAAACGGGCTATTGGCCGATCGTCTTCCTGAACAGTTCCCGCAGACTATTGTATTTTGGACCCCACTCGAAAGACGAAAGCACGCGTAACTCTGTGCCGGGCTCCGGTGTCCACCTAACGTCCCGCCGCGATGTCCAATAGAAAAGCTTTTGCGCCATCATCTCCTGGGCTTCTTTCGCGAGATGATAGTCGACTAGCAAAGCTGCGGCGTGAGGGTGCGGCGCCTTTGAGCCGATGGCGATGACACTTGGCGGCTTCACAACCGTCGGATTCATGAAAACGAAATCGATGGGAGCGGCTTTTGTCTTGAATTGCAGCGCCTGCTGGGCGTAACCGTCGACAAGGAGGTCGTACTCCCCGGCAGCCACCAGTTGAGTTATGAGACTGTGGCCTCTTTGAAATTTGAGGCTCTGGTCCTCTACCAATCGCCTTAAAAACGAAACCGCCTTACTTTCACCCATCAGATCAATCATTCCAGCCAGCCAATCATATTCCTCCCTGTCCATGACCAGCCTGCCTTTCCATCTCGGATTGAGCAGGTCATTGTAAGACTTGGGGACTTCGGCGGGCTTGACCCTCGTGCTGTTGTACAGCAATGTGTAGCCGGTCGCGTAATAGCCTGCTGCATAACCCTCCGCATCGGCAAAACCTTGCCGTAGAAAAACCGTTTCAGGGCTCTTATACTTTGCTATGAAATTCTTGCTTGCCAGCTCCGGAATGAGTGTTCCTCGCATGGAGAACGCATCAACGTTGAATATGCCTCCGCGGTATTCTGTTATGACCTTATTGACCACCGACGGTCCGCCGAGTCTGGTATAACGCACGTCAATAAAAGGATACTGTCGTCTGAAACCAGTCAGTAGATCTTGCATGTCATTGACGTTCGTTGCGCCATGATAGTGGACGACGCCCTCCTTTCTGGCTCCGTCCGTGAGCGCTTTGAGTCGTTGTTCCGGTGGCCTGCGGTTGATTTCGGCCAGGAGGGGCTCGACATTCGCGCGCGCTTGTCCGGACGCTGCGAGCCGCAGACCCACAGCGATCAGACAAACCATCAAACGTGCTTTGCCGGTCGGTTTCACTTGAGCGCCTCTTACCGAGAGAGAAGCCACACGATGCTATCTGCCGCTTGCCTCTTTGATCATTTGCAAAACCTGATCGGTGGTGCGCACACGAGCCATGCGCGGAAACATGAGGTCCATCAACACGTCGTGGGCGCGCTGGTCGTGAACAGAAGCGCAGGCATCACGAACGATCACTATATTGTAATCCAGATCCCTGGCGGCAAAGACTGTAGCCGCCAGTCCGACGTCGGTTGAGCCCCCGGACATCAGAATGGTATCGATGTTCCGAGCACGAAGCGCCAGATCCAAGTAGGTTTGGAAAAAAGCGCTCCACCGATATTTGGGAATATAATAATCGTCAGGCCGCGGATCGAGTTCAGGAATGACCTCCGCGCCGCTGCTACCTTCCAAGGCGACCGGTCTATCCTTCACCGGCACACCGTTAGGCCAGGGAGTGAGGTCGATTTTGGTGTCAGTGAGCGTCGTCACCGATGTGGCCCCATCCGCTCGATGGTTGCCTTTGGCAAAGAAAATAGGGATTCCCGCCTCTCGTCCCGCTTTCATGAGCCGTACCGCACCTTCTACCATTGGTTTCTTGCGGGCCTTGGCTTTCTCATTCGCCTGGTGGTAGTAGCCATTTAGAATGTCGAAAAAAAGAATGCCGGTTTTGTTGATTTCAATCTGGTTGGGACTCATGCAATTCACCTCCTAGGCGCAAACTTGTTACACCCGCCTTTTTGTTTGTCAACTGGAAATCGTCGTCTTTGAAATCAACTGCACGATCCGTAAAATTGCTACCCTAACCTTGGGAATTCTTTCGATAACGCGCCGCGCCCATGTGGCCCATGCCGATCGTAAGAAGTCCGAGTAGCAGATGGACAAACTGAATGACCCAGTGAAATTCGCCGACCATAAGCGATGCCTGCACCATGCCAATCACGATTGTGGCTGCGCCGACGACCAGGGTGCCGACGGCGATTGTCCAGCTGCCGCCTTTGGAAAATGCCTGCCCGATTCCAATAACCAAGAGCGCGCCCACCGCCAGCAGACCGAGCAACATATGCATTTGCAGTAGATTCAAAGCCGCGCCTGTCCAGAATAGTAAGCCGAGAATTAATGCTAGTAGTCCAGCCAGACTCAAAACAGCGGATGCGATGCGAATGACCATGGCGAAGTCTCTCCCTCGCGAAGAAGTTTTAATAACGCACGTAGGTTCGGTGTCAGTCAAGCACGGATCGTAATCAAAGGTAACAATTTGTACGCGAAAACTAGAAGCCACGCCATTTTTGCGCGGTCGCATAACCGAGCTGGACATTTCTTCCCTCTTGGAGTAATCGAAGTTTCCAACGGGCAAGAACAACCTATGAAACAGTGGCTCATCCTTATCTCTCTGACAGCTTTCTTGCTATCTCCGCTGGCTCTAACATTTTCGGCGGAGACACCGCTGAAAATTATCAACGTGGCAGTGCCCGCAGTCTCGCTTCTGCAGGCGCCCCTGTTTGTCGCCATTGATGCCGGGGCGTTTAAAAAATATGGCATGGACGTGCGCTACGTGCTCACGGGCGCCCGAACTATTCAGGCTTTGGTGGGCGGCTCTGTCCAGTTTGCTCAGGGAGTTTCGAGCCGGACGGTTCCCTCTGCGGTTCTGGGTGGAGCGGACGCGATATTGATCGCCAACTTTGTCGACAAGCTTTTGTTCACCATGCACAGCGCTCCCGAAATCAATTCCATGCAAGACCTGAAAGGAAAAGTTGTCGGCGTCTCCGGCATCGGCGGCAGCACCGACTTCGCCAGCCGTTTGGCTCTCCGTGAAGCGGGGCTGGTTCCAGATAAAGATGTAGCCATCCGTGGCGTGGGCGGGGTCGCCGAAACCGTTGTCGCTATGAAGGCGAAGATAATTCATGCCGGCACTCTATCTCCGCCTTCTTCGTTCGTGGCGCAAAAGGCAGGTTTTAAGATCTTGTTCGACATGAGTACGTTGGGCGTCGACTACGTGTCGTCCGGGCTAGGAGTTAAAAAGGCCTCGATTGCTTCCAACCGGGAGCAGGTGAAACAGTTTCTCATGGCGATGATCGAGGGGGCGAAGATTCTTAAGACAGACGAAGAATTCTCTCTGCGCGTGCTGGCCAAGCACACCAGGATTTCTGACCGCGAGGTCCTGAGACAGAGCTACAATTACATGAAGCCATATTTTCTTAAGCTCCCTTATCCATCTTTCAGGTCAATCAAAGATACCTTGGACATACTTGCCAAGGACATTCCGAAAGCTAAAGATGCCGACCCGAGAGATTTTATCGACAACTCGGTCCTAAAAGAGATCGAGGCAGGCGGTTATATCGAGGCTTTATATGGAAAATGAAATTACACACCGATTCATCTCTGCCGACGATCACATCGATCTTCGTTGGCTGCCGAAAGATCTGTGGATAGAGCGGCTCCCCGCCCGGCTGCGCGAGCGCGGTCCGCGCGTAGTAGATAAAGAAAAAGGCGCGTTCTGGACTTGGGAAGGCCAGACCTTTAGCCCCCATGGTTATTACACCGCCGCGCAGGGTAGCGGCGCCATGTGGGCCATCGAACGCGGCGGCGTAATGCGCGAGAGCGAGCTGCGTCCGACCAGCGCCGAGATGCGCCTCGCCGATATGGACCGCGACGGCGCCGACGCCTCCGTCATGTATGGCCCCACCGATCCAATGGCCATCTCTGACCCGGAGCTCAGGCGTTATTGCTATGAAGCCTATAATGACTGGTTGAACGAATTCTGCGCGGCGAAGCCAGAGCGCTTGATCGGCGTCGCGCAGCTCCCCTTGGAAGACCCTGAGCTTGCCCGTGAAGAGTTTGACCGTCTCGCCAGGCGCGGCGGGCTGCGTCACGTCAACATTCTCGCCTCGCGTGCCAACCCTCCCGTCTACGACGCGGCATGGGAGCCCTTCTGGGCGCTGGCTGAGGAAGTGGGCATACCGATCGGTTTTCACCTCGCCGTTTTAGTAAAAAAGACCCGCCTCGATGATGGCGACCGCGACGCCGCCAATCTAGTTATTTCAGTGGCCTCGCGTTTTGCTAAAGAACCGCCGGGCATTCAGCTTCTCGAGCCGATCGCAGGTCTCATCTTTGCGGGCGTCCTGGATCGGCATCCGCGTCTCAAGATTGTAATGGCCGAGGCTGGGCTCGCTTGGGTGCCTGGCATGATTCAGGGCCTCGACATATGGTACCAGCGCACCAGAGACGGCCGCAGACTCACTGGCGACTCTCCAATCATTCTTCCTAAGTTGCTCCCGAGCGAATATTTCCACCGCCAGATCTGGATCAGCTTTGTTGATGATCCCCTCGGCGTAAAGATGGTCGGCAGCGTTCTGGACATGGACAAGGTGATGTTTGGTTCCGACTACCCCCACCCCGCGAGCACCTGGCCTTATTCGCAGCAAGTCATCGAAGAGCAGATGCAAGGACTATCGCCGGAGGTGCGGCAAAAGATCGTCCGTGA
>Ga0209684_1000124_pt1 | contig 14031 bp, 15 predicted proteins | sample PanSoiPlot6MoBio_FD_188322 | JGI IMG/M metagenome (GOLD analysis project Ga0209684, IMG submission 188322) | Tropical forest soil microbial communities from Panama analyzed to predict greenhouse gas emissions - Panama Soil Plot 6 MoBio (SPAdes)... | ecosystem: Environmental > Terrestrial > Soil...
GGGGATACTTGTAGAGATACTTCATGTAGGAGTGCGTGGGCGTGCTGTCGAGGTAAAAGTAATACTCTTTGACGTCCTCGCCGTGATTGCCCTCGCTATTGGTCAAACCGAAGAGCCGCTCTTTTATGATCGGATCCTTTCCGTTCCACAACGCCAGCGCAAAGCAAAGCAACTGTTGGTCATCCGAAATGCCCGCCAGCCCGTCTTCGCCCCAGCGGTAGGCGCGTGAGCGTGCTTGATCGTGGCTAAAGTAATCCCACGCATTGCCGTTTTCGCTGTAATCTTCGCGGACTGTGCCCCATTGCCGCTCGCTCAGATAAGGACCCCATTTTTTCCATGGAGTTCCCAGCTCCCGCGCCTCTCGAAGTCTTTGTTCCTCTGCGAGATTTTGTGTAGCCATGTTTTTCTCCGTCTATGATGGGGTCCGGATATCCACCGGCAGCCCCAGAATCATCACGTCGCGCTTCGAACCAACGCCGCCGTAGATAGGACCCAGCCGGCCCTGGTTTTTGCAACGCTGAACTCCGCTATCGCGAAAGGAGCGCATTCCTTGCGCCGCGGTTCTTTTACCAATATTGCCCTGATTTGCTATTTCGGAATTTACGCAAGCTCGAGCAGAGTTGGCGCCGCGGTCCATTCCAAGTGCTTTCCCAAGTCAGGATAGCATGATGTCGATCAAAAATACGACGCCCATTGACGAACCGCCCAGTCCAGATGCGCCGTCGACGAAATTGCCTGGGGGGACTCCAGTGATCCGCTGCAAGGCGAGGAAAGGCGCTTCGCCTTCGCCTTTCGGCGAAGACACGAGAAGTCAGTTCTTGTCGAGCTTTGGGCTGCTAAGCTCTTTTTAGCAGCCGATAACCAAACAAAAGTATCAGAGCGCCGGCGATCGCGATGACGAAACTACGTACATCGAAGCCGGTGACGTCACCCCATCCGAGTTGAACGGCGATAAATCCTCCAATGACGGCGCCGACAATCCCAATGATGGTCGTCACAATGAATCCTCCGGGATCGTCTCCCGGCATGATGAACTTGGCTAAAGCTCCTGCGATAAGCCCGAAGATTATCCATGCTAAAATCCCCATAGCTCACCTCCTAGAATCTTATGTGTTCATCGAAGACTCAATCAACGTTTTTATAGTTCGCACCGCTACCTTCTGCGAAAGCTACGATTTTTAGCCCTCGTTGGTCAAACATAGAGGATTCCATTTTGCACGGCCGGTAACCGATCTGGTAATCAGGAGAAAAAAGCTTGTCAAAGCCGAACCAGTGCCGTCGAACAAATACCGCGCTTTAAGCTCAGACTCCGAAGACAGAAAACGTTCCGCATCAGAGTTCTTTCCCGTCCTACGAATCTTCGATTGGCGGTTAAGCGCTAAGAAACTTCGCCTTGTTCAGTGTCCTTGCGCTAGCGAAAAGGGGAGCGAATTTTGTTTATTGTAAAAGGACGAGCTGTTGATGCGCGCTTCATTAGTTGGCGCACCTTTTCGTACCCATTCCTAATCTCTTCAATGGCAAGCTCGGTAAAGTGGTCCAGGGTTGCGTTACCTCTGATTGTCTCACGATTTATTGCCTCAAGCTTCATCCTCAGTTGTTCAAATCTGGGTTCCAGCTTCAGCCATTCTTTACGCGCTTCGGCTTCGGAGAAATAAAGCCGCACTTTGAGGTGATCCCGCTGCTCTGTTAGGTCGGCCAACAATTGCTCAAGGTGCTCCTTTGAATACTCCATTGCTTATCCTCCATTCGGCACAGCCGGCAACGCGTTGGTTCGTAACCGTTGCCGGCTCGGCGCGCAACTTTCTTTGGAGTCCGAGCAAGTGTGCTATGCGAAAAATTGCCTTCTTTAGTTATTTTGAGCTTCTGCCTTAACTTCCATGTCGCAGCAAAATCCAATGCGGCATATCGCGTCATTGCCACGGCCCACTCCAAGGCATCGCCCGACCTTTCGTAGCGGTGATCCGGCCGGGCACCCTCCGATCACATACATCAAAACGAACAAGCGGGTCAATACATCGGCCGAAGATTCTCCGCGCCGCATCTCCTTGCATAGCGCCGGCGCGGTTCGTCTTCGTGCCTTCTCGCTTACTTCAACCTAATGCTCATTCCGCTGGGACCAAGCTGGAGCTTCGCGCCTTGCGAAACCGAACGCAGGTGCATAATCACCCCGTTTTGATTGCGCAGAGCCATCCCCCCCATGCCGCCGGCAAGGGCAAAACCAGCTTCTCCAGCCACATAGTTTCCCTCGAACTTCGACACGTCAGTTAAATTGTAAACATCTCCGACGGCGTCCGCCTTCGAGATTCCAAAATCAACCAAGGTGAGGCCTTGAACGGAAAATCTATAATCTTTCCCCTTGAAATTGAGCGTCCCATCACCCCAACTCACGCCGATGCCTGCGGCAATCGAAGTGCTGGTTACGCTTACCTTCCCCGAAGGCTGAGGGGCGTCGGCCGAGAGAGCGGTTGTTGCGAACGCCAGTGCTACTAAATATAAACTGACCTGCCAGACTGTTCTTATTTTCGACATATGACTACTCCTTTTCTTTTAACTAAATTGACGAAAACCCTCTACGTTCCCAATGCATTTTGTTTCACGGCGCCGGCCCCGCATGAATCATTTCGCGCTCCCTAGATGTGCTTCTCCACCAGCTCTTCATACTCACCCCCTACTCCTATAATCCTTTAATCCTTGATTTGCCGTTTCGGTAGTCCGTGCAAGCAAAGTTTTCAATGCGGTCCATGTTTACGCGTTCAGCATCTCGGGAGCTATCGGCCCGGAGGTATCGCCCTTGCCAACTCCTCTATTTAACCTCGAGTGTATTACTTATAGATCAGTGGCCAGTGCCACGTGTCAAGCGTTTCGGAAAAAAATCTTTTGACGGGGTTTGATGGGGGGAAATCGACCCCATTCGGTGATCTAAACGAAGGAAGGGCCAATTATTGAACCTGCTTTTACAGCATGCCGGTCTTTACCGAACTTAGCATGCTTGGTAACCAATTGATTTTGTAGACGGAGAAGGAAGATGCCCGGCAATGCCGCCGGTCTTTAAAGCCGGACCTAAAAATTTAGATCGTTAAATTATGACGGGAGCTTAGAGATAAGCTCCCGTTTTTTTGGCTTTCACGCGATTGATGCGGCGACGAAAAAAAGCCAAGGTGAGTTAACACAAAAAAGGCCGGTCTTTCGACCTGCCCTTTTGAGACTCCTCTCAGGGGAAGGGAAAAACCGCGCTTTTTGGAATACAAGCTAAGAATAGGCTGACGTGGCAATGCAGGCCTCTGGTCATGCATCTGTTCAGATGCACAAGCGCTACATCGATCTACAGCGAAGTCACATCGCAAAGGCCTTCGGTTTGGAAAATGGTAACACGAATGGTAGACAAGAATCTTCGGAGCACAAGTCGAGCGCTTCCAAATAGCTGAATTTACTAATGGAGAAGGAAGGTGCCCGGTGGTGCCGCTGGTCTTCAAAACCAGTCTGGGGGCCGTAAGGTTCCCGGAGGGTTCGACTCCCTCCCTTCTCCGCCAAACCGCCACAACTTACCCCGTAAAGCTATAGGTCAGCGGGATCCGCCGTAAGCGAATTGCTCTCACTTTACAACGTCACAAGATGTATAAAGATTTCCGAATCTCGCTTGTGAATCAAATAAGCTAGTTCATTTTTGGTTAGTTCCAGCCAGTGAGCTGAGAAACCTATAAAAAAACTACAACATTTCGCATGACGAGCACTTTTCACATTCGACCGTCTGCGGGGTTCTATTAAACGCATGGCGCAACCTAAACTACACATACCGCTTCCCTTTGAAGCAATAATGCAGCGCCACGAGCGGGAGATCATGCGCTATCTGCTTCGGGTGTCGGGCGATCGCGAAGATGCGGCAGACCTGTTCCAGGAGACCTGGTTGCGCGCGTATCGCGCCTATCCCCGGTTCGACTCCAAGATCGGTGTTCGTCCGTGGTTGTACGCCATCGCAACTAATTTATGCCGCAATCGTGCGCGTGATTTCGCGCGTCGCGGCCGCGTGGTGGTGCCCGATAGAGAGAAATCACCCGCAGCGAATACGATTGGCAAGGATCAGCGATTCGATCATGAAAACGAGGGTTATGCGGCCGTCCACATGCGCGAGCTAATTTCTGATCTCCCGGCGAAACAGCAACAGGCGCTGCAGTTGCGCTATTTCGCCGGCCTGGATTATGCGGCCATAGCGAGCGTGATGAGCTGTTCAGAGGCTAGCGCGCGTGCCAATGTTTCGCAGGCCATGAGAAAACTCAAAGCAAGGTGGTGAAAAGCTATGAAAATGGAAACTCTCATTCGTGCAATCGGCAGTGATTTTACGGAAGAAATAGTCGGGGAATTGTTGCTTTGTTCTCGCGATCAGGTCGATAAGGCGCTGCAGCGCGTCCGCAGACCGCAAGCGGCTGTCGGTGTGGTGAAATCGAAATTGGGCAATTTGCTGGTAGCCATGACTGCCCGCGGTATTGTGCTCAATCATTATGTCGAGGACACGGGCCATGCCGCAGCGGCAGTTGGGAAGTTACGGATGGCGTTCGATCCCGTCGAGGATCAGCGGGCTGTCCGGGAAGTTGGCGAAGAGGTTAACCACTACCTCACCGGAGACGCCAACGGGCTGCGTCAGAACGTTGATTTGACCCTCGCCGGGAATGCGTTCCAAAAGAAGGTCTTAGAGAGACTCCAGACCGTCCCTCGCGGCGCGCTGATCAGCTACCAAGCATTGGGCGCCGCTGTGGGATCCGCGAGAAGCGCAAGGGCCGTCGGCAATGCGATGCACAACAATCCCGTGCCCATATACGTTCCATGCCATCGCGTGATTTTATCGGACGGACGCATCGGCGGATACGGAGGCGGCACCACGCGCAAACTCAAACTGCTTCGTAGCGAGGGCTTTGCGGTGGAGGGCGATGCGGCGAGCATTCCCGGTATAGTTTGGGGTCACCAGGGAACGAAGATCTACTGTCGACCGAGTTGCCGTACCGCCGCACGGGTAGGCCGCGGGCGAATTCTTTTCTTTGCCGATGCCGAACAGGCTCAGCGAGCCGGGATGCGCCCATGCAAGATTTGCTGCCCCGGCTAAACGGGACCGATCTACGGTAATTGGGTGAAGTTAATGGACGTTTCTAAGCTATTTTTTTGGAGATACTGAAGATGAACCACACAACGTTTAGCTCCGGGAGTGAGCGTGAACCGATTCGCTTTGGCATCGAGAAATGCTCTTTCGGTTTGATCCTTGTCGCGGCCACCGACCAAGGCATCTGCGCCATCATGCTCGGCGACGATGCCAGCGCTTTGGAACGTGAGCTTCATGCGCACTTTCCAAGGTCGCAGCCGGTTGGCCAGGATCGAGAGTTTGAGCATTTGCTAGCCAAGGTGGTTGATTTTGTGGAGGCGCCGTCGCTCGGTCTCGATCTGTCGCTCGATATGCGTGGGACAGCTTTCCAGCAGCGCGTCTGGCAAGCGCTGCGCGCGATTCCGCCCGGCACGACGGCGAGCTACGCGGAGATCGCCGAACGTATCGGCGCACCGAAGGCAGCGTACGCTGTTGGACAAGCTTGCGCATCGAACATTATCGCCGTCGCCATTCCGTGCCATCGGGCCGTTCGCAAGAATGGCGCGCTCGCCGGCTATCGATGGGGCATAGCGCGCAAACGAGCGCTCCTCGAACGGGAGTCACGAGCGTGAACCCGGATTCGCGAATTAACGTTACCGCCTACACTAGTTGAGGCGTGAGCTTGGAGTTGCAAAGGCATAGAAGCGTAATGTTTCAAAGCTATTTTTCATACTCGGCACTGAGTTCTCAACATTTCAGGCCTCTACTCATCACACCGCTGCTGGCAAATTCATTAGAAGTACAGGCCCATTGCCTTCGCAACGGAGAGCTTGCGCCTCACCCCTTGTTTCACGTTCAACTGCGGAATCCGGGATGAACGCAGCGATAGAAACAGTGACGTCCATGGTCTCGTGGAAAGATATCTCAGGGCGGGTCAAAACAATCGATTGGGAGCGCGTGTCGCAGGATTTAGACACGCAAGGCAGCGCATTGATCGAGCGTCTTCTTTCTCCGGAGGAATGCCAGGCGTCGGCCGCACTGTATTCGAAGGACGGCATCTTCCGCAGCCGTGTCGTGATGGAGCGACATGGTTTCGGGCGTGGCGAGTATAAGTATTTCAGCTATCCGCTGCCCGATCTTATTGCGGGGTTTCGGATAGCGCTCTACCCGCATCTTGTTCCCATCGCGAATCGCTGGAACAACGCGATGGGTATTGATGTTCGCTACCCGCAGAAGCACGCGGATTTCATTCAGCGTTGCCATCGGGCCGGCCAGGTTAGGCCGACACCGCTTCTGCTCCAGTATAGTGCCGGCGATTACAATTGCCTGCACCAGGACCTCTACGGCGAACATGTGTTCCCGCTCCAGCTCACCATTCTGTTGTCTAAACCCGACAAAGACTTTACCGGCGGCGAATTCGTGATGACGGAGCAGCGGCCGCGCATGCAATCGCGACCCATCGTTGTGCCACTTCGCCAGGGTGACGGCGTAGTGTTCGCGGTTAGCAATCGGCCCGTGCGAGGCACTCGCGGCGTCTACCGTGTGAATCTCCGGCACGGTGTAAGCCGCATCCGTTCAGGACACCGTCGCACGCTCGGCATCATTTTCCATGACGCACAGTGAGAGTCATCGAATGACCCTTTAATGCCAAAGGATCGGAAGACAGCGCCTTTGCGATACTGAGTGATCCATGCGCCGGGTGATTCAAATGATCGTTCGATTCCCTCACCTCATTCTGGCCGTATTTTCCGCGCCCGATTAGACATTGTCGCTTTCCGTGGAACCGGCTCGGCCGGATGTCGGCTTCCGCTGTCCCCAAGTCCAACCGCTAATTTGCGGCGCGTCCTCGCCGTGCTCATAGATATATTCCTTATGATCAATGAGCGCGTCCCGCACTGCTTGCTGCACGTAGGCGGAGCGCGCTCCCAATTGCGGCACACGATCGATCACGTCTTTGACCAAGTGGAAACGATCGAGGTCATTGTGCACGCACATATCGAAAGGCGTGGTCGTTGTTCCCTCCTCCTTATAACCACGCATGTGCAGATTGCCATGATTTGTGCGGCGATAAGTTAAGCGATGGATTAACCACGGATAGCCGTGGAAAGCAAAGATGATAGGCTTATCTGTGGTGAAGAGAGCGTCGAAATCCTTGTCGTTGAGTCCGTGAGGATGTTCGCTCGGCGGCTGCAGGGTCATGAGATCGACGACATTGATCACTCTGATTTTCAGCTCGGGAATGTGCTGGCGCAGCAGGTCCACGGCTGCCAGGGTCTCTAGGGTCGGCACATCACCACAGCAAGCCATGACTACATCAGGCTCGCCGCCGCGGTCGTTGCTCGCCCATTCCCAGATGCCGATGCCGGCCGTGCAATGCTTGATTGCCTGGTCCATATTCAGCCACTGCGGAGCAGGCTGTTTGCCGGCTACAATGACATTCACGTAGTTGCGACTGCGGAGACAATGATCGGTGACCGAAAGCAGACAGTTGGCGTCCGGCGGGAGATAGACCCGGACGATTCCCGCCTTCTTGTTGACCACATGATCGATGAACCCTGGGTCCTGATGGGAAAAACCGTTGTGGTCTTGGCGCCAAACGTGGGAAGAGAGCAGATAGTTAAGCGAAGCAATCGGCCGCCGCCAGGGAATTTGCTTGGACACCTTAAGCCATTTAGCGTGCTGGTTAAACATCGAGTCAACGATATGGATGAATGCCTCGTAGCAAGAAAGAAATCCATGCCGCCCGGTCAGTAGGTAACCTTCCAGCCACCCCTGGCACTGGTGTTCACTGAGCATCTCCATCACCCGGCCGTCGGGAGCCAAGTGATCGTCATAAGGATAGCGGTCCGCAACCCACACGCGATTCGTCACGTCGAGAACATCTTGCCAGCGGTTCGAGTTGTTCTCATCCGGACTGAACAGGCGAAAGTTTTTGCTTTCGAGATTGAGCTTCATCACATCACGCAGGAATTTCCCCTGTACTTGCGTCGCCTCAGCCGTCGTTGCGCCCGGCGCCGACACATCGACAGCATAGTCGCGGAAGTCAGACAGTCGCAGGTTTCTGAGCAGCAGACCGCCGTTGGCATGAGGATTGGCACTCATACGCTGTTCGCCTTTCGGTGCCAGCGCCGCGAGCTCGGTTTTGAATCTGCCATTATCGTCAAAGAGCTCCTTCGGCCGGTAGCTCTTCATCCATTGTTCCAGGATCTTCACGTGTTGCGGATTCTCATGCATTTCGCCCATTGGCACCTGGTGGCTCCGCCAGTAGCCTTCAGTGCGCTTGCCATCGATTTCCTTAGGACAGGTCCAACCTTTCGGTGTGCGCAGGACAATCATCGGCCACCGCGGCCGCTTTACTTCCGCGCTTCTCTCCTTGCGACGGGAGGGGGAAAGAGAAACTCGCGCACCAGCCTGAATCTGTTTGATCTCCGCGATGACTTTTTCGAGGGTGTCGGCCATGAGCTGGTGCATCTTTGCCGGTTCATGCCCCTCGACCAAATACGGCGTATATCCGTAACCACGAAAGAGTTGATCCAGCTCTTCGGGAGTGATGCGCGCCAACACTGTGGGATTGGCGATCTTGTAACCATTGAGGTGCAAAATCGGCAGCACCGCGCCGTCCGTGACAGGGTTGAGGAACTTGTTCGAATGCCAACTCGTGGCCATTGGCCCGGTTTCCGCTTCGCCGTCACCCACCACGGCGGCGACGATGAGATCAGGATTGTCGAAGGCGGCGCCATAGGCGTGGGACAGCGCATAACCTAACTCTCCGCCTTCGTGGATCGAGCCTGGCGTTTCCGGAGCAACGTGACTGGGAATACCGCCGGGAAAGGAGAATTGCTTGAATAGTCTTTTCATCCCCTCTTCATCTTCAGAGATATCCGGATAGACTTCGCTGTAGGTCCCTTCCAAATAAGCATTCGCCACCAAGCCCGGCCCGCCATGTCCCGGACCCGTGATGTAAATCATCTTGAGGTCATGAGCCTTGATCAGCCGATTGAGATGAACGTAAATAAAGTTAAGGCCCGGTGTCGTTCCCCAATGTCCCAACAACCGCGGTTTGATGTGCTCCTTGCTCAGAGGTTTTTTCAATAGCGGATTGTCGTACAGATAGATCTGCCCGACTGACAGATAGTTGGCAGCGCGCCAGTATGCATCCAACTCGCGTAGGTCAGTCGATGACAAGACCGATTTCGTATTGCTCTTTCTTTTAGCAACGACGGGCTTTGAATTCTTTTTCGACTTCTTCACTGGTTCACCTTTTATTCCTATGATGAAGTAGGGGAAATTAACTGGCCATCAATTTCCCGCGCGACTGTTCGCCCATACTCTCCCTGCCCATACTTACAACTATCATAAATGTCTCACGGGCTTGGTTGAAGTGGGTTCCGAATATTCTTTCCATCGTGCTCGGCCGGAGTCGAGCCGCATCTTGGTTGCTTTTGATCTATGGCATGCGCGGCGCTAGCAGCAGCGTGCGCAATGATCCATCCTGGCGGTATGTGAGCTCGAGGCGTCCGGCGAGAAAGCTGTAGGACGTTACGTCTTGCAGCGCCTTTAAGTAGCGCGTTTCCTGCTCCATAATCGAGGGTGCGCAAGCCTTGCGTGTGGCTCCGGGCGCGCTCACTTTAAGTTGCCCTGAGCCAGCGCTCGAGTAGGCCGCGAAGTAACTGTTACAGCCGGCGGACCCGACGATTTGAACTTTGTCGATTCGAAACGTGATTGGGGGCTCCAACTTTGCAGGCTCGTCAAAGTTTATTTCCTCCAACACCCAAGTCACGCCTTGCAAGTCGGTAACGGAAATCGTTCCCATCTCCTCCCGTCGGGCCTCGGACAACTGATTGCCGCCGAGCGTAAAGATACGCCGCACCTTTTGCGTCGGGCAGCACAAGGCCTCCGTCGGACCATGGGCAACGGTATCGACTATAAGCCGCCCGTCTTCTATCTTGAGCGAGCGTAACTGTACTCGGTCGCCCAGGAGCTGCGTCGCGATGTTGACAGGTGTGCCGCCCCGTGCGGCAACCACTGCAAGGTAATTCCTTGTTCCACTTCCGCCTGAGCTTTCGGCCAGCAGCACCACCGCCTCGTCGATAGTGTCGCCGTCCAGATCGCCCCGCGCTACCAACTTATCGACCAAGACCACCTGTGGCCGACTTCCTCCGCCGGATTGGAATGGCGGTCCTTCGTACTTGCCGTCGGTCAACGTCACGGGTGCATCATAAATGCCCTGGTAGCTCGCATTGCGAAGTTGATCGAGAGTCAATTCTTGTCGGCTGATTTTTTCGTGAAGCTCCGTAGATGACGTTACTTTCGGCTCACTCATGGGCGTGCATCCAATGATCAACGCCGTCGCGCCCAGCAGAAATCTTATGGGACCGAACTTCAGCCGCAAAATGAATTTCTCCTTCTGACTCATTGCTACCCAATACCGAGCGCATTTCAATACCGTGACGCAATCGGTGACGGCGTATCGCCTAAAAGACCCCCGCCCTAACCTTCCTTCCCTGGGGTGAGGAACCGGGAAACGAATGTCATAAGAACGGTCGCACGCCAAAAAAAGCCCGTCTGGGTAGAGCCCAGCCGGGCGTTAAAATACGAGGACACTCTTTACTGGAGGATGATTATGCCGCGCTCATTGTCCCCATATCCCTCGAGGCAGGAAAGTTGCAAACCTCAACAATCGCGGCTGAGCCAGAAGAATTCGGCAGAGCATCCCGGCCGCCTGGTCGCGGTTGCCCCGATCCAGGAGATGAATTGTTCTCTCATTAGCAGGCCAAGCAACCGGTCATAGTGGACAGCAACGATCGCCGAAGGTTGCCGAAGCATCCTAAGCCGTGAGTTTTTCTGTCGCATAGACCGGCCGCAACACGGCGTCGGCATGCTCTCTTTCGCGATGCATGAGCTGGAAGATCTCTGCGTAGCACTCGGCCTGCGCGCTGATTTTGTGGCTCGCGTACCATTCCCGCGCCGTTCGACTGATCCGCTGCAGGTCCCCCGCGCCGTAGCTATACCATGAGCCTATGGAGACAAAATGATCTCGCTCGCGCAGACCATCACAGTTATTAGCTATATTTTCGGCGTGGGTCACCGGCGCGAGACCGTGTGCAGCGTACGCGCTGAAAACCCCTGATTTCCCCAGGTATGCGGCGGGATAGGCAAAGAACCCTGCGCGGGCATCAAGCATCTCCTCACTGACTTGTTCCGCCGGGAGATTTCCGTTGAGCACGCAGGATACACGGAGCTTCGGCAGCGCTCCGCAGGGTGAACCGATATCAACAATCTCATCAAGGCTGAATGCGGCGCAGGTATCCTCCAAGGCGGCATGATGCTCGACGTAGGCTCGTCTGCGCCAGGCTGGGTCGCCAAACACAACCAGTCGTGGCCTTCTGTTACCCCAAACCGGGAGCGCGTGCGGTTCACCGACATTCGAAAATACCGGAAGCACAGAGAAATCATTCTCGGAACGAGACGTCATGCGCGCCAGGAATTTTCTACGGACCTCCAGATTGGTCATGCTGTGGTCGCTCATCAGCGCCAAAGACCTCACCAGCGCGCGTTGTACCGGTGACGTCCAAAAAGAACTGCTCCACGGCGGTCCGAAGTCATAAAGCTCGTGAAACATCACTAATAACCGGTGCGTGGGGTTCGCCTTTTTCCAAGACTTCAATCCCCGCACTAACCACAGCGGGCAACCGCGCCTGTGATATCCATACCCAAGATAGTGGAGCAGCACTGTTTCCGGCATTTCAGGCCCACTCATCCGTCGCGCCAGGTCATCGGTCTTCTGGATATCGAATCGCTCGACACTGAACCCGTCTATCTCCGATTTTTCCGACCCATAGGGATCGCAAACGAGAAACCGTGTATGAATACCGTGCGCCGCTCGCAACTGGCGCGCGAGCAAGCATGCATAGTCACCGACCTCGCTGATCGACGGCAGGAAACGAGGGACCATTTGGAGAATTTCGAGTGACATAAAAGGTCAACGGGTTACTTCAGGAGGGATCTTTCATTCCGTTCCGCATGACGATTGTCACTGACGGTGAGAATGCGCATGCAACGCTTGAGGAATCTCTCTGAATGAATCGCTTTCTGGGAAGAGGCGCCAACCGTGCCAGGCGGCACGCAGAGAATGCGCAAGCGCAGGCAAGGCCCAAGGCGAAACGGAGGAGGCTAACCTTTTCAGGTGCGGCCACGCGGGGTGAAGCTGCCGATGCTTGCTATAATAGTGACAGTAGATGTAGCTTTTCTCCGCCGCCGAGAGGCGCCGCACCAAACGGGCATTGCGCCTGCGTTCTTCGCCGATCACTTGGAGCAGTTCCGCCACTCGTTGATCGTAGGTATGCTTGTGCAGCGCCAGCTCACGGCCGGCCCGGGCGATAGAGCCCCGCACAGCCTCGTGGGCAAGAAAGAAATCGAGCAGGGCAAATAGTTCGGCGTCAGACCGATACCCTATGTAGTGAACACCGTCTTTAAAACCGGCGTCCTCGATGCGATTCGGCTTTTTTATAAGGACCAGCGCGCCAGCAGCAAAGGCTTCAAAACATCGGGCGTTGTACAACGTCGGGCAATCGTCGCGTTGAATGTTGACGACGATCTTGGCACGGCGGTAAATCGGCAGGACATCGCTTTCCGGCACGCTTCTATGCCAGTCGTTCATGCGATAACGCGCCGCAAGCAATGGCAGCAAGTGGCGCCGGGTGGCATATATCGGTCCTTGAACAGTTCCTACCCAACCGATATCGAGGTCGCGGGTCCAGCTTTCATCGGTAAACCATTCCCTGCGCGCGGCGTAGGGCTGTGCAACAATGCGATAAGCGCCCCGTGGCTTGTAGCCCGTACCATCCCAACCTGAAAGACAGGCGATGTGGAAAAGCTGCGACCACAGCGCTCGCCAGGGCACGGTCGTGGCCGCATCCGTGTGAACCCACAGTGTCAGCAGCTTGAGGGATGGCAGACCTTCGGGAATGAGCGTTTCGGGGGGATCGAGATGCCATAGCGCCTCCACTTCAGAGATGGGGACGCTTGATCCAACTGCCATTTCGACATGCGTCGGGGTCACGCGCCGCACCGGACAGACGATCACGTTCGCGCAACGCTCGAGGGCCGAATGAAAGCCTAGCCGCTCTCGAGTCAGCTCATCGCGTCGGCAGTTCCATATCATGAGTTTCATATTAAAAACCGCGACCCACCGAAAAATGTTTAGTTCCCAGTGGCCGGACTCCTAAAGCGATCGATAAAAGAGAAAATTCGATCAAATTGATCTCTATTAGCTGCCTTTGCATCAAGTCCACCATTTTCTGGTAGGCCTTCAAGAGATCCGTCGAACTAACAATAACCACCACTGCTCCGTCGGTACCTATCACGGGAAACCGTCACGGAAGCTTATCGTCGCTTGCACGGTTGCTTATATCACGACGCGGTGCTGTTGATGTTTCAATAGGACGGTTCATGGCTCAATCCCAAGGACGAGGAACAGCTCAACGCAACAATCAATCGCCTGTTGACTAGTAAGAACAAAGAGCGGAGATGGCTCCCAACCCAAGTACGAAGACTTGCTTACTGCAAAATGGTTGCCACTGCCATTTGTATTTCAAGTTTCCGGGTTCTTAACAGACGTATGCTGCTGACAAGCCCGCGAGGCGGCTTGTTACGGCTTTTTTGCTGCTTTCGTCGAATCAATATCAGCCCTTTGGGTTTTGACATTGGATTGGCTAACAGATGGCGTCAAAGCTTTGGCGTCAAAGCTTTGATAATCATCTAGACGGCTTCTCCGAGAGGCAGTACGGTTGGCGGAATAAGCCGACCCCAATCACTGGAAGGAGGAACGAGATGAAATTGTATGGAGCGATTGATCTATCCTCCAACAGCAGCTGCGTTTAAAATTTCAATTCTTCTAGCAAAATCGGATACACCTTGAAGTAGATTTATGGTCAAGGAGAATCGACGAATATGTTCACAAT
>Ga0209684_1000125_pt1 | contig 14004 bp, 7 predicted proteins | sample PanSoiPlot6MoBio_FD_188322 | JGI IMG/M metagenome (GOLD analysis project Ga0209684, IMG submission 188322) | Tropical forest soil microbial communities from Panama analyzed to predict greenhouse gas emissions - Panama Soil Plot 6 MoBio (SPAdes)... | ecosystem: Environmental > Terrestrial > Soil >...
CCAGGAACCTAAACTCCTCTAGTAATCCCTTTCTTTGCGACTTACGAACTGTGTTGCGCGCCAAAACCGTGCGGTGCTATCGGCTATTCGCCATTAGCCATCGGCTCCACATCTTTTTCATTCCGCCCGCCCGCGTTCTTCTTTTCTGGGGTCCGGCGCGCCACTGATCTTTCCGCGCTTTACCACAATCGCCTGTACCACGCCCAGCTCGCTGCGTTCCTTAACAACGTGCCCTCTCCGTTCGAGGGATTTTTTGATATCCGCCGGTATTTCGACCTCGACGCTTAATTCGTCCGGTATCCATTGGTGATGTATGCGCGCGGCCGCTACGGCTTCTTTAACCGGCATTTGATATTCTAAAATATTTAGCATCGTTTGTAAGGTGGCGCTGATAATCCGCGGGCCGCCAGCCCCCCCGACAACAAGTTCCGGGCGTTCCCCTTGAAGTACAATCGTCGGTGCCATACTGCTGAGAGGACGTTTGCGCGGCCGCAACGAGTTCGCGTCGTTACCCACCAGTCCATAGGTATTCCCGTTTGCGTGAAGCGCAAAATCGTCGATGGTGTTATTCAGAACGATGCCGGTTTTGGGTACTAGGATTTTCGAACCGAATCGGGTATTCACGGATAACGTGCACGCCACGGCGTTACCGAATTGATCGAGCACACTGAAATGCGTCGTGCCTCCCTGCTCGACCTTTAAGTTGGCCAAACCATAATACTTCGGCGGATAAGTCTTGACCGGCGAGATGCGGCTGCGAATCCAAGACGCATATTCCCTCGATACCAGCATCGATACCGGCGCCTTCACAAAATCGGGGTCACCAAGATATTGTGCGCGATCGGCAAAGGCATGTTTCATGACTTCGGCGAGCAGGTGCAGATAGGTGGCAGAATTGTGGGGAAATTTGTTCAACTTGTAGCCTTCGAGAACGTCGAGCATTTCCAGGATCGCGATACCGCCGGAGCTCGGCGGCGGCATAGTAATTACTGTCCGTTTGCGATACGTGCCGATGAGCGGCTCGCGCCAAATGGGCTTGTAGTTTTTAAGATCATCCAGAGTCATGACGCCGCCGTCTTTTTTGAGCGTCTCCACAATCGCTTGGGCGATCCAACCCTGATAAAAGACATCAGCTCCCTGCGCCGCGATGGCTTTCAAGCTGTCACCCAAATCGGTCTGCCGCAGCAACTGACCGGGCGCGGGCACTTCATCCTTGGGCATAAAAATGCGCGCCAGCTCGGGAAATCGCTTCATGTTCGACTGCTGGCGTTCGATGGCGTAACTCAGCGCTCCATCCACAGGAAACCCTTCCGTTGCGTAGCGGATGGCCGGCGCCATGACAGTTTGCACCGGCAAACTGCCGAAGCGCTTAAAAGCTTGCAGCAATCCCGCGACCTCCCCAGGAACCGCAACGGCCAACGCTCCGGTAAGACTCAAGGAAGGCACCGGCTTCCCACCCTTGGTGTAAAGATCGACTCGGGAGGCTTCCGGTGCCGTCTCGCGAAAATCTAAGGCATGGGCGCGCCGCTCTTTGGCTTCATAGATCACCATAAATCCGCCACCGCCAAGACCAGAGGCCGCCTGATCGACGACGGCCAGCGCAAACGCCGTAGCAACCGCGGCATCCACCGCATTGCCACCGCGGGCCAGGATTTCCATTCCGGCCTTGGTGGCCACGGCATTGTCCGACACCACCATGCCGGAAACACTGCGCTGCGCCAGACCAATACGTCCGTGATCCGCGGCACTCCAAAATAAAAAGACAACAATAATCGAATAAAATTTGATCCAACGTTTCACAGTCATGGTTTTCCTGTTTAGTTCTTTGACAGTCGATTTGCAACTTCAAAATCGCGGCATCACCGAAGGCGTTAGAGAGATTTCCCCAAAATAAACTGCTTGCGATCCCTTGTCCCTTATTTCATATTACCTTACACGCGAGAGGCTTCAGTGAAATGAACTTTTAGGCTTATGAAAACTATACTGGCACCATTCCATCCTTATCTGGAGAGCGCATTGGCAGAAGAGACTCTGCAATACAAACAAATCGATCCTCTTTGCCCGCTTCTTATTTTGGTGCCTTCTGACGTCCTCCGGCGCCGTCTTAAGATTTTTTTGACCCGCGAACGAAGCTTATCCTTGGTCAACCTGCAACTGCTGACCTTCCACCAACTTTCTCTAAAGTTGTTCATCGAAACCCACGGCGGCCAAATTCCGGTTCTCGAAGAAGACTTGTTTCTGGAAGAGACCTTGCGTCAGATTATCCGAGCGGGTCGGCCTGGTAGCCGAGCGTTCGCGGGGATTGTGGAAAGGGCTGGCGGTTGTGCGGCACTTTGGCAGACATTGCGCGACCTCCGTGACGGCTCGGTCGACCCGGCAATAGCCCTCGAGGCGTTGCACGAGGGTCATTTTGCCCAGCGCACCAGCCAACGCACCTCGGAGCTTTTGTCGCTCCTCGTATCGTTATTGGACTTTTGCTCCGAAAAGAACATCCAAGACCACTCCGACCTCGACAAAGCAGCAACAAGATGCGCTGCGGAATCGCGACTTCTTAAACAGTTCCGCCAAATCTTCTATTACGGCTTTTACGATCTAACTCAGATTCAGCTCGACTTCTTTAATGCGGTCTCACAGCACTATCCAACAACCCTTTTCTATCCGCTGCTCTCGACAACACCATCCCACGAGGCTTGGACTTTTGCCGAGTATTTCTATCAGCGCTACGTGCAGGGGCGGGGCGGCGGCGATGCCACGCGAAATCTCCTTGCTAAGTCCAATCGAAAAAATGACTTGCCTCTGGCCTTGCGTATTTTCGATCAAGAGCCGCAAAGACAGTATGGTGCCATGCCAGCCAACTGGCGTTGCCGGATCTTCAACACGTTCGGCATCTATGACGAAATCGGCGCGGTGGCAAAGGAAATCTTGCGCCTGGTGGACGATGACGGCATCGCGCTTGACCAGATCGGCGTTGTCGCGCGCGGTCTCGACGGTTACGGGGCGACCATCAAAGAAGTCTTCGCCCAGCACCAGATCCCGATCACCGGCGTTATTGACGAACCGTTGGTGCAGTTCCCGTTGACCAAAGCGACCATTCTCCTGCTGAACCTTCCGGCCAAAGATTACCTGCGCTCTCACGTGATCGATCTCTTGTCGTCGCCTTATTTCCAATTCAACGACGGCGGTGAATCCATCGATCTACGCCCTGAGCTATGGGACTTGGCTACCCGCGAGTTGGCTATCTGCAGAGGCATGAAAGAATGGCAGCGGCTTGAGCGCTACACGGCAAGAGACCTCAATCTCTCCCAGATCTCCATGGACGATGAACCGCGCGCCATCACGATCCCCGCCGCCCAGCTGCGCGCTTTGTCGAATATTCTATACAATCTGGCCAAGGATTTGAGCCACTTGCCTGCCCGGGGCTCATGGAGTCAGTACGCGAAAACCTGGAAAGCGCTACTCACAAAGTATTTGACAATTCCGCCCGAACCGAATGCCGAGCCGCGCGACGCTGAGACATTGGTGCGCAACGAAATCGTAATGGCCCTCGATCAAATTGCTCGTCTCGATGTGATTGAGCCGAACGTTTTACTGAACGAGTTCAGCCAGACCTTTCAGCGCTGGCTCGAGCGCGCCACGATTTCCACAACCCACCTCAATCGAGCTGGCGTGGCAGTAGCGAGTGCCACAGGGGCCCGCGGTCTTAACTTTCGCGCGCTGTTTCTTGTCGGGATGAATGAAGGCGTTTTCCCGCGCACCATTCGCGAAGACGCCTTTCTCCGCGACCGGGACCGCGAGGTGCTCGAGCGCGACCTGGGCTATAAAATCAGCCAGAAGCTCGCCGCCGTCGACGAAGAGAAGCTGATATTTACCTTGCTCGTTAACGCGGCGCGAGAACGGCTTTATTGTTCTTTCCAACGATCGGATGAAAGCGGCAGAGTGCTGGCGCCATCGTGGTACCTTGGCGAACTTAAGCGCGCGCTGGGGGACAAACAGATTGTTGAGGAGACGATTCCTCGCAGCATGACGCGCAAAGCAGATAGCAAAGCCTTCGATCGCGAGGAGTTTCTTCTGCCGGAAGAACTGGCCATCCGGCTCAGTCTCGCGGAAAAAGAATCCCAATCCCTGATCGCAGGAGCCAACCTTGCGCCGGCTCTGTTCGAGCAAGGACTTAAAACTATTGCGCGGATCGATCTCAGCACGGATCGCCTCGATGTGTTTGACGGCATGATCAAATCACCGGCGGAATACTGGGGGCGCCTCTTACAGCGCGGCCTCTCGCCGACGGGATTAGAACTTTATGCCCGTTGCCCATTTCAATACTTCGCACGCCACGTGCTTGGGCTCGAGCGGTTGGAAACGCCGGAAAGCGCCACGGGGCCAAGTTTGGCGGAATTCGGCGAGCTCGGCCATTTGATTTTGAAACTGACCTACCAGGAGCTGGCAGAGCGCGGCTATTTCACGGGCAACGCGTCAGCCGTTAGCATTCAGAGCATTTTGACGGCGGCGGCACAAAAGGCGTTCGCGAACTACGAGACGAATAAGCCGATCGGGTATCCTCTGGTCTGGGAAACATTGCGCGAAGCCTTGACGCAACTCATTCTGGATGTCGTCGGCCGCGATCTCCAAGAACTCGCCGAATCGGGATATGTTCCCGCGCACTTCGAGAGCGATCTTGCCGACCGGTTTCCCGCCACTTGGCCCGAACCCTTGGGCGGGCTCGCGATCCGCGGACGCACCGATCGTATCGATATCAACGCGAAGCAAAACCGCATGCGAGTGGTCGATTATAAATTCAAATTCGGCGCTAGTCCGTCGTCGGAAGACAACAATCTTTACCGTGCCGCTCTACGCGGTGAACGGCTACAACCGCCATTCTATTCGCTCTTGGGTAAAGCGAAGAGAGCGCGGGAAAACCCGCAAGGCGCCGACGCTAAAATCGAGGCCAGCTTCCACTATATCGCATCGCGCTGGGACAACGGGCCCTTGGTCACCAAATCATTCAGCGCGGATGAACTCTCCGATAAGATCGGCGAAGAAATCAAAAACACGATTGCGCAGCTTGCCAAGGGTATTTACGCTGGCCAATTTTTCATCCAACGGGGAGACCACTGTCGTTATTGCGAGGTCGCGGAAGTCTGCCGCAAAAACCATCCGCCCAGCCTGTGGCGCGCAGAAAACGATCCCATTACAGGGGCGCATCGTCAATTGCATGAGAAGGATCTGGATGACTTATGACTGTGCCGGCAAAATCAATCGAATTACCCGATGAGCTCGACCGCCAGTGCGCCATCAAGACCTTTGACCAAAATCTGGTGGTTACCGCCGGAGCGGGAACCGGCAAAACAACTCTGTTGGTGGACCGGTTCACCCATTTGTTGCTGCGCAATCCCAACCCTTTGCGCATTACGGAAATCGTCGCACTGACTTTCACCAATAAAGCGGCCAACGAAATGAAGCAGCGACTACGAGATCAATTGCAGAGCTACCTCGAAACGGATCTCAAAACGGCGCCCGTTGATGCCACGCAAGAAAGGCGGCAACAAGAGATCAAAGCGTTGATCAAGCTTTACCAGCTCTCGAAAGACGAGATCGATGCCCGCGTGCATGAGGCGCTACGCAACCTGGAGCGCGCCGATATCGGAACCATCCATAGCTTCGCGGCGACTCTGCTGCGCCTCTACCCCTTGGAAGCGGGTGTCGACCCCCAATTTCAGGAAGACGACAGCAAGCAGTTCGAACGCACTTTCGACGAACAGTGGGATCTCTGGCTTGATCAGGAGCTCTCTCTCAACAGCCGTCATGCCGATGACTGGCGCAAAGTTCTCAAACAGCTCACTCTTCAGCAGATTAAAGAGCTCGCGAGATCCATGTGCTCGGAAACCGTTGAACTCAAAAGCGTTGAACCGAACCAAAAGCAATCTGCCCCGGTATTGCATTCGTGGTTACAAGACCTTCTCGCCAGCGCCGCATCCCTGGTTGAGCGCCACCCGGAAGATCGGGTCAACGAAGAGCTCATCCGCGCCGCCCAGGAGCTTATCCAAGAATATGTCAAGACCGGAAGTTTGACAGGACCGGCTCTAGCCCACCAAAAAGCCTATGTGCTGGAACACTCCATCAATAGAAACACCAAAAATTGGTCTGAAACCGACGTCGAGGAGGCCCAGGGCCTGTTGCGCGCGGCAAGAGGGCTGTGCAAACTCGATAGAGGTTTGACCGAGCTTATCTGGCGCCTTCTCGTGCCCTACGTCGAACGCTTCCGGGAGATCTTCGTTCGTGAAGGGTGGGTCTCCTTTGACGGCCTGTTGATCCGCGCGCGCAATCTCGTGCGCGACCATCTGCGTGTGCGTGAAGAATTGAAACGACAGTACCTGACCATCCTCATCGATGAGTTTCAAGACACCGATCCGATTCAATACGAGATTCTACTTTACCTGGCCGAACAGCCCGGCCACTCGGCCCGGGATTGGCGCAGGGTTAGACTCACACCCGGCAAAGTGTTCGTCGTCGGCGATCCCAAACAATCCATCTACGCATTCAGACGCGCGGACATCGAAGCTTACTTGGAGGTAGTCGAGAAAATCATTAAAGCGCAAAACGGCATGGAATGCCGCCTGACAACCAATTTTCGCAGCGTCGCGCCGATTGTCGATGTCGTGAACGGCGTCTTTTCATCCTTGATTCAAGCGCAACCGGGCGTGCAGCCGCCGTATATCGGAATTCACCCGGCACCCGAGCGAAATTTGTCGAGCGGGCCTAACCGTCGGGGTAAGTTGTTGCCCAAAGTCTTGGTACGAAAGATCGTCGCCCCTCCGGGAGAAATGAACGCCGAGAAAGCCCGCCGGCTCGAAGCCGAGAGTTTAGCGGGGTGGCTCCAGGATGAATTGTTGGACAAGGCTGGTTTCGTCGGTGCCAAAGGCGAGCCGGTGAGAGTGCAACCTAAAGACGTGGCGATTCTTTTCCGCAAGCTCACCGACATATATGACTATTTGGAGCCGCTTCGGCGTCGGGGTATTCGTTACGTGGTCGAAGGAGAGCGCCACTTCTATGCCGCCAAGGAAATCATCGACGCGGTCAATCTGCTCCGTTCCGTCGATAATCCTCACGATCGGTTGGCGCTGGTCGGCGTACTGCGCTCGCCCCTCGGCGGCATGACGGATCAAAACATCTATCACTTGCACTGCCGTAATCTCCTTGACTATCGGAACTCGGAACAGCTAAAGAGTCAGGATTTTCCATCGACGCTTGCAGAACTCTATCGTACGTTAGCCAAACTGCACAAGGATTGCCGCACTTTGCCGGTGGGCGAAGCCGTGTCACACATCTACGCGGCCTTGCCATTGAAGCTCTTGGCCGCCTGCTATTTTCATGGTGAGCAAGCGGTGGCCAACCTGGAAAAGCTGCGTCAGCAGGCGGAGCTTTTAGGCCGCGAAGAAAGCTCGATGACGTTCAAAGGAGCGATTCGCCAGCTTCAAGATCGGGTACTCAATGTCAAAGAGGAAGGCGAGAGCGTCCTCGCTGAAGAGAATGTCGATGCTGTGCGCATTATGAGCATTCACAAATCGAAAGGGCTTGAGTTCCCTATCGTGATTCTCGCCGGTTGCCACACCGGCACCGATGGGCGCCAGAACCGCACGGCTGAGGCGCTGTCCGACTGGTCCAGCGGCTTGACCGGGATTCGCGTCGGACCGTTCACCGACCTAGCCGGGCTATATATAAGCGAGAAGAATCGGTTCAGAGCCAAAGAAGAACAGAAACGGGTTCTTTATGTCGCCATGACCCGCCCGCGCGAACACCTGGTCATCTCCTGTGGACCGAGCCCGCAGAGATCAATGGGGAGCTTCCAAGAAATATTGGATGAGGCGCTCAACGATCAAATCGACAACGCCGATCAATCAACCGTTGTCGAGATCGGCCAAGGCAAGTTGGAAGTTGCGATAGTAGAAGCCAATCTAACGGCCCCCGGACGGGTCAAAAACAAGCAAAAGACCACCGAGAAAAAACGCGATTGGCGGCCTTACCTTGACACATGGAAGCGACGCCGCAAGGCGTACGAAGCGGCAATCAACACACCGGTCTTCGTTACGCCTACGCTTCTAAAACAGCAGGAAGAAATTCTCGTAGAGGCAACCCAAAAAACGACACGTCTGGCACGCAGCCGCACTTCTTCCATGCTCGTGGGGGAATTAACGCATCGTCTTCTAGAAGGCTGGGACTTCACCGAAGGCAAAAAAAACTTTGCCGACCGCTTGGAATCTTTGTTCGACCGATGGCTGCCGGTGGAATTCCGGCGAGACCGCGAACGCATCCAAGCTGATATAGTAGAAATCTTTACCTGTTTCTTCCGTTCTGAGATCTATTCCGAATTAGCAAGATCGCAAATACTCGGCCGCGAAGTTCCACTGCTCATACCCTGGGATGGCCAAATCATGGAAGGCGTCATTGACGTTATCTACGAGCGTGACGGCTTGCTTTACTTGGCGGACTATAAGACAGATAAGATTGACAGAGGAGAGTTAACACAAGCAGCGGAACGGTATCGCCGGCAAGCACAGGTTTATTCCCGCGCCGCGCAGGAGAGTCTTTCCAGAGAAGTCGCGGAGTTCAAAGTGATCTTCTTGCGGCTCGGAGAAGCAGTCCGAATCTCTCCAGATGCGAAGAAAGAAATCTCCTCTCCCGTCCAACTCCAGCTCATATGAAAATTCTTTTTTTTGACATCGAGACTGTTCCCACGCAGCAATCCCTGCAAGAAAACAACCTGCTGGATGCCCAGATGCAGCTCGATGAGGCCGAAATCATCAAGAAGCTGAGCCTTGCAGCCGTGACCTCAAGATTACTCTGCCTGGCTTATGCGTTGGAACCACCCACGGACTCTCCCGTGGAGGTCATACATGGAGAGGAAGCCGAGATCCTGCAAAAATTTTGGCAACTGGCCACTGAAACGAACCTCTTCGTCGGCCACAATGTTTTGGATTTCGATCTGCGGTTCATTTACCAGCGCTCCATCATCAACCAGATCAAACCTTCCCGCGAGATCCCCTTCGGTCGCTTTCGCAATAACCCCGTGTATGACACGATGCACGAGTGGAGCAAATGGGGCCGCGAGCGCATCAGCCTCGATCTCTTGTCCCGCGCCCTCGGGATTCCATCGCCCAAAGAGGGTCTGGACGGCTCCAAGGTTTATCCCTACTACTGCGCCGGAAAGCTTCCCGAGATTTGCGAGTATTGCCAACGCGATGTGGAAACCGTGCGCCAAGTGTACCGGCGCATGACGTTTGCGAAAAACAGCGCTCCCCCCAGCGATCCGTCAGGTCCCGCGTAAACCGCGTTTGACTACGATTGCACCAGACTATAAATTAAAAAATCCGCTCCACTTGAGCGACTATTCTCTCCCCGCGGAGATTAGAACAAAAAAACATTTCTTAAGGAGGCACTCATGGATCACGCGCCCGAACCAAAATTCAAAGAACCGACAGATAACAAGACCAGAGCCGGTCTGGGGAAATTTCTAAGACCCAATACTCCCTACGATAACTTTATGGAATCGCAAGGAATTCCCATTTACCGCGACATCGGCGTGCGCCGGGTCCAGGATCTGCCGCGCAAACCATGGAAGCGTATGGGCGGCAGCGGCACTTTTATTCAGCTCCTCGGTACTGAGGGGCTTTGGGGTTGTTACGTCGTCGAAGTTCCCGGAGCCGGCGCGTTAAACGCCGAAAAACACATGTACGAAGAGCAATTCCTCGTCGTTGAAGGCCGCGGCACCACCGAGGTTTGGGTTGACGGCAATCCGAAGAAACTCACGTTTGAATGGCAGAAAGGTTCGATCTTTGCCATTCCGATGAATGCCACGCACCGCATCGTGAACGCGACTTCAAGCCCCGCGCTGCTGCTGGCTGGAACCACGGCGCCAAACGTGATGAACATATTCAGCAATGAGGATTTTATCTTTAATTGTCCCTATCAATTTAAAGATCGTTTCGATCCCTCGGACGATTACTACAAGTACAAAGAAGAAGTTACTCCGGATCCGGTTCGCGGCCTGGCGATGCGGCAAACCAACATCATTCCGGATGTCATGGCTTGCGAACTGCCCATGGATAACCGGCGCTCGCCCGGCTACCGGCGCATCGAACCTCACATGGCCGGCCAGCAGTTTTACATGTGGATCGGCCAACATGAAACGGGCCGTTACTCGAAGGCCCACGCCCATGGCTCGGCTGCGGTGTTGATCTGCTTGAGCGGCAAAGGCTACACCTACACGTGGCCGTCAAAATTAGGCACGCATCCCTGGGAAAAAGGCACCACCGAGGAAATTAGACGGCAGGACTACGAGCCCGTGGGCATGGTCAGCGCAGCGCCGATGAGCGGCAACTGGTTCCACGCCCATTTCGGCGCCAGCAAAGAACCTCTGCGTTTGACGGCGTGGTTTGGTCCCAATGCTCCAGGGCGCGAACGTGGACGTCCCGGTGAAAAATCCATCGACTACGGCGCCATCGACATGAAAGACGGCGGCACGGCGATCCCCTACAACGAAGAAGATCCATTCCTGCGCAAAGAATTCGAAGAAACCCTGACAAGTGTGGGCGCGAAGTCTCGCATGGAACCGGACCTCTACGAGAGATCCTACTGAAAATCCGCTTCGCGTCTCAAGTCTAGCGTCTTGGGTCTAGGGTCCGGATTAACTCCAGACACCAGACGCTAGACTCCAAACAAGCTTCATCCAAGGAGTTTCATGGCTAGCACCGCACCGAGAGGCACATTTTCCAATGCCAACCGCCACATGCAGGAAGAAGAGACACTGCAGCTCACTAGCGTGGGCGTGGATATCGGCTCTTCGACTTCGCATCTGGTTTTTTCCCGGCTTGAGCTGACCCTCGAAGGCTCGCGCTACCGCGTCACTAAACGCGAGATACTAAACGAATCTGATATCCTCCTAACTCCCTACGTCGACGATACGAGAATCGACGTTGAAGCTCTCGAAGCCTTCATTAACCAACAATACAAGAAAGCGAAGATTCGCCGCGAAGAAGTCGATACCGGAGCGCTGATTCTTACCGGCGTCGCGGTTCGGCGGCGCAACGCCCGCGCTATTGGCGAACTGTTTGCTCAGGAAGCTGGAAAGTTCGTCGCCGTCAGCGCCGGCGATGGTCTCGAAGCGACGATGGCTGCTCATGGCTCTGGTGCGGTGGCGCACTCGGGAAAAATTGGCGGTGTCGTGTTGAACGTCGATATTGGCGGCGGCACCAGCAAGTTTGCCGTTTGCAACAATGGCAGAGTCCAGGAAGTATCGGCCATCGACATCGGCGCGCGCTTGATCGCGTTTGGCAAAGACGGCGCCGTCGTCCGCATCGAAGAGGCCGGTCGCAAACATGCCGGTTGGGCGGGCTTTTTAGTCGAGCTGGGTCAAAAGATACCGGAAGAGAAACTGCGCGAGATGAGCTCTGGAATGATAGACAAGTTGTTCGCCATGCTAAAACCGGAAACCCTCGACGAAAGTAGCAAAAGTCTCCTGCGCTTGCCGCCGCTCACTTACAAAGGCGAAATCGACTGCGTAATGTTCTCAGGTGGCGTATCAGAGTTCATCTACAATCGCGCCAAGACGAGTTTCGGCGACCTCGGGCCACAGATAGCCAAGGAAGTCCATCAACGCGCGGCCGACCTGGGGCTATTCGTCATGGAACCCAACGCCCGCATTCGCGCCACCGTGATCGGCGCTTCGCAGTACACGGTTCAAGTCAGTGGCAACACGATCTTCATTGCACCGGACGACGCAGTTCCCGTGCGCAACGTCGCGGTGGTGGCGCCGGAGTTTCCTCTTAACGAGGATGATTTCAGCAAAGAAGCTGTGCGCGATTCGACGCTCAACGCCCTTCGCAGGCTTGATTTGCTGCATGGACGCCAACCCGTCGCAGTAGCTTTCCACTGGGAAGGCTCCGCCACGTTCTTTCGTTTGCAAGCTTTCGCCACCGGTGTTGCCGAAGGGCTCAAAGATATCTTCGCCAAAGGCCACCCGCTCGTCTTGGTGAATGACGGGGACATCGGCGGCATCGTCGGGCTGCACTTTCAAGAAGAACTGAAGCTCGAAAATCCGATCATCTCCATAGACGGGATCGCGCTTAACGATTTCGACTACATCGATATCGGCGCTTTGATCCCCTCCTCAGGCGCAGTCCCCGTGGTGATCAAGTCGTTGATCTTCCCGACCTCACAACAGCAATAACGTGCATTCACCGCGAAGAACACAAAAAGACCAAATAGAGGGGCGGGTTTCAAACCCGCCTCTGCGATTAGATTTAATCCCTCGCCCGTTTCGGGAAAGGGCTTCTGTTGTCAATAAACGCAGGAGCTTTCTCACTGCCGGCTTTTTCTGAACTGACGTTGAACTGCTTGAACGATTTGAACGACTTAAACAACAGGTTTTTTATAGCCTAAAAAATCTTTTAGCATTCTCCCCCAGCACTGCCGCCTTTTCCGCGTGCGTTAAATCCGGCCGCTCGACGGTGTCGTGAATCATCTCTTTTGCGGCCACGAGATCGACCTCGTGGGGATAATCCGAAGCGTAAGCAAACGCTTCTGCTCCGCATTGCTTGATCACGTATGGAAGAATCCATTCGTTACCTTCGACGCCCACGAGAACTTGACCGCTCGCAAGATAATCGTTGAGACTGCGGGCGTGACCCGTGCTCGTCGTGTAGACATTGTCGTCCCGATCCATGCGGTCTTTGAGCAGAAGCACCCAGGCGCAACCCCCCTCAAAGAAACCGACGCGCAAATCTTTGTACCGATCGAGGACACCATGGTAGACCAGCGCCACAAATTCCAAAGCCAGCGGCATAGGATGGCGCAACACTCGGGCCGCCCACGGATCAGTGAAAGTGTCGGCCCCAAGTCCTATGCTCGACCCCCCATGGATCCCTAACGCGCAGCCGAGTTGGGCGGCTTCTTCATAAACCGGCCAATAATAATCATGGCCCAGATGCAGCGGCAATCCGCGCGACGGCAGCATGGCGCCGGGGAGCTTTAAATCCAACACCAACCGTCGCAATTCTTTAACAGCCTCTTTGACATCTTGCATGGCAATGAGACCCATCGGATGAAGTCGCTTGTCCAATTTTCGATAGCGTTCGGATACATAGTCGTTGAATGCCCGGCAAACCCGTACAGCATAATCCACTTGTTGAAAAAACCCCACGGAAAGCCCCTCGGAAGGAAACAGCACCGCTTCCACGACGGGTGACTTTTCCAAAAAGGCCACCCAATCCTCGCCTGAACCTTTACGATGATTGCTAGCGTCGACGCGCGGCCGGCGCGGCGCTTCGACTTCGCCTGTTTTTTTCACGTTGCGTGGGTAGTGCATATCATCGAGACTCGCGAAAACCCCTTGCCGGTTTCGCGACGGATGCAGCGCAACCTCTCGATCCACAGGATCGAGAAACGGCACCATTTCCGGAATTGATTCAATAATATGACCGTCGCAGTCGAAAACTGAGATATGGTCTGACATCGTGTTTGCCTCCAAATGGTTTCAGATCAAAAAAATTTACATAAAGCTCTTAAGCCTTCGATCGCGCTTCCAGCGACGCCTTCTTCAGCGCCAAGCGCACGGCGCGAAGAATCTCGGCGTAGCCGGCGCAGCGGCAAAGATTGCCCGACAAATATTCGCGGATCTCGTCGTCCGATGGGTCAGGAATTTCTTCGAGGAGCGCCTTTACAGACAGCACAAACCCCGGCGTGCAGTAGGCGCATTGCAATGCCCGCTCTGCGACAAAAGCTTCCTGGATGCCATGCAGCTGGTCGCTGTCACCGAGTCCTTCGAGGGTCAACACATGGCGTCCCGCCGCGCGCACTGCAAGTAGGAAACATGAGCTCACCGGCCGCCCGTCAAGCAAAACCGTGCACGTGCCGCACGCCCCTACCCCACAGCTCTCCCGCACACTCCACAGTTTGAAGCGATCGCGCAGGACTTCGAGTAGCGTGTCGGCGTCGTCAACAATAAGCGTCTCA
>Ga0209684_1000127_pt1 | contig 13812 bp, 14 predicted proteins | sample PanSoiPlot6MoBio_FD_188322 | JGI IMG/M metagenome (GOLD analysis project Ga0209684, IMG submission 188322) | Tropical forest soil microbial communities from Panama analyzed to predict greenhouse gas emissions - Panama Soil Plot 6 MoBio (SPAdes)... | ecosystem: Environmental > Terrestrial > Soil...
GCGCATGGATGAAGTACTGGTTGATGGCCGTGAGCTCGGCGGTGAGGATCTCGTTGAGCAGCGTGATGACGTCGTCGTGGCCCTTCATGAATGATCTCCTCGTGTAGGCACGGGGCTAGAGGACGTGGAGCAGGGGGCGCGCGGTGAGGCTGCCCGGCTTCCAGAGGCCACTCTGCTCGAGCTCGGCCAGCGCCGCGTCGGCGTCGGGCGAGCGCATGAGCGCCCAGGTCGCTCCTCCCGGAAAGAATCCGCCGAAGGCGAGCCGGCCCGCTCCCCGCGCCTCGATGAGGGCGAAGGACGCCATCTCGGCGTCGGGGGCGTCGCCCTCCACGATGCTGACCTGGCGCGAGCCGTCGAGGACCACGGGGGGCATCTCCCACGGCTCGATGAACTGCGAGAAGTCGCGTGGCTGCCATGCCGTCCAGACTCCACCCGCCCAGTAGGGATCTTCCTCCACGATCCGGTTGATCACGCCCGGTCCCGGCACGCGGTACACGATGTCGGCGGTCTTGCCGTCGGGCGATGGTCCTCCGCCGATCACGAAGCCACGCTGGCGAAGCTCCACGATGCGCTCGATGTGCGCGGCGCGATGCGCGCCCCGGCGCTCCCGATAGTCTTCGGCCGCGGTGAGGGCGACGCGGCAGACGATCACGGCGTCACCCAGCCGCCTGCGAAGGGCACCACCTGGCCGATGAAGAAATCGGCGTCCTCGGAGGCGAGGTACACGGCGAGGCGCGCGGATTCCTCGCTGCGCGCGAGCCGTCCCGCGGGAATGTTCTTGACCATGCGCGAGAGCTTCTCCGGATCGTTGGTGAGGGCAGGGGGAAAGTACGTGGGGTTCTCCACGTAGTTTTGGGCGATGGCGTTGACCTGGATGCCGTCGCGCGCCACCTCGCGCCCCACCGCCTTGGTCAGACCGTTGACACCGGCCCGCGCCGCCGAGTACGCCGCGTAGTTCGGCAAGCCCGGGAAGGCGGCGGCCGACGACATATTGATGATCTTGCCGCGCTTGGCGGGGCGCATCACCCGCAGGGCGGCGCGCAGGCAGAAGAACGGCTCGTCGAGAAGGCGCGCCATCATCTCGCGCCACTGGGTGTCGCTGATGCGCTCGGCGGGACTTCCCGTGGGCGGATTCGCGCTGTTGTTCACGAGGACGTCGAGGTGGCCGAACTTAGCCACGGTGGCTTCCACCATGCGGTCGGCCTCGGTGGAACGCGAGAGATCGCCGCCGAGCACGAGCGTGTCCCGGCCCACCGCGGTGGCGATGGCGCTCACTCGCGCCGCGGCCGCCTGGTCGCGATCGTGCAGGGCGAGGGTGGCGCCCTCGCGGGCGAACTCCTCGGTGATGGCGGGACCCATGAACTCGCTGACGTTGGTGACGAGGACGACCTTGCCCGTGAGCTTCATGCGCAGACGATGGTCATCGGCGGCTGACCTTCATGGCGCACAGCCTAAGCGGGATTTCACGCCGCCGCAAGACCGTGCTAAGGTGACGATGCGGCGAAGGGAGGGCCGGATGTGAGGAACGACCTGCGGCAATCCTTCGAGGCTCGCTACCCCTTCCCGCTCGATCCCTTCCAGCGCGACGCCATCGACGCCATCGCCGACGACAAGTCGGTCATCGTGTCCGCGCCCACGGGATCCGGCAAGACGCTGGTGGCGGAGTTCGCCATCCACGCCGCGCTCGCGCGCCGTCGCCGCATCGCCTACACCACTCCGCTCAAGGCGCTCTCCAACCAAAAGTACGCCGACTTCTGCCGGCAGTTCGGCGACGAGCACGTGGGCATCCTCACCGGCGACGTCAAGGTGAATGCCCGCGCCCCCGTGCTCGTGATGACCACGGAGATCCTCCGCAACATGTTCTACACGGGCGGCCTCGAGGGGCTCGAGTTCGTGGTGCTCGACGAGTGCCACTACATGGGCGACGAGGGGCGCGGCACCGTGTGGGAAGAGATCATCGTCAACGCGCCCAAGGACGTGGCCCTGGTGGCCCTGTCCGCCACCGTGCGGAACATCGGGGAGATCGCGGACTGGATCAGCATCGTCCACCGCCCCATCGTGCCCATCACGCATCCTCACCGCAGCGTGCCCCTGCAGTACCTGGTCGCCGATCTCTCGGGAGAGATCCACACCTACGATGCCGTGCGGCGGGGCAAGGTGCGCCTCCTCGGCCAGGAGCGCGAGGGCGGCTACAACGACAAGGGCCGCTGGTACACGCGGCGCGTGGTCGATCCCACCGTGATGCTCGACGAGCTGGAGTCGCGGGGCTGGCTGCCCGCGATCTACTTCATCTTCAGCCGGGCGGGCGGCGAGCGCGCCATGGAGACGGTGCTCGCCGAGGGCAAGCCGCTCCTCTCCCGCCCCGAGCAGCAGGAGGTGGATGCGGCCATCCGCGAGGCGGCCAGCGACAACCCCACCATCCTGGAGTCGCCGCTCAACCAGACCATCTTCCAGGCTCTCGGCATGGGGGTGGGCCTGCATCACGCGGGGGTGCTGCCCTCGGTGAAGCGCCTCATCGAGCTGCTCTTCGAGCGCGGTCTCTGCAAGGTGGTCTTCGCCACCGAGACCATGTCGCTGGGCATCCACATGCCCGCCAAGAGCGTGGTCCTCCAGTCGCTGACTAAGCGGACGGACCGCGGTTTCCGCTCGCTGACCCACAATGAGCTGACCCAGATGGCGGGCCGAGCGGGCCGGCGCGGCATCGATCCCGAGGGCAAGTGCGTGATGGCCCTCGACGTGCGTGACGGGCTCGAGGACATGATCCGCGTGGTGGATGGTCCACCCGAGCCGATCCTGAGCCAGTTCAAGCTGGGCTACGGCTCGGTCGCTCTCCTCCTCGCCACCGGCCAGGACATGGCGACCATCCGCCGTATCGTCGAGTCCTCCTTCGGGCAGTACCAGAACCTGAAGAAGATCCGAGGACTGGAGGCGGAGGTGGAGAGCCTGGAGGTGGCGGTGGCCGATGCGCGCCGCTTCGAGGCACCCTGCGGTGATCTCTCGAAGATCGGCCGCTACCGGGCAGCGCGGGCCAAGCTCGAGCAGTACCGGATGGCGCGCGGGCGCGGCGGCCGGCAAGGGCGCTCGGCCGCCGACGCGGAGCCCGGGCAGCTCGCCCTCGTGCGCCGCAAGGGAGGGACGTCCCTCGGCCTCATCTGCGGGCTCGACCGTCGCCGCCATCGCCTGCTCGTGACCATCCTCCTCCCGCACGGTGTCGCCGTCCAAATGAAAGAGGGCAACATCAAGCGCATCTTCTGGCAGACGCCGCCGCTCCATATCCCGCGCGACTGGGAGCGGCGGACCCGAAGCCTCTCCGAGCAGCTCGAGCGTCTCTCCATCTCCGAGCTGACCGAGCGCGAGCGCACGCAGGGCCCGGAGGGCGAGCTGGCCGCCATCGAGTGCCACCGCTGCCCCTGGTCCAGCCAGCCCCGCTGCGAGCACGCGTGGAAGGGCATCGAGTCGCTGGAGGGGAGACTCGGCCAGAAGCGCGAGATGCTGGAGGCTATCCGCAACGCCTACTGGCAGGAGTTCTGCCGGGTGGTGAAGGTGCTGGAGCGCTTCGGCGCCGTGCAAGACGGCAAGCTCCTCGCGAAAGGGCAGCTCATCGCGGGCTTCCGCCACGACAACGAGCTCCTCGTGGCCGAAATGGTTGACCGCGGCATCCTGGACGACACCACCCTGGCCGAGGCCGCCGCCCTCTGCTCTTGTCTCATCGAGGAGTCACGCTCGGGTGACTCCACCGTGGCTCGGCTCTTCTTGAAGAAGCGGCCCAAGCTCAAGCGCAAGCTCACCGAGCTCGAGGGGGTGGCCCACACCGTGCTCGAGGTCCAGCGGCACCATCAGCTGCCCATGCCCGTCGGGGTCTCGACCGGGTTCATGCCCTCGGTGTTTCGCTGGGCTTCCGGGGAAGACGACTGGGCTGGTATCGTAGAGGAGTCGTTCGGCGGCCACGAGGGCGACCTCATCCGGGCGCTCAGGCGGCTCATCGATCTCCTGAGGCAGCTCGCGGAGGCGCCGGAGGTCGCGCCCGCTCTCGCCTCGCTGCTCGGACGGGCGGCGCGGGTGGTGGACCGCGGCATCGTGCTCGAGTCGGCGTTGATCTAGATTCCGCGTCGGTGACCTACAAGGAGGCGAGGATGGCGCGTGTCCTTCGAACGGCCGGGCTCATGGCGGCTGGGGTGCTCGCGGGCGCCTGTGCGGCGCATCAGCCCGTGGTCGAGAACACGACCCGCGGCCCCATAGCGGCTGAGATGAACGTCGTGCGGTCCTTCAACGCCAACGGGCGGGAGCCGGGCTGGGACGAGAAGCGGCAGTTCGAGGACCAGCTCGAGGACAAGGTTTTCAAATACCTGCGCGAGCATCCCGAGATCGAGAACGAGTCCCGCTACACCAGCTTCCGTTTCTGGCGTCAGGTCAGCATCGGCAGCACCAGGGAGGAGGTCCGGATCCTCCTCGACGAGCCAGATCAGCGCACCATCGATCCCGCCCTCATGGCCTCGCTCTCGCGGCGCCACTGGTCGCAAGTGCAGACCAAGGCCAAGGAGGCGTGGGTGTACCCGCTGGGCTGGGTGCTCTACATGGACGACACGGCGGTCGTGAGCATGATTCGCGAGCGTCCCGCCTGGGACAAGCACGACGACCAGTAGCCGTCTCCGCGCACACGCTGTGGTCGAGCACGACGGCAGCCCCTGAGCTGCCGGGGCTGTCCATCCGACGTCGCCAGGGAGGCCGCATGATCCGCTCCTCGCTCATCGCAACGAAGCGCACCCCGCTCGCCACTCGCGGCATGGTGGTCGCGGAGCATCCGCTGGGCGCGGAGGTCGGCGCCAGCATCCTTCAGAAGGGCGGCAATGCCATCGACGCCGCGGTGGCCACCGCCTTCGCCATGCCCGTGGTCGAGCCTTTCATGTCCTCGTTGGCAGGCGGCGGGACGATGCTCGTGCACCTGGCCAGGCGCGGGGAGACGCTCTGCGTCGACTTCAACGTGGAGGCGCCCGCCGCGGCCTACGACGGCTGCTACGAGCTGATGGAAGGCACCTCCACGGCGATTTTTCCGTGGCGTCTCGTGGTGGACGACGCCAACGTCTTTGGCCCGCGCTCCGTGGCCGTGCCGGGCTCGGTGGCCGGACTCGCCCTCGCCCTGGAGCGGTGGGGAACCATGGAGCTGCGTGACGTGCTCCAGCCCGCCATTGCGTTGGCCGAGGACGGGTTCGTGCCCGACTGGTACGTGGCCCTCAACACCGCCGTGATGGGCCAGGAGCTGGCGGCCTTTCCCGAGACGGCCCGGACCTACCTGCGCGGAGGTCACTACATCTACCGCACGCCGTCCATGGCGGGCGGCGATCTCTTCCGCCAGCCCGAGCTCGGCCGGAGCCTTCGCCTCCTCGCCAAGGACGGACCCGTCGCCTTCTACAAGGGCGCCATTGCCCAGGCCATCCACGAGGCGATATCGACCACGGGCGGCTATCTCACCCGCGACGATCTCGCCCGCTACGCACCGCGGGTGCTGCCGGTGCTCCGAGGAGCGTATCGCGGCCTCGAGCTCGCCTTCTCACCGGGAGCGACGGGCGGGACCACCGCGCTCGAGATGCTGAACATCCTCGCCCAGTTCCCCAAGGCGCGCGCCACCTGGAAGACGGCGGCCGGCCTGCACCTCCGCGCGGAGGCGGTGCGCCGCGCCTTCCTCGACCGCCTCGAGCACTTGGGCGATCCGGAGTGCGTCAAGTCGCCGTGGAGCGGGCTCGTGTCGAAGGAGTATGCGGCCAAGGTGGCGGCGAGCTTCAAGCCGGGGGGTCCTCGCTCCGCGCGGGCCGTGCCCGATCCCTGGCGCTACGATCCGGGCGCCCGCCACGCCGACTGCACCACGCATCTCTGCACGGTGGACCGTCAGCGCAACATGGTCTCGCTCACCAATACCGCCGTGTCGCTGTGGGGCTCGCGCATGGTCGTCCCGGGCACGGGCATCCTGCTGCAGAACGGGATGGTCTGGTTCGATCCCGAGCCGGGGCGTGCGAACTCCGTCGCCCCGGGCAAGCGGCCGCTCGTCAACATGGTCCCCGCTCTCGGCTTCAAGCAAGGTGAGGCGTATCTCACGCTAGGCGCGCCGGGTGGACGCAAGATCGTCTCGGCGATTCCCCAGGTCATTGCGAACATGGTCGATCTCGGCGACACGCCCCAGGTGGCCATCGAGGGGCCGCGCCTCCACACCGAAGGCGGCGATCTCTGGGTCGACGACCGCGTCGGCCAGGCGAGCCTCAGGGCCCTCGAGAAAATGGGCCATCCCGTGGTGCCCAAGCGGGCGGACACCGGCACCCTCTACTTCTCGCGCCCCGTGGCCATCCGCGTCACTAAGCGGGGACTCGAGGCCGGCCTGGAGCCGCTCCACGACGCCGCGGCCGCGGGCCATTAGATGATGCATTCAACCTCGCTCCCTCTCCCTCCCAGGGAGAGGGCTGGGGTTTAACGGACCTCAAGGGGAACTACATGGCGGACATCCGGCTGACCACCGGCTTCTCCAGCGTGATGGGCCCCGACCAGGAGGCGATCACGCGACTCCTCACCGAGACCATCGAGCAGATTGCCCAGGACGACCAGAGCTTCACCCGCGCGAAGATCGTGTTCACCGAATCGGACGAGCGCTGCGGGCTGACCGCGGAGCTCGACGGTGTGAAGAAGGAAGGCGTGCCACTTCAGCTCGACCTCGAGCAGCTCGAGGATGCCCAGACCCAGCCAGGCGCCCGCGCCCAGCTCAAGGAAGCGCTCCGGCTCTACTTCCGGAAGGTCATGGGGAAACAGTGACGGAGGCGACGAAGCGCCTCATCGTCAACGCCGACGACTTCGGCCTGACGCAGGGCGTAAGCCGCGGCATTCTCGAAGCGGGGCGGACGGGCATCGTGACGAGCACCACGCTCCTCGTGAACCGCGAGATCCCGCCCGCGCAGCTCGAGGAGCTGCAGGCCTCGGGCCTGGGGGTGGGCGTGCATCTCAACCTCACCCTGGGCGCCCCCGTGTCGAGCCCGCGGCGCGTGTCCTCCCTCGTGGACGCCGAGGGACGCTTCATCCGCGATGCCCGCGAGGCGGCGGCGCGCGCCAGTACCGACGAGGCGCGGATCGAGCTGGGGAATCAAATCGACGTGTTCCGAAAGATCATGGGGCGCTTTCCCACCCATCTCGACACTCACCACCACGTGGGGCGTCACGATCCGATCCTTGATCTGGTCCTGGGCTTCGCGCGCGCCCTCAAGGTCCCGGTGCGGAGCCAGGACGACACGGTGCGGAATGCCGCGCGTCGGCTGGGGCTGCGGACGCCCGATTACTTCATGGGTGAGTCCGGACCCGAGCCGTACTGGTCACGCGAGCGCACCGTCACGCACCTGGAATCGCTGCCGGTGGGACTCTCGGAGTTCATGACCCACCCCGGCTACTTCGACGACGACCTCGCCTACAGTCGCTACGGCCGCCAGCGCGAGACGGAGCTGGCCGGGCTCATCGCCGCCGAGGCGAAGCAGGCGGTGAAGCGACACGGCATCCGCCTCGTCCACTTCGGCACCTGCTGAGGCTCAGAGCTTCACCGGAGTGAACTCCGGCGTGTAGCAGTCTTGCAGGGGCAGCCGCGTCTTCAGCACCCCCACTTCGAGCAGCGTGTCCTGCATGAACTTCATGGCATCCAAATCCATCCGCCCGTCCGTGGAGAGGAGCGGGCGTAAGAGCTCGTAGGCGCGGCGGGTGGCCGGCTCCGGCCAGCCGATGGCCTTGGAGGCGATCTTGATGCTCTCGTCCGCGTTGTCGCGGCAGAAGCGCGCCCCCTGGAAGATGCTCTTGAGCGTGCGCTGGAGCACATCGCGCTTGGTCTTGATGAGGTCGTCCGTGGAGTAGGCGACCAGGCTGATCCACTTGGGGGTCAGCTCGTCGAGGCGCATGAGGATGTGCCCCGAGCCCTCCGCTTCGATGACCACGCCCGCGTCGCCGAAGATGGTGCCCTGGATCTCCCCGCGCTTGAGCGCGGCCATCTGCGCGTCGAGGCCGCCCACTCCGATGATGCGTACGTCCTTCTCCGGATCCCAGCCCATCTTCTTGGCGAGCATGCGCGCGAAGACCCACGTCGTCGAGCCGACCACCGTGCAGCCGATGGTGCCGCCCTTGAGATCTTCCAGACGCTTGACCTTGGGCACCACGGTGAGGGTGAAGTGGTTCTTCTCCACGATAGTGGCCAGCGCCCGGATGGGCGTGCCGCGCTCCCGGAAGATCAGGGGATCGGTGGCGCCCGTGATGCCGATGTCGGCGGAGCCCGAGAGCACGCCCTTGAGCAGGTCGGGGCCGCCCTTGAAGGGAATCAGCTCGGCGTCGAGGCGGTTCTGCTTGAAGTAGCCCTTCTCGATGCCGGCCAGGGTCGGCGTCACCACGCCGAAGTCGCCCAGGACCACCGCGCCCACCTTCACGGGGGTGAGGGCCTGCGATTCCACGCGGCCCGGCCACGCCGCCAGGGCCGCCGTGGCCACCGCCGCCGTCTTGAGGAAGTCTCGCCTCGGGGTCATGAAGATCTCCTGTGGCGCCTCCGGCCTCAACGCCAGCGGCCCAGGCGCGTGTTGAGATGCTCGAGGAACAGCACGACGGAGATGGAGACCACCGATACGATGGCGGTGGCCGCGAAGAGCTCGGGCGCCCGGAAAGCCAGCGCCGCGCGCTGCATCTGGAAGCCCATGCCGCGCGTGCCCGCCAGCATCTCCGCGATGAGCGTGCCGAGCAGCGCGAAGACCAGGGCCACGCGCATGGCCGTGAGCACGGAGGGGAGCACGGCGGGCAGAAGCACCTTGCGAATGATCTGCCCCCGGCTCGCGCCCATCGACGCGGCCACCGTGACGAGGGCAGGGTCGACGTCGCGGGTGCCCGCGGCCACGAGCACCACCACGGGGAAGATGGCGAAAACGGCGGCAGACAGCACTGCCGTCGACAGGCCGATGCCGAAGACCAGGGCAATCCAGGGCAGGACGAGGATCTTCGGCACCCCGTAGAGTGCGACCACGTACGGCATGGCGATGGCGTGCGCGGTGGGCCGCGAGCCCAGCACGAGCCCAGTGGGTACGCCGGCCAGGATAGCCAGCGCGTAGCCGAGGAGCGTTTTCACGAGCGTGTCGCCGAGGCGGGGCAGGGCCTCCGCGCCGGTGACCCCGAGCACGCGCACGATGGACGAGGGCGCGGGCACGAAGAGAGGATCGACCAGCCGCCACCGCACCGCCACCTCCCAGGCGAGCACGATCGCCGCCACCGAAAGGGTCTGCCAGGCGAGCACCCTCAACCGGCCCATCGCTTCACCCGCGCCTCGATCAGGGCACCCGCACCGTCGAGCAGGAGTACGGCGGCCGCTACGAGCACCACGAGGGCCGCGTACTCTGCCGTCATCATGAGCCCGTAGGCGTAGTTGATCACGTAGCCGAGGCCGGCCCGCGCGCCCAGCAACTCGCCCACGAGCACGCCGACCACGGAGAGGGCGAGGCCCGTGCGGAGACCGCCCACCATGGTCGAGGCCATAGCGGGCAGCATGACCTTGCGAAAGACCGTCCACGGCTTGGCGCCCATGGACACCGCTACCGTCACCAGCGTGGCCGGCACCTGGCGAATGCCCGCGAGCACGGCGAGAGTGACGGGAAAGAAGCCCAGGAAGAATCCGAAGGCGATCTTGGAGGCAGGGCCGAGCCCGAAGCAGAGCATGAGCGAGGGATACCAGACCACGCTCGGCACGGCGTAGAGCGTGGCGAGCAGCGGCTCGTAGATGCGTCCCACGGTTTGCCGCAGACCCAAGAGGAAGCCGACCCAGAGCCCGCCCGCCACCGCGAGCAGGTAGGCCACAGCGATCTCCCCCATGGTGAGCCACACGTGGCCCGGCAGGGGAGGGAGATCGCGCGTGGCCAGCACGTGGGCGAGCGCACCGGGCAGCCGCGAGGGACCGACGTACAGGATGGGGTTGAGCATGCTCGCCACAGCCTCCCAGAGGGTGAGCGCGATCAGGAGCACGCCGAGGCGCCACAGCCAGATCCTCATCGCCGGCCGTCCATGGCGCGCATCGACTCCTCGCGGATCTGCGTCCAGAGCTTGGCGTGAAGGGCCACCGCGTCGGGGCCGTCGAGGGCGCGCGGGTACGGCAGGGGCACCTCGACCACGTCCTTGATGCGTCCCGGGCGCGCCGTCATCACCGCGATGCGGTCCGAGAGCGCGATGGCCTCGTGCAGGCTGTGGGTGACGAAGACGACCGTCCGCTGCGTGCGGTGGCGCACCTCCACCAGCCACTCGCCCATGAGAAGACGCGTCTGCTCGTCGAGGGCGCCGAAAGGCTCGTCCATGAGAAGGATGGGCGTGTCGAGAGCGAGAGCGCGAGCGATGGCGACCCGCTGTCGCATGCCGCCGGAGAGCTCCCGGGGGTACTTCGCCTCGAAGCCCTTGAGGCCCATCGGCTCGAGGAGGTTCAGGGCGATCTCCCGGCGTCGTGCGGCGGCGACGCCGGTGAGCTCGAGCCCGAAGCCCACATTGTCAAGGGCCGTCCGCCACGGAAAAAGCCCGGGATCCTGGAAGACGAGAGCGACCTTGCTCGGCGTGGGGCCCGAGATCGGCGTGCCTTCGATGAAGATGCGGCCGCTGTCCGGACGCACGAGGCCGCCGATCATGGCGAGCAGCGTGGACTTCCCGCAGCCGCTGGGGCCGAGGAGGGAGACGAACTCCCGCGGGCGCACGGTGAGGCTCACGGTATCGACGGCGGGGACGGGGCCGCTCGGCGTCTCGTAGCGCTTGCTCACGCTCTCGACGACGATGGACGCGCCGGTGGTCACTCGTGTCTCGGCAATCTCGACATGGGGCTCAGCGTGGGCAGAAGCTAAGCTGGCGCTTCGCGAAGGTCAAGAAGCGACGGCGGAACCCCGTGCCCGCCGCCAACTAGATCGCTGCGCGTCCTCCCGCCAGAGCCGGGCGGCCCCGTCGAGCATGAGCAAGGCTACGAGGAGCCACGCCCCCGCCTCGAGGGTGATGAGGGTGGTGACGTAGTTGAAGCCGAGGGCGAGGCCCTGGTCGGTGCCGCGCTGGATCAGCCGTGCGCTGAACGCGTTGACCATCACGAGGAGGAGCCAGGCGGAGACGACGAGGCTGGGCGCGAGCCATCGATCAGTGAGGATGCGGGCGGCGGCAAGCATCCCGATCCAGCCGCCGATCTCGAGGAGGAGCGCAACGGTGCCTTCCGGCGGGCTCTCGGTGAGGCGGAAGGTGACGAAGCTCGCCACGAAAAGTGCGAGGCCGACGAGCGCGACGGCGAGCCTCAGCACGGCCTTCCGAGATGCCTCATCGACCCCGACGGGGGTGCGACATGTCGGCGGGGTGACGGCGCTTTCGCGCGGGTGGTGCCGGTCGCTCAGCATCGGGGCGCACTCTATGCTCGGCATCCCGCCACGTCAAGATCAAATCGTCACCAGAGCAGGCTGGCCAGCGCCACCACGCCGAAGGCCGCGATGATCGCGCCGGCGCCGCGATTCACCCAGCCGAGTCGCGCTGGCGTCAGCGACGAACGCAGGAGCCCGACGCCCACGCTCAGAAAGAGCCACCAGATCGCGGAGCCGAGTAAGACGCCCAGCACCATCACCGAGGCGGCTCCGTAGCCGCTCACGCTCCGTCCCAGCCCGAGCCCCGCGAAGATCGCCGCGAAGGAGATGATGGTCGTGGGGTTCGTGAGGGTGAGGGCGAAGGTGGAGACCCAGGCCGCGGCAGGACCGCCGGGGCTCGGTGCCGTACCCGACGCGTCGCGAGGCACGGCCGTCCAGGTGCGCACACCCAGATAGAGGAGGAAGATGCCGCCCACGATCTGGAGCCAGAGCCTCTGCTCCACGAGCGTGTTCGTCACCAGGGAGAGGCCGAAGGCGGCCACCGCGCCGTACAGCGCATCGGCGGTCGCCGCGCCGAGCCCCGAGGCGAAGCCGATGGCACGTCCGTCGGCCAGGGTGCGGCGGATGCAGAGCACCCCGATGGGCCCAACGGGCGCGGCGATGGAAAAGCCGATGATCAGGCCGCGGAGGAAGGTGGCGAGATCCACCGGGTGCTAGGAGGCCTTCGCGGGTGACCGACGTTTGGTCGGCGGCTTGAGGGCGGAGTCGATGGCCGCAGTCAGGCGCGCCTCGTCGGTGGTGGCCTCGAGGCGGGCCACGATCTCTCCGCGCTTGTTCACCACGATGGTGTAGGGAGCACGCTTGAAGCCGAAGCGATTGGCCACACGCAGGTTCGGATCGAGGGCAGCGGGATAGGTGGCGCCGTGTGCCTTGAGGAAAGCGCGCGCCTCCTTCTCGGGATCGTCCACCTGGAGGGCGAGCAGCTCGACCCCGCGTTCCTTGTAGCGCTCGTAGATCCGCTCGATGCCCGCGGCCTGGGTCGCGCACGACTTGCACCACGAGGCCTGGAAGCGCAGCACGAGGACCTTTTTGCCGATGAGGGAGCGCGAGTCGAAGGGCTCACCGCCCGTGATGAGGGGCACGTGTACGGCCGGCGCCGCAGGTGCGGCGGCTCCAGAAGAGGGCACCGCGAGGAGGGCAGCGAGGGCGACCGCGGGCACGAAGCGGCTCACGGCGCATAGTATAGCCGGTGCCGCTCCGTGAACAGGCCGCTCACGTGCGCTTCGCCATTGGTTCCTCGAGCAGGCGTCGTCGTCGTTCGAGGCTCGGTGGTGCAGGTTGCCTCAGGCGCGGGGACCTCAGGGCGAGGGCCCCGGCGATCCTTCGAGCAAGAGGGCGAGCACGCGCTCGCGGGCCCCGCGCGAGCGCTGACGCGCGTCGTGCCAGACGAAGCGGGCGCCGGTCGCGCCCATCGCGGCGTGCGCGGCTTCGCGATCCGTGTGCTCGTCGAAGAGCAGCACGATGCGGCGCACCCGGTGGGCGCGGGTGAGCACCCGCAGCTCGTGCAGGGATCCGCGATTGTCCGCGCGGAGACCGCGCAGGTCCATGAGCACCACATCGGAGTGCGCCACCAACCCGTCCAGCGCCTGTTGCCAGGTCGAATCGAAGCAGTAGAACTCGTTGACGCGAAAGCGCCCGTCCGGGTCGGCGGCGAGATCGAGCGACCGGATACGCTGGGCGAGGGCCGTCTCACTGCCGATGAAGCGCTCGTGCAGCCGGCCCGAGACGAAAGCGAACAGCTCATCTGGCTCGAGCGTGCGCAGGGCGAGGTCGGTACCCGCGATGAGGCAGCAGGGACCGCTATGGCGCCACGCTTCGACGACATCGTCGAACAGAGCCTGCACCTCCGCGGCGCGGCGGAACACCCGCAGCACGAGCAGCATGGGCACGGCGCGCGGCGGGGCCAGCCAGCCGCGCAGCGCCCACAGGCCGAGGGGAATCCAGAGCCAGCTGGCCATCACCCAGAGGGCGCGGGCGCCGATCCCGTGACTCGAGCTGAGCGCTTCCATCAGGAGCGCCACCAACCAGATGCCGCCGAGCAAATACACGGGTTCGGAGAAGCGCTTGGCGACATAGCCGGCCGCGAGCAGGCGTGCGCTGCGCCAGGCCGGCCACGCCATGAGCAGCCACGGCGCGAAAATGAACGATGCAAAGACCCCGGTGGCCGGGAGGAAGCCTAGCAGCCGTGTCACCACCCCGACCCCATCGGGCGTCCGCATCATGCGCTCGAGGATGTCGGCTCCGAGCACTGACGAGCCCACCAGGAGAAGGAATATCGGCACCAGGTGTGGGCTGGTTGCGCGCGCCGTGCCGCTAAAGGCCAGGGCAAACACCAGCAGCGGCGGCAGAATCGTGGTGGCGAGCCACCCTAGCACCACGGGCACTTGCTGGTCAT
>Ga0209684_1000128_pt1 | contig 13770 bp, 11 predicted proteins | sample PanSoiPlot6MoBio_FD_188322 | JGI IMG/M metagenome (GOLD analysis project Ga0209684, IMG submission 188322) | Tropical forest soil microbial communities from Panama analyzed to predict greenhouse gas emissions - Panama Soil Plot 6 MoBio (SPAdes)... | ecosystem: Environmental > Terrestrial > Soil...
TATGATCTTTAAAATCGAAGATGAATTCACCAAAGATATGACGCTGGTGGATGCTGTGAAGAAAATGCGTGGTCCCAAGGGCACGAAAATCAATCTTTCTATCAAACGGGAGGGAGTGCCGGAGCTCATCGACTTCACGCTCGTGCGCGATACGATTCGGGTGCAGAGCGTGCGTAGCCGAGTCTTGGAATCGGGCTATGGTTATATTCGACTTGCTCAATTTCAAGAACGAAGCGACCGTGACGTCCAGAAGGCACTAGAAAAGCTGGCCGCAGAGAAGAGCGGGCTCAAAGGACTTGTTCTAGACCTGCGTAACAACCCGGGCGGACTTCTAACTCAGGCAGTCAGGGTCGCCGATCTGTTCTTGGACTCCGGACTAATCGTTTATACCGAGGGTCGCATCGAATCCCAGAAACAAAAGTACTTCGCACAAAAAGACGGCTCGTGGATGGATTTTCCCATAGTGGTCCTCGTCAACGGAGGCAGTGCCAGCGCGTCAGAGATCGTAGCGGGTGCTCTACAGGATCATAAGCGGGCAGTGGTGCTCGGAACAAAAACTTTCGGCAAAGGCTCCGTGCAGACCATTCTTCCCCTCGACGACAACTCGGCCCTCCGCCTAACTACCGCCCGGTACTTCACCCCGAGTGGCCGTTCCATTCAAGCGACTGGCATTGTCCCTGACATCGTAGTCGAAGCCACCCCACAGCAAGATGGCAAACCTGACGAGAAAAAGCGGCCTATGTTGAGGGAGGAAAATCTTCCCGGCCATTTGCCAAGCCCACAATCGGCACCTGGGCAACAACCGGACCAGGGCGACAAGGAAAAAGAAAAATTGGTGCCACCTTCTGCGCCTACGGGAGATGAAAGCATTGACAATGATGCCCAGTTAAAGCGAGCTCTTGATCTGCTCAAGAGCTGGGATGTTTTCAAACAGCTGGTGCAAAAGAAGGCGGCTTAAAATCTTTTTCGCATCGTTCACGTGATCCGCGATGCTGGCGAATTAGCCCTCTCCTAGGAGGGCTAATTTTTTTGTGGCATGGCATATGATAGAATCGCCCACAAAAATATGGCCAAAGAAGTCGATCTCCCTCTGTTCGCTCGCCTCAGCAGGCAATTCCTAACCATCAGCGAACTCAACGCGGTCATTAAGGGAACCCTCGAATCGCAGCTTGATGCGGTTTGGGTCTCGGGAGAAATTTCCAATTTTCGCGTTTTCCCCTCGGGTCATAGTTATTTCACTCTAAAGGACGACAAGTGCCAGATTTCCGCGGTGATGTTTCGGCAGCGCGGTGAAGCGCTCTCTTTCGTGCCGGAAAACGGCATGGAAATCCTATGCTTCGGACGGGTTAGCCTCTATCCGGTTCGCGGCGACCTGCAGTTCTATGTCGAAATGATGGAACCGAGAGGGCAGGGCGCGCTTTACCTAGCCTTTGAACAACTGAAAAAGAAGCTGGCCTCCGAAGGACTGTTCGCTCCGGAAAGAAAAAGAGCAATGCCTTTCCTGCCAGTCAGCATCGGCATTGTGACCTCCGAAAGGGGGGCCGCGGTTCGTGACATGCTGCGAATCATCAAAGACCGGTTTCCTGATCGTCGCGTCGTGATCCGGCCCGTCAAGGTGCAGGGCGAGGGTGCAGCTGAAGAGATCGCTCTCGGCATCGCGGAGCTAGCTCGATCGGGTAAGGTTGACGTCATGATTGTCGGCCGCGGGGGCGGCTCGCTGGAAGATCTGTGGGCATTTAACGAAGAGATTGTGGCGCGGGCCATTTTTGCGTCCACGGTACCGGTTATTTCCGCTGTAGGCCACGAAATCGATTTTACCATCGCTGACTTCGTGGCGGATTATCGCGCGCCGACACCCACGGCGGCCGCTGAAATGGTCATTCCGCGACGGGCGGATCTCGTGGAGCGCCTTTCAAATCTTCAAGCGGGGCTTCTGGAAGGCATTGAGAGTCGGATACATATGGCGAAAGAAAGCTGGCGCGGTTTGGTGAAACGACTTACGGATCCGAGGCGAAAGCTGCGCGACCACCAGCAGCGTTTGGACGAAGCGTCAGTGGATCTTCTGCGCCGCTTCCATGCCCGTTTGCGTCAGCTAAAAGAGGGTCTGGCGATTGAAACGGGGCGGTTACATGCTCTGAGTCCACTGGCGGTTTTGGAGCGAGGCTACAGCATCACTTACAAGGTGCCGGAGGAGAAAATCGTCAAAGATGCCGATTCTCTCGAATTAGGCGATAGAGTGCGAATCAGTTTTGCGCATGGGAAAGCGATATGCCGCGTCGAAGGAAAGGAATGATATGGGAGCACAGCGCGCCAGCGCCATCATTGCCTCGACGCTCTGGCTATTAAGCGGTGCTCACTTCGCGTGGCCCGCGGAGCAGCTTCTTGAGCGCGAGCCCGTAGAGGTTTTTCAAGGCGAGATCGTGGAATTGAAACTTCCCGGGACGGATCTAACCCCAATGGAAGTACAACTAGGAAAAAACAAGATCGGATTCTATCCAGGTAAAGATCAGAATTATACCGCACTAATAGGGATCGATGTGGAAACCAAGCCGGGCATTGTAAAAATGGTTATCGAAGGCGCTACGAAAGTCGGCAATATTCGCGGTATCCAAATTCCTATCAGGGTGAAAACGAAATCGTTCCAACAGGAATCATTCTCGGTGGCGCCTCAATTTGACGATCTGGGACCAGACCAACTGGAGCGAATTCGCCAGGACCAGCAGCAGCTGGATCGGATCTTCGCGACCTTCACGCCGGAGCGAATGTGGGAACGACCATTCATTGCGCCAGTTTCGTCGGATATAACCTCTCCTTTTGGATATCGGCGAATAATTAATGGGACACCTCGAGCACCGCATACTGGAGTGGATCTTAGGGCCCCTCTAGGAACCCCAGTGCTGGCTGCAAATCATGGACGGGTCGCCTTAACCGGAGACTTCTTTTTTAGCGGCAAAAGCGTTGTTTTGGACCATGGTGGTGGATTATATACGATGTACTTCCATCTTTCGGAACTGAGAGTGGACGCAGGTGCTGAAGTGCATAGAGGGGATGTTATCGGCTTGTCGGGCATGACAGGACGCGTAACCGGCCCTCATCTCCACTGGGGCGCCCGCGTCAACAGTGCCCGCGTGGATCCTTTTCAGCTGATCGAAAAGCTAAGTGAAAGAGATCAACCCGCTGACGGCGGCGGGGCAAGACCCAGAGCCAAGGGGGAATAAGATGGCAAAAGAAAATCAGGCAGGAAAAAAGTTTGAGATCGCCTTGGAGGAATTGGAAAGTGTGGTCGAGCAGTTGGAGTCGGGCGACTTGTCTTTGGAAGATTCGCTGGCGGTCTTCGAGAAAGGCGTAAGCCTGGTTCAATACTGCAATCAAAAATTGACCGAAGTCGAGAAGCGAGTTGAAGTGTTAGTCAAGGACAAGGAGGGAAAATTTCAGTTCAAGGCCATGGAAGCCTTAGGCAGTGACCAAGAACCAGAAGACTAGTAGCCGTCAGATTACTCTCGTCACATTACTAGTAAATGGCAGACTCTTTTGAGGCTCGGTGATTTCGTCGGTGCGTTTGAAGAGTTAAACAAGTCAATGGTAAATTATCGCGAGCTGGCTACTTTTTTTAACGGCGACAGTGACGAATCACAAGCTTCGAACCAAAAAATTCAAAAGTGTGGGAGATACAAATACATTATGGCGCGTTTACTTGATGCGATCGAATATCCCAGAGACATTCGCCGATTGACCGTCAACGAGCTGCCCCAAGTCGCGCAGGAGATCCGCGAAGAAGTGATTTCGGTGGTCTCTGAAGTCGGCGGTCATTTAGCGTCGACCCTTGGGGCTGTAGAACTGACGCTGGCTCTCCATTATGTCTTTGACACCCCCGAAGATCGCATCGTCTGGGACACGGGACACCAAGCCTACGCCCATAAGCTCCTTTGCGGTCGGCGCAAACGACTGGCTACGATTCGCCAGTACGGCGGCATCAGCGGATTTTTAAGCCGTGAAGAAAGCGAATATGATGTCTTCGGCGCGGGCCATGCGGGAACATCGATCTCCGCCGCGTTGGGCATGGTGGAAGCTAAAACTTTAGAAGGATCGGCGCGGAAAGTCGTGGCGGTAATAAGCGACGGTGGATTAAGCGCGGGTCTCACTTTTGAGGGTCTGAACCAGACGGGTCATTTGGATAAGGATCTCATCGTCGTTCTCAACGACAATGAACATTTTATCGATCCCAGAGTCGGCGCAGTCTCTTCCTTTCTTAGCAAGCAGTTTACCACCGATCTCGGCGTTCGCATGCAGAAAAACCTCTCAACCTTACTCCAGAGCCTACCGAGCGGGGAGAATCTTAAACACTTGGCGCGCAAGCTGAGGGATTCCTTTTTGGGCTTGGTTACGCCGGGGTTTCTATTCGAGAGCCTGGGTTTCCAATATGTCGGTCCCATCGACGGGCATAACATCATCGAGATGGTGACCACGTTGGAAAACGTCCAAAAGATTGACGGACCCACACTGGTGCACGTGCTTACGAAGAAGGGCAAGGGCTATGCGCCAGCCGAGAAGGAGCCGATAAAGTACCACGCCGTTACTCCCTTTCATGTATTGACGGGAAAAGCGAAAAAGGAAAGGGGTCCGGTACCAACCTACACGGACGTATTTGCGCAAGCGCTGATTAAGATAGCCAGGGAGAATCCTAAAGTCGTCGGTATTACGGCGGCTATGGGAAGCGGAACCGGAATTGACAAACTGTCACGTGAAATGCCTGGTCGCTCCTACGATGTCGGTATCGCGGAGCAGCACGCAGTAACGTTCGCCGCAGGTATGGCTACTGAAGGTTTTATTCCCGTGGTCGCGATCTATTCCACTTTTTTGCAGCGCGCTTACGACCAAATTGTTCATGATGTCTGCCTTCAGAATCTGCACGTCGTATTTGCACTTGATCGCGGCGGCTTGGTCGGAGCCGATGGACCCACCCATCACGGAGTATTTGATTTCGCCTATATGCGGTCCGTTCCGAACATCGTCATTATGGCGCCCAAGGACGAAAATGAGCTGCAACATATGCTCAAGACGGCGGTAGAGTATCAGGGTCCGGTATCGCTGCGTTACCCGCGTGGGGAGGGCTGGGGAGTAACGATGGATCATGAGCTAAGAAACCTTGAGATCGGTCGCGGCGAGCTTCTCCGATCGGGAAAGGACATCGCTATCATTGGCATCGGCCATACCGTTCTGCCAGCTTTCAGAGCAGCGGAAGACCTGGCACCCTTGGGAATCGACGCTGCCGTTGTCAATGCAAGGTTCGTGAAACCTTTCGACAAAGATCTTTTCCGCCAGTTGTTGGTACAAGTCCCCAACATCATTACTGTGGAAGACCACGCCACCGCCGGCGGTTTCGGCAGCACGATCTTAGAATTCCTCGCCGAAGAGGGCATTAACGACGTTCGAATTCGCCGCTTGGGGGTCCCGGACCGGTTCATTCCCCATGGTACTCAGGATCAGCTACGCAAGCTCTGTGGCTTCGACCAAGAAGCGATCACGCAGGCTGCCTTGCAGATGGTTCGGGCCGGGAGGAAAAGAAATAAGGAGGGATGGGAAAGAGGGAGCGCTTAGATCGACTCCTAGTCGAACGGAAACTCGTGGTCAGCCGCGAGGAGGGACGCGGTAGAATTCTGGCGGGCGAGGTTTTAGTCGATGACCGGCCCATCACCAAGGCCGGGACCCTCGTGGCTGTGGACGTGGCGATACGCTTTCGGTCAACGCCGCAACCTTATGTGAGCCGAGGCGGAATCAAGTTGGAAAAGGCGCTTCGAGAGTTTCAGATCGATGTCACAGGGAAAACCGCCCTCGATGTCGGCGCATCAACGGGAGGCTTCACCGATTGTCTTTTGGTGCATGGAGCGGCGCGAGTTTTTGCCGTCGATGTGGGCTATGGACAGCTCGCGTGGAAGCTAAGAAACGATACCCGAGTCGTAATTTTCGAGAAGACTAATGTCCGCTATCTTGAGTTAAGCGCTCTGCCGATGGCCGCAGACTTGGCCACCATCGACGTCTCCTTTATTTCCCTAAAACTAGTCCTGTCCCAAGTAAAGACTCTGTTGATTCCTACTGGCGAGATCATAGCGCTCATCAAACCACAATTTGAAGTGGGTAAGGGCAAAGTTGGGAAGGGTGGTGTAGTACGTTCCTTCGAAGAGCACCTGCGAGTCATCGACGAGGTAAAGAACGCAGCGGGACAACTTGGATTCATGGCACGGGGGGTTACGGAGTCTCCCTTGTTGGGTCCCAAGGGGAACAAAGAATTTTTGATGTATTTAGCTCAGGGCTAAGGATCGATTGTATTAATTCCATGGCGGAATCATTCCCGATCTTCGTTTCATAAGCAAACGGGCGATGGCTGGCTTCATTAAAATAGCCCATCGGGGCGCATCCGGAAATTTCCCTGAAAACAGCCAACTCGCCTTTGAAAAGGCAATCGCAGCCCGAGCCGACATGATCGAGCTTGATTGTCAGCTTAGCAAAGACGGGCACGTGGTCATTTTCCACGACGAGCGCTTGCGTCGCACCGCACGAGCCCGCGGAATGGTTAGAGAAAAGAGCCTGGAGGAACTAAAAAAACTCGACATCGGCGTTTGGAAAAAGAAAGCTTTTCGCGGGCAGCGGATTCTTACGCTGGAAGAAACTTTAGAGACCGTCGCGGGAAAAGTTGACCTCTGCCTCGACGTTAAGCAATTTGCTGGTTCGCAGCCAGGAATCGAAATCAAGTTGCTTTTCATTCTCAGCCATTACGGTTACCTAGACCAAACGATCTTCTCATCATTCAATTACTCCTGTCTTGCACGCATCCGCGAACTGGCGCCGGAGGCGCGCATCGGCTTGATCCACGGGGCCGGCGTCACGGAGAATCCGTTTGCCGTTGCGGAAGAAATAGGCGCTGCATCGATCCACATACAACGGGAATTCGCGTCGCGAAACTTTTTGGAACAAGCCTGGGAAGCTGGTCTTGATGTCCACGTCTGGACCGTGAATGATCCCCGCGACATGCAAACGCTCTCTTCTCTAGGGGTGCAAGGGCTTGTTTCGGATTTTCCCGAGCGCTTTTTGAAGCTAAGGAGGAAGCCATCGTACAGCGCTGCATCTGATTGATCGTCGTTGTTGCCGAAGGCGCCTCAAACCCCTCGTTTTTCTTGTGAATTGCTTGACTTAGCACGCAAATAAGCTAAAATTCATGGTTGAAAAGCGGCCAGCGGTGATTGGGGGTGATCTGAGTTTATGACTGGAGTTCGAGTTCGAGAGAACGAATCCATTGAAAGCGCCATTCGGCGCTTCAAGAAGCTCTGCGAAAAGGCCGGCATTCTAGCCGAGTTACGCAAACGGGAACATTACGAAAAGCCGAGTGTGAAGCGAAAGAAAAAGGCGATCGCTGCCAAAAAACGCGCAATGCGGCGCGTGCGCCACTCTTTTTAGACCTTACGGGATTCGAAGCTAGATAAAAAATCATCAAACCATGGAACTCAAAGCCGAAATTCAGGACGCCGTAAAAACCGCGATGAAGAGCGGCGACAGCGTCACACTTTCCACGCTCAGGCTTCTTTTGTCCGCCATACATTACGAAGAAATCAGAGCGCGCAAAGAGCTCAACGCTGAAGAAATACAAAAAACCGTTTCCACCCTCTCCAAACAACGGACCGAAGCCATCGAGCTGTTTCGCAAAGGGGGCAGAGAGGACTTGGCAAAGAAGGAAGAGGCCGAGCTTAAGATCTTGCAGCGCTTCTTGCCCCAGCAGCTGAGCGAAACGGAAGTCCAGGATCTGATTCGAGAGAGCATTGATGAGGTAGGTGCTCAAGGCGTGCAGGACTTGGGTAAGGTCATGAAACAGGTTATGCCGAAAGTGGGCGGTCGTAGCGACGGCAAACGTGTCAACGAGATGGCGAGAGCACTCCTTGGGGAATAACGCCGGCGATCGGAGATTCTTTAGATCCGTCAACGTTCAATGCTTTCCGCCGCGAGTCATTCCATAGCCCAGGGGAGCGATTACCGCTCTCCTGAAAAAGACGACGTATCACAAATTGATAGAGAACCACGGGTCGCATTTGCGTGATGGGATTCGCGTGCAAGTGCTGGTTAGCGAGCCACGACGTGGTGTCTTCGCCATTGACGTCTGCTCAGCGCAAATGGTTCACACCGGTGAACTGGATTGATGTGACTCTGCTTTCCGTTGTTGGTCTTTTTGGGCTGAGGGGTTATTTCCGCGGGCTTTTTCGAGAGCTTTCTTCGCTTGTTGGTTTGCTGGCGGGTTTCATGATAGCAGTCCGCTATGACGATACCGTGGCGGCGCTGGGGCGATATTATTGGAACTCTTCGCCTTTGCTGCTCAAGGGCGTCGCCTTTGTGGTCATCTTTTTTGTCGTTTACTTTCTCTTCAACCTCGCTGGTTGGCTTCTCCATTATTCGGCGAAGCCGCTCTTGCTTCAGACATTGAATCGTCTGGGGGGTATGGCCGTCGGAATCGGAAAGGGAGGGGTCGTAACCGCTTTGATCGTTTATCTTGCGGGCGCGGCCTCTTGGTTACCTCCTTCGATGCGGAACAAGTTTAATGAGGCCTACCTCGTTTCGCCCTTGTCTCGTCTTGGCGATGGGCTCATACGCATTGGTAAGGACAAGCTTTTGCCGAAGGAACCAAGCGAGGCGTAGCGGTCCTTATGGAACCATTCTTTTAATCGGCCGTAATGATCACGCAAGACAAAATCATCGAGATTCGAAACCGCGCCTCGATTGTCGAGATCATCTCGGATCACGTGACCCTCAAGAAAGCCGGCCGGAACTACATGGGGTTATGTCCTTTTCATACAGAAAAGACCCCTTCTTTTACCGTCAATGAAGAGAAAGGGATTTTTCACTGCTTCGGTTGTCAGACAGGTGGTAGCGTCTTTCAGTTCCTCATGCAGCTCGATCAGCTGACGTTTCCCGAGGCCGTGGAGCGCGTGGCCAAGCGCTACGGCATCACCATCGAACGAGTGGAGGGTTCAAGAATCCGCCAGGAGTCCGGCGAACGCGATTTACTCTATCGCATCAATGAGAGAGCGGCCGATAACTATCATCGCATTCTGGTTGAGCGACCCGAGGGGAAAAAGGCCTTGGATTATCTTAAGGCGCGAGGAGTGGATGAGTCTGTGGCTCGGCGCTTCGTGCTCGGATATGCGCCACTTTCCGGGTCTGGTTTGATCGAGTCCGTGAAGCAAGGAAAGTTGCTTGCTAAAGACGCACTACGGCTCGGTCTCGTCGGACAACGAAACGGCGAGCAGCTCTACGAGAAGTTCTTCGGGCGATTGATGTTTCCTATCATCAATGCGGGGGGCAAGGTTGTTGGGTTTGGCGGTAGAGTAATCGATCAGGGGCTGCCTAAATATCTCAACTCGAGTGAAACCCCGCTGTTCCATAAGAGCTCGACTCTGTATGGCCTCTTTCAGGCCAAAGAAGGTATCCGTCAAGCCGACCGCGTGGTTCTCGTGGAGGGTTACTTAGATGCCATCGCTTTGTTTCAGCATGGCATTTCCTATGCGGTGGCGACCTTGGGGACGGCTCTAACCGTCGATCACGTGCGGCTCTTGTCGCGTTATACGAAAAATATCATTGCTCTATTTGACGGTGATGACGCGGGTCGCAAGGCTGCCGCACGCGGTTTTGAGATATTTATTGAGGCGGGATTATTGGGTCGCGCAGCCCTTCTGCCGAAGGGCGAAGATCCTGATACGTTTGTTCGCAGCCGGGGTAAGGAGGTCTTGGAGCAAATGCTGAATCAGGCGCCTCCCTTGGCTGACTATTACTTTTCCTGGCTAGAAGAGCGCTATGGGAAAACTTTGCAAGGAAAGAGTCAAACCGCCGGGGAGATTGGCCGCTTGCTTGCCAAGATAACCAATCCATTTGAGGCGGATTTACTCATACGACGCGCCGTGGACAGAATAGGCATTCGAGAAGAATCGTTGCGACGGCCCGCTTCCGGTTCGTTTAAGGGATCGCCTTCAAAATCTATCATCAACCTCATGCCGGGATCCGGCGCGTTGGCGCGCGACGATGTCGCGGAGCGCTCGCTCGTAAGCCTCATGTTGCGGTTTCCTTCCGCAGTGCGGGAATTCGATAAGGAAAAAAAAGCGCGCGAGTGGATGGAGCCGCGATGGCAGGAGGTGGTTGACGTGGTCGTTAGCGAGTGGCATGAAAAAGGATCGGTCGATGTATTTCGAGTCGCTCAAAAACTATCACCGGAGAGAGGTTCGGAAATTACAGCTTTTGTTATTGAAGCAGAGAAAGTTTCCGAGACAGAGGCCGGCCAGATAGCGGCGGACTGTTTGGCCCATCTGCGGCGAAAATATCTAAAGAATCTCGAACGGAATCTAAGAATCGCGATTCGCGTAGCGGAAGAGCAACAGGATGAACACGCGAAGCGAGAAAGGATACTCGAATGGCAAGACGTCGTACGAGAAGAGCGCCAGTTAGAGCGCCGAAGGGTCGAGGCGAAGATAGCCCCCAGATAGAAGCACAGGACCTCGCCTCCAACCGGACCGGTGCGCCGGCCGAAAGAAAGAACATGAAGAAGGAGGTCAAGAAGCTCATCGATCTCGGTAAAGAGAAGGGCTACCTAACCTATGACGACGTCAATGACATGCTGCCAGCCGAAGTGGTGTCTCCCGATCAAATTGACGATGTCATGTCCATTTTTGGGGAGATGGACATCGAAGTGGTGGATTCCAATCAGCGTGTAACGCTCGGGGGAGGGGCGGAAGATCTCGCCGACGAGGAGGAAGACGAAAAGGAAATTGAATCCGACGTTGATGGCGACATGGTCGGCAAAACGGGCGATCCCGTGCGCATGTACTTGCGCGAGATGGGCACGGTCTCTTTGTTAAGCCGGGAGGGCGAAGTCGAAATCGCCAAGAAAATCGAACAAGGCGAAAACCAAGTTCTCAATGAGGTCCTGTCTAGTCCACTGGCGCTGAGTTACGTTTTGGATCTTGGGGAAAAGCTGTCGCATCATGAAATGCGAGTTCGCGAGATCATCAAAGAGGACGGGGAGGAGGATTCGGAATATTTAGAAGACGAGGAGGTCCACGAAAAACGCCTGCTTGACCAGATTGGCAAGATTCGCCGCACGGCCAATGAACTTGAAAAGATCAAAAAGTATTTGGACGGCAAGCGTGTCTCGGCGCAACGCAGGCAAGTGCTCTTGACCAGCCTCGATAGGTTTCAGGATAAGATTGTCAATGGCCTCAAAGGATTGCAGCTTAACCGGAAACAGACCGAAGCTATCGCCGATGGTCTCAAGAAGGCGATGGACCGGATGCAAATTCTGGAACGGCGGGTGAAAGATTTCGAACACAAGACCGGAAAAACAGGCTCAGAAATAGTCAAGCTCGTGTCGGGCATGAACGGGCGCCGAAAAAACTGGCAGCGGCTCATCGGCTCGCTGCGGATGGGACACGACGCGATCCTTGCTATGGCCGAAGAGATCAAGAGTGCCCGCCGCGATATTCGTCACGTGGAAAAAGATCTGGAGATGCCGGCGGAGGAGCTCAAGCGGCGCGTCTGGTCGATTATTGAAGGAGAGACCAAAGCAAATTTGGCAAAGAAGGAGCTGATCGAGGCAAATCTTCGATTGGTCGTAAGCATCGCGAAAAAATACACCAATCGTGGATTGCAATTCCTCGACCTGATTCAGGAGGGCAATATCGGGTTAATGAAAGCAGTGGACAAGTTCGAGTATCAGCGTGGCTACAAGTTTTCGACCTACGCGACCTGGTGGATTCGCCAAGCCATTACTCGGGCGATTGCGGATCAGGCGCGCACTATCCGTATTCCGGTCCACATGATCGAAACCATCAACAAACTCATTCGCACGTCGCGCTACCTGGTTCAGGAAATCGGCCGCGAGCCGACTCCGGAGGAAATCGCCAGCAAAATGGAAATTCCTTTAGATAAAGTTCGCAAGGTGCTGAAAATCGCGAAGGAACCCATTTCTCTAGAAACCCCGGTGGGCGAAGAAGAGGACAGCCATCTCGGTGACTTCATCGAAGACAAAAGGATCATCACGCCATCCGACGCGGTCGTGAATATCAATCTGCAAGAGCAAACCAGAAAAGTCTTGGCTACGCTTACGCCGCGCGAAGAACAGGTGCTGCGCATGCGCTTTGGCATCGGCGAAAAATCAGATCATACGCTCGAGGAGGTCGGTCAGAAATTTACCGTAACCCGGGAGCGCATTCGCCAGATCGAAGCGAAAGCCCTCCGTAAGCTCCGTCATCCGAGTCGAAGTAAACGTCTCAAGAGCTTTATGGAAACTTGAGATTTGATTTCTTGTTTGCGCGTCCAGCATCGGGAATCCCTCGGCTATCTTCTTTGTACGGGCCCATAGCTCAGCTTGGTTAGAGCCACCGGCTCATAACCGGTTGGTCCCTGGTTCGAATCCAGGTGGGCCCACCAATATTTGCCTGTCGGATTCTTACACCATCATCATTAGTTACCGCTGTCTCGCTTTTTCTATCTCCAACCGCAACCGAAAAGAATTCGGTTAAGGTTTCGGGTTTGACACCTAAAAGGCGATGAAACTGCTCATCGACATTGCCCCGGATGTACTTCCACATAATGCTTCTCGATCATCGCCACGGAAGTCCCGCAATACTCTGCCAGCCACTTGATATCGGCCGTTCGTGAGCGCTACGGAAATGAACGTGTGGCGAGGAATAGGGCTTGTGCTCGCGCACACCGCATGATCTCAGGACACGATACCAGACGCCATGCGGGGCTTTTTCCTTGTCATCGCACTTTTTTCCGCGCCACGTGTGAAAGTTAAGGGGTCCGCCTTCCTGGTTCTTAAAGACGTGCTCATCGACCCCAATATGAACCGGTTTGGCTGCTCTTAGAACGTCACAAGTCCCGGTAGCAATCTGATCTCTCTTTCGTGCGGGCGGATTTTAGCTTGAGCCCGCGCTCTTCTGTTAGGTAGGTTCTAAAGTCCACGAGCTTTCGTGGTGACCGTGACAGCTCCATAAGGTTGACGTTTTCAAATTGGGGGAGAATGTAGCGGTGAAAATGCTCTCGATAGTCCCGCGCCAAACCCTTCCTTACAGCCGGGGGCTTTTTGCCCTCAATCCAAACCTTGAAATACTCGTCTACAGTTAGTGCTTTGGCTTCGGCTTCGGTTTTGGCCTGAATTCATGGGTCCTGGTTCCATTAGGAAACCAGCGGAGATAGTCGAATGTTCCCGCTTCCATTTCCTCGCTGATGATTTTCGCCCTCGTGTCAGCCCGTTCACGGTTTGATTCATTGTCTCGCGCTGGTCGGCCTCTATTAATCAACCGCTCCTGCCATTCGCGGCCCTGCCAAAAACACGCGCAATCACAAGTTACCATGTCGAATCGTTCGAACGGTGCAGGACATTATCGTTTTCCCTGACGACACCGACCGCAATCGGTGGTATGGTCCGCCTATTATGGGGAAAGCCTCTCGTCAAACCCCATGGTGGCAGCAAAGTCTATTTTGGGGACCATTTGGCATTCTTATGGCCATCATCCTTGCGCTTGCGGTGGTTGCCATCCTGAACGATGTGCGCTGGCTACTTTTTGTCGCTTGGCCCTGTCTACTTGTTAGCCTTTGGGTTGCAACTCAGGATATTAAATCGTGGCGCGTGCGAGCGATTTGCATTGTCATCGTGGTAGTTCTTGCTGCTTTAGGCCACTATGTTTTTCATATCTCACTAGGCCCTAGTCAAATAAGTCAAATAAGCGATGCTCA
>Ga0209684_1000129_pt1 | contig 13769 bp, 15 predicted proteins | sample PanSoiPlot6MoBio_FD_188322 | JGI IMG/M metagenome (GOLD analysis project Ga0209684, IMG submission 188322) | Tropical forest soil microbial communities from Panama analyzed to predict greenhouse gas emissions - Panama Soil Plot 6 MoBio (SPAdes)... | ecosystem: Environmental > Terrestrial > Soil...
CCATGACTTTCCCATTGCTCGAGATCGCCAAGATCCGATTCCTCTAGAAGCACCTGGAATTCAGGACGCAGCCCGATAATCTCTAATTGTCCGCCAGTCTTGTGCTGCAGTGCGCGCAGATGGACAAACAACGCGATGCCCGACCCATCACAGTAGTCAACTTGGGAGGCGTCGATGACCACGCGCCGGGCTTTCGCATTGGTTACTGTTTCCGTCGCCTGCCGCCAAATCTTTCCCGCAGTACTGGAGTCGAGCCGGCCTTCGATGCTAATGTTCACTACACCGTCACGAACGGCTCCAGTGCCCAGGCGAACGGAAGCAATTGACGCATTGTTCTTCATGACATCGCAACTATCATTATACCGCATGTTTTGGCGAAGCCGGTCGAGAGGCTATGGAGATGAATCCGGCGCCAGCAGTTGATTCGAAGATGAGCGAAAATGTATAAGAGGTGCCAAGAGCATAAACAGACCGATTCAAAGTAAAAGAGCGATACAGTGGAGAATCAAGGTCTTCTTCATATTGCGCTGCTTACCCGTGATCTTAAAAAAACCGAAAGGTTCTATACAGAGATCCTCGGCCTGCGAGTTGCCTTTCGCGTGCCGCCCAACATGGTTTTCCTTCGCTCCCACGGAAGTCACGACCTGATTAATTTCGTCGGCACCAAGAAACGGATTTCTCCCAGTGACACGCTTCAACACTTCGGCTTCAAGACGACCAAGGCCGGCCTCACGAGCCTAGAGAAAAAGCTTAAGGAAAACGAGATCGACATCGATGGTAGACGCGGCAGACACGCGATCTATTTCCGCGATCCCAACGGGTACACTATCGAATACTACTGCGACTAGATCTTGTGCAGCGAGTTTCGCGCATCACAAATGGCTTCGTTCTAAAGATTTGAAGATTCAGTTTCAAAAAGACTTAGTTGGGAAGTCCCCGGGCGCCGGAAATTTTTCGTCGTCAACTCGGGCCAGCGCTTATTGATTCCTGCCTTCTTACAGGCTAATTGAAACAACTCGGTCATCTGTCGCGCGAAAATTCCCTCCCCACGCATTCTGGTTTTGAAGTTCGGATCGTTGAGCTTGCCGCCGCGGATGGCGCGGATGCGGTTCAGGACTTTTTCTTTCCGCTCCGGAAAGTGTTGCTCCAGCCACTCTTCGAAGAGAGACTTCACTTCGAAGGGAAGCCGCAGCGCCACGTAACCGGCAAAGGTTGCTCCGGCTTCAGCAGCAGCCCGAGCAATGGCCGGCGCTTCAAAATCCGTCAGCCCGGGAATCATCGGTGCTTGCAGGTAACCGACCGGAATCCCAGCTTGAGAAAGCATCCTGATTGCAGCGAGCCTGCGCGTGGGACTTGAAGCACGAGGTTCCATCACCGCGGCCAACTTCGGATCCAAAGTTGCCACCGATAGGGTGACTCCAATGCACTGGTAATGGGCTAATTCGGAAAGGATGTCGATATCTCGCGTCACCAGGAAATTTTTCGTAATGATGACTGTCGGATTGCGAAATTCGAGCAGTACTTCCAAGCACCGCCGAGTAATTTGCCGCTTTTTCTCGATGGGTTGGTAGCAATCCGTGACACCGCTCAGGGCCAGCACCTGCGGCTTCCATTTTGAACTGGAAAGCTCCTTGCGCAGGAGCTCCGGCGCATCTTCCTTGACCATAATCTTGGTCTCGAAATCCAAGCCTGAGGAAAAACCCAGATACTCATGCGTCGGGCGGGCATAACAATAAACGCATCCATGTTCACAGCCGCGGTACGGGTTGACGCTGGCGTCAAACCCGACGTCTGGGCTGTCATTATAAGCGATGATGGTTTTGGAAGTATCGTTTAGAAATTGGGTGTGCGGCGACGGCATCTCGTCGTTATCATCTGGCTCCGCTATTCGCTCGATTGGTTCGAAGCGATTTTTCGGATTGCTAGCCGATCCTCGGCCGCGTACCGGACGCGGAGCCTTCATAGCACGCTATCCCGCAGGTGGCGCGGCCGGAGCGGGTGCCGCGGGCTGTCCAGTTGCCGTAGGCTGAGAGGCCATAGTTTTGGCCTCGTGCGCAAGGTGTCTGGTTAAGCGTTTCAGTAACTTTATCTTGCGTTTCATCCTCTTGAGTTTCTTCCGGTCGCCGTTCGCCGCGAGAAGTTCCGCCTTCTGTTTTTTCAATGCGCGGATATCCTGTTTGACAGCGTGAATTGCGTTCACGTCTTTGGTCGATGCGTCGTAGACGATTCCCTTAGCCTCAGCAATGGCTTTGATCAGCGCTTCTTTTTCCATCCCCCCAACGCCCTTGAGGTCGGTCTCCTGTTTTGCCAGATCGCGCAGTTTCGGCATCGGCAACTTTCTCAGCTCCTTCAAGTCCATTTGGGCCTCCTCCCTTTGACAACTTGCCTTTTGGGTAGCATATTTTTGGCTAAAACCAAAATGGCCAAGGTAGGTAAAGCGAACTCCAAAAGCGCTCGTAAAATCGAGTTCGTTAAAAAGATTATTCGCCGGCTCGAGCAGGTTCATTCCGATGCCAAGCTCGATCTCGATTTCAGTAATCCTCTTGAACTTCTCATCGCTTTAATTTTGGCCGCCCAGGCTCGGGACGATCTCGTAAACCAAGTCACCGTCGAGCTGTTTAAAAAATATCGGACGGCCAAAGATTATGCGCGAATCCCGCTGGAGAAGCTGCAAGAACAACTCCGCAAAATCAACTTCTACCGCAACAAGGCGCGCTCCATCCACAACTGCTGCACCGAAATCGTCAAGCGCTTTGGTGGCAAGGTACCCGAGCGATTGGAAGACCTTCTTACCCTCCCGGGCGTCGGGAGAAAAACCGCTAACATTGTTTTGGGCAACGCCTTTGGCCAACAAACCATCGGCGTCGATACCCACGTCATGCGCCTGTCACAAAGACTGGGCCTCACCAAGAACACCAACCCCGATAAGATTGAATTTGATTTAACGGCAGTGGTTCCGGAAAAACAGCGTGTTCGTTTTTGTCACCTCCTTCAATACCATGGTCGCCGCGTCTGTTTCGCCCAAAAACCGCGTTGCCCGGAATGCACGATTCGAAGGCTCTGCCCGTATCCAGACAAAACGAAAAGCTGACTATTTATTTTCCTCCTCATTTTCTCAAAGTATGGATAGATACTAGATGATCTGTTTTACTCTAAGCGCTAAAGTTTTATTACTAAAGGTACCTAAAAATGCTATAGTCAAAGCTCGCATCTATTAGAGTTGGCGTTTGGCAGCTACTTCGCCTTATGTTTCCGTCATGATCGACACTCTTAAACCTCCACCTCCCTCGGGATTGATCCGGGAGGTTCGTTTTTTCCTTGAATTTCCCCGCCTCATGTGGCGCTTTCCCGACCTTGTCCGGCAACCCCGAGGAAACGGTCAACCTATTCTCATTCTACCCGGTTACGGGGCCGGAGATGGATCAACGATTGTTCTCCAGAGCTATCTCCGGCTGTTAGGCTACCGCGCCCGTGGGTGGGGACTCGGCCGGAATTCAGGAAATGTATGGGATCTAATGCCGCGAGTCCTAAGAAAAATCGCGTCCTTCGCTCGGCGCACACAGCAGGAAGTTCATCTTATCGGTTGGAGCTTAGGGGGATACCTTGCCAGGGAAGTGGCCCGGGAACGCCCTGATCTGGTGCGCCAAGTGATTACCCTCGGCACTCCAGTCGTCGGCGGTCCAAAGTACACGGTTGTTGCACGCTCTATTTACCGCCAAGGTATCGATTTGGCTGCCATCGAAGCCGAAATCGAATTGCGCAATCGGATCTCCCTTCACACACCGGTCACAGCCATTTATTCGCGCAAAGACGCAGTCGTTTCGTGGGAGGCGTGCATTGACCGTAACGCTTCTAACGTCGAACACGTCGAGGTTCGGACAACACATTTAGGACTCGGTTTTTCCCCAGAGGTGTATAAGATTATCGCCAAGCGACTCGCGGTTGAGGAAAATTCGTCACGCCACGGCTTAACCGGCAAGCCCCCGCTAAGAAGAGAGGCAGCTTCAACCCGACGCCGTCCTTAGTGCTCGGCCAACGCGGCGATTACTCGGATGGAACCGAGTCTTCTAATCTGGTTACTTGTCATTGCGCTGGTTTTGACTGGCCTAGCCGGACTGATTCTCCCAGGTATTCCCGGCGCTCCTTTACTGTTTGTCGCGGCCCTGCTCGCAGCGTGGTCGGAGAACTTCCAATACATCGGCATCGGCACTCTCAGTATTCTCGCCGTGCTCGCCGTCCTCACCTGGGGAGTAGACTTGTGGGCGACCATGTTCGGCGCCAAACGATTCGGCGCATCGAAGCGCGCGATCATCGGTGCCATGATCGGAGCGCTTGTCGGAATCTTTTTAGGTTTTCCCGGGGTCCTGTTTGGTCCCTTTATCGGAGCGGTGATTGGCGAACTGCTCGCTCGCCGGGATGTCAACGCGGCTGCTCGCGCCGGCATCGGAGCGACGATTGGCCTCGTGCTCGGCGCTGCGCTTAAATTGGCCTTGTCCTTCGCCATGATCGGGGTCTTTGTCGTCGCCCGTTTCATGACTAGTTGATCGAATTCAAATTGACAAACCGTCGGAGGGTAGCAATGAGGACTGTCCTGATTCTTCTAACGTTGTGTTTCTGCCAGCCAGCGCTGGCACTCACCATTGCGGCAGGCACACCGGAGGGCACCTACTACCAAATCGCCCAGGACATTGACCAAGTCGCCGAAAAAGACGGCATACCCATCGACATCGTTCGAACCAACGGTTCCTTCGATAACATTAACCTTCTCGGCGCTGGAAAGGTTGATCTTGCCATCTTGCAACTCGATGCGCTGAAATTTGCCGCAGATGCGCTTCAAGCCCGAGCGGGGCTAAATATTTTAGCCGAACTCAAAGTGGTTCTTAACCTCTATTTTGAAGAGATCCATGTCATCGCAAAGGACGACAACATCCGCTCCCTGGAACAGCTTGAGGGAAAGAAAGTCGCCGTGGGACCGGAAAACGGCGGATCGGCGCTGACCGCCGAAGTCTTGTTCACGTTGTATGGCGTGCGGGCGGAAAAATTCTTTGACGCGCCGGTGGAAGCGCTGCAAAAACTTCAAACTGGAACGCTCGACGCGTTGATATTTGTCGGCGGAGCGCCTGTCCCGGCTTTTGAAAAATTGGATCGGAGCTTTCATTTTGTGAAACTGCCGGAGAACCCGTTCATAGAACAAATCTATCAGAAGAGAAAAATCGCGCCGGCGGTGTATCCCTGGGCGGGAGAAGCGGAAACTTACACGGTTCCCTCAGTGATTATGACGCGGGACCGAAAAGATGAGGTCTACGGAGCCGTGATCCAGAAATTGGTTCTCGCCATCCTGACCAACAAGGAGAAGCTGGATGCGACCGGCCATCCTAAGTGGAAAACTTCCATGGTGCGATACTTTTCCAACGCCACCGGCTACCCGCCGGCCAATGATATTATTCAAACCTATAATCTTGTAAATGTCCTCGGGTATCAGATCATTCGGAAGCAACCCTCTGCTAAATAACCCGACGATTCCCGCGGGACGTCAAATATCGCAAAGAAGAGATTGTGAAGCTGCACAGGTGCCTCCAGGATTGGTTCACTGCTCCGCTAATTCTAATGGTCAGCGCCAATCACGTTTCCTCGGGTTACGCGCTGTCGCGAAATAAGTCGTGCAAGGAACATCCCAAATTGATCGGTCCCTGTTTTAAAGTGCATGGGAGATTAGCCTACTACAATGGATCCCGGCGATGAGTCCTTTTAAATAGCTTTTGACGAGTTGAGGTTCATCTCGAACAATGCGATCTGTAGTTTCCACCACCGCCTGAGGATAGGGAATCCGAAGTTGCGCCAGATCGGCTAAAACCGGATAGCCTTGTTTTTGCGCCGTGATGTCCAAAGGAACGCCGACGATGGTCGCATCGAGGGTTCGAGCGACTAAAGCCGCGAAGCGATTCGATTGCTCTCCCGCCTGAACCAGGACCACATCCTTATCAGCGCTCAAAGAAAACTTTGCCAGAAATAGCCGCACTGCCGTGTCGGTGCTGGAGCCGAAGCGGCTGATGCCAATCCTTTTCCCCTTAAGCTGATCCGAGCGAACAATGTCCTTTACCACGATCATTTTGTATGGAACGGTGTTGATGACAGACGCTACAACAATGCTATCCGACCCCGCCGAGCGGGACGCGATGGTGACGGGTCCGGCAATCATGGAGACTTTTACTTCTCCTGCCATGGAAGCTTGTGCGAGCAGAGAACCAGCTTGAAAAACGACCAACCTTGCATCCAACCGATACTTGCGAAAAAGGCCCGTGTCGCGAGAGATGTAAGAGTGAATGGTATTGTTATTCAACCCGGCGATGCCCACTGAAACTGAAGCAAGGGATTGTGCCAACGAATGATACGGGACGGACAGAAGCAAAAGCAAAGAATCAAAAATAGGATTGGAATTTTATTCAATGTTTTCATTTTCTCTCTGATCTCCGTCGTATTGCGAGATTTTCATGAGGCGAGATAGCACGAACTTTAAACGAGCTTCAAGCGACTCTTCGAATAGAATCGTGTATGTCCCACAAGCATACCACCCGCGAGGAGATTGACACGGGTCGAATCGGTTCGTTATCTTCTTGCTTGCGGTGAACTAGTGCATGAAAGAAAAGCATATGACGACAAACGAAATCGATGAATGGGGTGCAACTAAACTGCTCACGCCAGAGATCGTACGCGCGGCGTTGGGCCTGGTCAAAAAAGGGAAAATCTATTCCTCGGTGCAGGTATTGGAACCCGGCATGCCGCAGCTGCCGCGGCATCCGCCGTTGGTAGTAGCCCCGTCAAATACGCCATATCAGTCACAGCGCCGTTGGCAAGAGCGGGGCGCCAAGAATCTTCCCGGAGCGGCGTCTGAGCGCGTGGAGATTAATACTCACAGCGGGCACTCATATCGACGCCCTCGGCCACTGGTCGAACTGCAACCAGGACTATGGCGGTTTAGACGCAAGAGAAAATTACACTGAAAGAGGCCTTGCCCATCTCGGCCTCGAGCACATACCGCCGATTGAAGCGCGAGGAGTTCTTATCGATGTTGCCGGGCTTAGGAGCACAGAAATGCTCGAATCAGGCACGGTGATTACGGTGCAAGACATCCAACAGTTCCCTGGAAAACCATCGCTTGCGTCTGGCGAAGGGTGACGTCGTTCTTCTCTACACGGGTTGGTCCAAACTTTGGCGCGAACGTGATCTGCGCTATTGCATGTCGGAGCCCGGGCCGGGCCGGGAAACCGCCGAATGGTTAGCGGATCAGGAGATCGTTGCGTTAGGAACCGACACACCGCCTCCCCGGTCGAACCTATCGCGATTGTCTAAAGCCCCACACGGAATGGCATAACAAAACTTCACCAGGAACCTGAAAAGGTACGCCTCTAGGATGAGCATAAGACGAACAATGATCGTCTGTTTTTTTGTGAGCCTGGGCTTTAGTGCCTCAGTGTTGGGGGCCGCGGACGAACCGGAAATAATTCAAGCGGCAAAACGTTGAGGGGCGCGTCGTGAGGTACACGGTAGCTGGAGAATCCCAACAGCTGGCCCAGGAATTCGAAAGAAAATATCCGTTCGTGAAGGTGGAAGTGGTGCGCTGCATCCCAAGCGGTTCCAGCTCTTGCCCATGTCCCCTAATCTCGCGGACAAAGAAGACGACTGGAAAAAGCAATTTCGCGGGCTCTTCGGGATTCAGGGTTAGGCTTCTAAAGTATCGACAAACAGCCCATCCGGACTAGAGAACTGATGCTGCCCATAGCGGCAGGACCTAATTAGAGCGAGCCGTCGTTCTCCTTCTTTTGGGTCGCTGATGATTCGCTCTCGCATCTCCGGGTTGGAATTGCGCAGCGCGGCTAATTCTTTTTTTACCGCCGCGACGCTTTCGACTTTGAAACCGATATGTTCGATGCCTGGTCGATCGATCCCTGCGCCTTCGAAATCACTCATCTTCCATGGTGCGATAATCAGTGTCACTTTGCCGTCGGTGAGGTAGAAATTGGGATCTTCCAGCGCTTTTTCCTCTTCCTTCAAGTCAAACGAATTTCGATAAAACGCGGCAATCGCCGTCGGGTTCATGACCCGCAGCTTGATGTGATGGATGCGGCGAGGCTGCTCACGTTGCGCCTCTACGTAGACGTCACGCCGGTTCGACATGCCTTCCTGCGTCAGGTCAAAGTAATTTCCCTCCGAATCGTGGGCGCCATAGCTAGCGAATGGACGATTTGATGGCCGCTTGAGCACCCCCACTTCAGGATAATTTTTCTTGATGCGTGCCATCGCCTGTTCAACATCATCCACATCGACGCCGAAGTGATGCAACCCTGGGACGTAACCGGGTTTTCTTCCGATCACGGTAACCCCCACATAGCCATCGCTGATGCTGACTGCGTAATTCGTCCTGATCGCCTTTTCTTCTTCTTCGGACCCCGGCTTGGATCTTTTCATTCCCAGCACAGCCTCGTAAAACTTGGCCTCGCGAACGAAGTTCTCACTGACGATGGCAGCGTGCTGTATTCTCGTTAACATGAGGCCTCCTAAGCGGATGGTTCAAAAGTTCAAACGTTAGAGATTCAAAGTGGATTCAAGAGCTCGACCATTTCACAAACCCATTTCTGCCAACGACCGCGGATCGCGAGTCCAATCTGGATCCACCCGGACAAAAAGCTCCAAAAATATTCTGCATCCCAGCAGCGCTTCCAATTCTTGCCGCGCCTGCTGGCCGATCTCTTTGAGCATCGCGCCTTTCTTGCCGATCAAGATCGGTTTGTGAGCATCGCGAGCGGTGTGAATCGTCGCCTTGATTACGATCAAGCCCTTTTCTTCTTTTTCATTAAACTCGTCGATGGTCACCGCCACGCCATAGGGAATTTCCTCCCGGGTCAAGAGAAACACTTTCTCCCTGACGATCTCTGCGGCCATGAAGCGTTCACTTTGATCGGTGAAGTGTCCCTCAGAAAAATATTTCGGTCCCGCGGTCAGGCTTTTCTCGATCAGGTCCAGCACCAGCGTCAGGTTCTCTCCCTTGAGAGCACTGATAGGGACAATTTCTTTCTCCGGTAGCAATTCAGAGCAGCGTTGGATAAGCGGCAGCAATTTTCCTTTGGAGACAAGATCGATCTTGTTCAAAAGAATAAAAACTCGGCTCTTGGACCCAGCCAAAGTGCGAGCGATGGTCTGGTCCTCGCTGCCGATGCGCTCCCGGCTGTCGAGTAGCCAAAGCACTACGTCGACCTCCTGAAGCGTCTGCAGCGCAATATCCACCATGCGCCGGTTCATCAATGAATGGGGCTGGTGGATGCCAGGTGTATCTATGAAAATCATTTGGGAATCGGGTGTCGTTCGTATTCCGGTGATGCGATTGCGTGTCGTCTGCGGCTTGGGCGTCACAATGGCGACTTTCTCGCCCAAAAGCTGGTTTAGCAAAGTTGATTTCCCCACGTTGGGACGCCCCACGATGGCGATGTACCCCGAGCGAAACGAGGTTTCAGCTTCGTCCTTGTTCTTGCCCGATGATTTTGCCATAGATTTCAAACTAACGAGGCATTATTATGACATGCACCGACCGTCATTCAAGATTGTGATTTGCCACCATCAAATTCCATCGCGATGTTTCTTAGGTTTACGCCATTAATGAAAAAACGGCTCACGCGCCGCGCCCGAGCAATGATCAGGCGGTCCCTTACGTACTTTCCCGAGTTGCAGGGCAAGAGCATCACGGTCGGCTACACCCGCGCGCATCTGGGAAGCGCAGTTTTGAGTTACCGAAGAGAGAGCGAGCCGCGTCTTGTCATTCGGCTCAAGGTTCGCAAACTAACATATCAGACCATCGGTCATGAGCTAACCCACCTCGTGCAGGGACTCGGCCGCGGTCACGGGAACAGGGATTCACCGTTCGGCTGGCAAAGCATTCCCTCCGGAGAAAAACAGTGTGACATCTGGACACTCGCGCGCGACCCGCTCTTTTGCGACGATGCGCCCACCTATTTGCGTCTTCCGCGCGCCATGCGCGAGCACTGGCAGGATTATGCCGAAGAGGTGCGCAAACTTTCCATCGCTGCGATTAAGAAACGGGAAAATCTTCGCCTTTATATCCGCTGGTTCGAAGGGGAGGTTCGCAAGCTGGCCAAAGTCGGGCGCCGGAAGCCGGCGCCCGAGCAGCTGGTCCTACCGTTCCCGGACTGGGAGTAAACTTTACTGCAATTAACGTTACCGCCCGCAATAGGTGCGGCGTGAGCTTGGGAGTTGTGAAGGCACAGTAGCGTAGTGTTTCAAAGCCGTTTGTATACACGGCACTCAGTCTCAACATTTCAGGCCTCTACTCATCACGCCGCTGCTGGCAAATGCTTTAGAGGCACGGACCCCCATTTCCGCCAAAAGGCGGATCAGCCTCAGGCTGAGCCTGAAGGGCAACGTAAAGCTTGCGCTTCGCCCTTTGTTTCAGCTTCAACTATCTTTTAGAATCGCCTCGATCTCTCGGAGGTCAGCAACTGTAAGGCTCCAGTCCGCCGCTTTAACATTGCTGATCAGTTGATCGAGACTCTTCGCTCCCGAAATCGACGAACAAACCTGCGGCTGCGCCAAGAGCCATGCCTGCGCTAATTCATTGACTCCCCGGTTACGTTCCCTGGCCCACGCTGTAAGCTTGACGACCTTGTTATAGTTCTCCTCAGTCATCAGATCCCGCACGTGTTTCACGGACTCGCCGCGCGACCCTGGCGGTGGAGGTCTTCCTTTTTCGTACTTGCCCGTGAGGAACCCACCCGCCAAAGGATAATAAGGCACGAACCCGACGTGATGAGCGCGGCAATAACGCAGGACTTCTCGCTCGACATCGCGCTTGAGCATGCTGTACTCGGATTGAATCGCAACAAATGCGGTCCATCCTCTGAGGTCTGCTAGCACGTTAGCATGGGCCAACTGCCACGAGGCATACGCCGATGCGCCGATGTAGAGCACCTTTCCCATGCGAATCAGATCGTCCAATGCTCGCAGGGTTTCTTGAATCGGCGTCGTCTCATCCCAACGATGCGTGTAGTAGAGATCGATGTGATCCGTTTGCAATCGCTTCAGACTTTTCTCGACTGCTTGCATCAGTTGGTAGCGCGATGCGCCCCAGGTATTCGGTCCATCCTTTTTTGGAAAGGAAAATTTTGTCGCCAGGACAACTTTATCGAGGTGGCCCTTTAAAGCGTGGCCCAGGGATTCTTCCGAAGCGCCGTTTTGATAGGTATTCGCGGTGTCGATGAAATTGATCCCGTGATCCATGGCAGCATCAACGATCCGGTTGACTTCCACTTGGGGCACCTCTGGCGCACCGAACCGATTGGTGCCCAGACCGATGATCGACACGCGGACGCCCGAGTTTCCCAGTTGCCGATATTCCATCAAATATCCCTCTGTCTCTATCTAGTTCATTTACCCTTATAGCGTTTGTAACATTCGGCATCAGAGTGGGTCAAACAATGAATACAAGCTCGTGGTTAGCCACGTTGACCGTTCGGCCGGAGTCACGTAGGATCGCGCTACTTGGAAAATCGCGCTGTGCGAGAATGTTCCGTTGAGTCGGTACTTGTGCGTGCCAAAAATTTAGACGTCATGTGGGGCCGTTGGCTCTTACTCTCGGGTCTTTTGCTTTTTGTCGGCGGCGCCGTGCCACTCAGGGACGAAATCGTTCTGCCGGAAATGCTCGCTATCGAACTCCCTAAACCGCAAATGACTGAGATCGCGCCGACGGAAGCGCCGCTTCAGGAACTGCTCGAATCAGCAAAGGCGGGAGCGTTCAAGGTCACCCATGATCGAGTTAAGCCGTTACCGATCGGCGGCACGCAGGTAACGTGGACTGCTTGGGACGGAGGGCCGGGGCAGAGCCGTGCGCGCGCCACGAAGAGCGCGTACGTTTATGTTCTTCCGTTCGGCCAAACTCCCATTGGAGTTTCGGGTAATGATCACGCCACCGCCGGCAATCAGGGCGCGAAAGTCGTGCGCGATGCTGCGGGGAAAATCCATGCGGCATGGCTCGACGCCGCAAGGCCTGGACAAGGCTATCGTATCTTGTATCGGCGCGGTCTTCAGGACTCGTCAAGCGGGACCGTCACCTGGGAAACCGGCGCGATTTCCGTCAGCGATGGCCGTTCCGAATCTTGGGGTTCTTACGTCGCTATTGAAGCCAGCGAGAATGCCATTCACTTTGTCTGGAGCACACCGGAAGCTGCCCGCTATCGACGGCTTTTGCTCACCGGCACAGAATGGAAATTCGAACCGATCCGAAATACCCGCGCCGCTGGCGAGTGGCATGATAACGGTCCGGATATTGCTGTCCGCGGGGATAACGAGATTCATATTCTGACGCCAACCGGCAACTACGCGGTTTCTAAAAACGGGGGGCTTACTTGGGTCGTGGAAAAACTTCCGATACCGCCGGGAAACCAGTTGAAAGGCCCATCTTTGGCCATTGATTCCTTTGGCAATGCCCACTTCGCATTCATAGCCCAGGTCCGCAACGCGCAAGACTGGTCCTATTCCAAGCCCAATCGTGGATATTGGGAGCTGCGCTACGTACGGCGTCAAGCAGGAGGCGATTGGCTGGACGCGCAAAATGTCCTGGCGTCATTTCCCGCGTGGAACGATCCGAAAAACGATTGGGATATCCTCTCCGATTGGCCCCACATCGCCGTGGATAAGAGTAATAATATTCATCTGGTGTGGCATGGGACGGTCAATACGCACATTTTCGGCAACGATGAAGCGTTCTATATGCGGCGCCCAGCGACCGCTGACGGCAGGTGGGGCAACTGGAACCCGCCACGCTCCCTACATCCTCTGAATCCCGCGAAAGGCGAGTATTATTCTTTCGCGCCTTCCATCACTTTCGACGAAAGTGGCGACCTAGCCATCGCCGTAGTTTTTTTCGATACCACCGATGGCGAGCAGCTTTTGGACTACGATGCGCGCGTGCTCAGAAGCGGCAACGTCGAAGCAGCGCCAATAGTGTTGTCTCGACTGGCGCGGATGACGTCCGCAGGGGGAAAACGACAGGAGGCTTTAAGGAGCTGGTTTCCGATCGCCGCACCGCGGCTGTTTCGTCATGCCAACGGCCGCGTCTGGTTGGACGTGTTGACGACCGTGGCAACGCCGGAACAGCACAAGTCACCGCATTTGGTTGTCTATGAACGAACAGAGGTCACAAACTATCTGGGGAAACCGGCACGATAGACAATTGCGAGTTCAAGGTTCAACGACTGATTCCTCGTTCACAGTTAAGCTTACGCGGACCTCCGGTCCAACGCGCCGCGCCGAATGCCGCCGCAGTTCCAGCACTCACTGAACTGCCCTTCGATTTGTTCGCCGCACCCACTGCAGCGCCATGATTTCTTCACTGAGTCCAACGGCGCTAAAGCTTTCTTGAGAATCGCTTTGGCTTTGGCGAGCTTCTCCTCATCCACGACCCACAACTCCGGCCAGCATTCTATGGGCGGCAACTGGCCTGCGGCGCTGGAGAGGTCAAGGTTTCTCGTGATGCACCTGATACCGAAGGTCGCAAGCACATTTTTTAGGTGGCCGATCATCAGCGGATCTTTGGCCGTATAGATCCTTTTCATCCTATCCGCCCCCCTTAGCCTTGCTGGCCGCGGCGGAGAACCGTTTCGTTTAGCTTGAGCTTCTCACCGAGCCAAAGAGAGCGCTCCAGATGGTCTCCATACCCATCTCCAGTCGAGGGATGAACCAGAACAGACAAACCTTCGCGATGG
>Ga0209684_1000130_pt1 | contig 13764 bp, 11 predicted proteins | sample PanSoiPlot6MoBio_FD_188322 | JGI IMG/M metagenome (GOLD analysis project Ga0209684, IMG submission 188322) | Tropical forest soil microbial communities from Panama analyzed to predict greenhouse gas emissions - Panama Soil Plot 6 MoBio (SPAdes)... | ecosystem: Environmental > Terrestrial > Soil...
TAAAGTTGCGGCAACCGACGGTTCGATTTCGGTCATAGTCTAGGTCTCTCACCCGGCGAATCTCACCACAGAGGCGCAGAGAAGTTTTGAAAACCTCTGTGATCTCGGCGTCTCGGCGGTGAAAAGTGAGCGATAGACGCCCCCATCTTAGTTCCTTCGACTATGCTCAGGACAGGCTTCCCACGTCGGGGAAGAGATAAATTTTCGGATCCGAACTTCCGGCTGAAACAACTTACAGGCTGCTCAAAAAGGCTCAGAGGCGAGGCGCGCGTAAAATTTCCTGTAGGGGCACGGCATGCCGTGCCCCTACAAACGTTTTGAACGGCTTGAACGATTTGAACCGCTGCTGCTTTGCAGCAGCTTAGATGGGCCAGTCCTTGGGAAGATCACGCCTAACTTTCTGATACTCCGCAGTATCGCTCGATGCCCGCTTTAGGCGTTTCAACGCCTTGACGACTTCTTTTTGATCCATCTTCAGTGTGTTGGAGACCATACCCGTGGTCTCTTCGAAGCCGAGGCCTCAATTGCTGTGTCAGCCGCGCATGCGCTGTAACACGTGGAGATCTTTTTCGTTAACGGCCATTGATTCCTCACTGTTTTGCCCTCACCCCTGGATCATGTCCGGGGCAGGCTCTTCCCTCTCCCAAAGGGCGAGGGTTAAAATTCTGGGCGACCACAGAGGGTCGCCCCTACAAATGTTTTGAATCACTTGAACGCAGCTTATCTCAACCCTCCGTCTGAGCTGCCGTTGAAAATCCCACTCGCTGCGTCGTAATCAATTCCGTCAGGGCCTCGGGCTCTCCTTCCTTATTTACCGACACGCGCAAGCGAACAAAAATTCGCCACGGCTGATCGCGCCAGACAGCGCTGAAGATACTAAACGCATTTTCGACAATTGCGCCGGGCGCGGCGTAGCAGGCAACGATAGCCTCAAACTCCGCGTACTCTTCGTGACCGAGACTGATAGGCGGATTGAAGCGTTGCTCGTTCGATTTAAATTGTCCATGAGGGAACCGCACTGATTCGATCCGTAAGGATGGCCGAGCGCAATTTTCAACTCTCCAGCCGATTCGCCATAAATCTTGGCGTCCGCCCGACGCCAAAGAAACTTGTCGCAGCAAAATTTGCGGCGATTTGCCATTGCCAGTGTCGTCGGTCGGCATCTACGGTTTCAATTTTCCTTCGGCTCTCAGCTCCTGCTGTGCGATTTTCAAGATCCGGTCGTTGATTACCTTGTCCAAGGTGAACTTGCTATCGACCAAACCATTGCGTTTGTCTTCGTCGACCATCAGCTGCATTCCCGGAAGGTTAATAGAAAAATCGTTCGTTAGACCTGACACGTAGAGATCATATGCATGGTTCACAATATCAGAGTCGCCTTTCAAACCTGCTTCATAACCGGCTTTGATTGCTTCCGCTTTGTTGGTCTTGGCTATCTGAATACCGAGAATCAAAGCTTTAAGCAGCCGCTTGCTCGTCTCGGGATACTTCTGGAGTACGTCGCCCCGGGTAACGAGAATTGTTTGCGGTATGCCGAGCGATTCGTTCAAGTTGCTCACGAGTAAAAAGCCGGCCCTCATTAACCGGATCGCATCTTCCGGCGAAAACGGCGCCGCGGCGATGAGCCCCTTCTCCAACGCAGCGGCGCGCACCGGCGATTCGCCGATGGTTCGCAGCATAACGTCTTTGTTCGGTTCGAGATTGTACTTTCTCAAGAAGGTCTTTATAGCGAACTCCGAAAAAGATCCGGCGCCGGTTATGCCGACCGTTTTCCCTTTAAGATCTTCAATGGTTCGCGTTTGCTTGTTGCCAAGGAGAACGTAATTCGTCGTGTTGGAAATCGAACCGATAATGTAGAGATCGAGCCCGCGCGAGTTACTGCGGAATACCGCTTGCGCGCCGCCGATGCTGGCAAAGTCCACTTCTCCGGAAGTGAGCGCAGCGATGGCCGCCGGCCCACCGCGGATTAAAATAGGCTCGATCTGAATCCCCTGCGCTTTAAAGAAGCCGCGAGCTAGCGCCACGCGAAAAGGTATTTCGCTGTTCCAGGCGAGACTGACGAACACCATGCGCAAATTCTTCTTTTCCTGCGCATAGGTTGCGACTGGATTGGAAAGAAACCCGGCAAACAACAACGCCAGCGCCAAAAGCGTACCCAATCGTTGAACGGGCGCGGTGCGAACCATCGTCAGCCTCCTGTGACCAGCAACTTATCAAACGGGCCGACAGGACGAAAGCCTGTTCGTTGACAGTCAGGCCCACAGGGCTTATAGAGCTTGTCAGAAGAATCAGAGGTGGGTCATGGCACGAGACAATTTCAAGATCCTCGACAGCGACATGCATTTGATGGAGCCGATAGATCTCTGGGACCGCTACATCGATTCAGACTTTAAGAGCCAAGCGCCGCGGGGACTCACGAGTGAAAACGTTCGTGACCTGCGGCTGGCTCATCCGGATGGACGACTCTGGGGCCTGCCTCAAACCCATGGTCGGCGAAACTCCAATCGCGGTCACAACTTCGACAAGAATCAGGGCATTTACAGGTCTCATGCCGAGCGTGGTTGGTCGCCGGAAGTTCAACTCGAAGCGATGGATATCGAAGGCATAGATGTCGCCGTTCTCTATCCGACCCGTGGGCTGAACGTGCTAAGCGAGCCGGACATGGAGCCTAAATTCGCAGCCGCATTGGCAAGTGCCTATAACAATTGGTTATATGACTTCTGCGAAAAGGATCCCAACCGTCTTCTAGGGGCAGGTATGATCTCGCCGTTCGATGTGGATACGGCGGTCGCGGAAACCAGGCGGTGCATAAAGGATTTGGGATTTCGCGCCGTTTTTATGCGCTCAAACGTCTTGAACGGCCGCAACTGGTACGACGATTACTACGAGCCGCTTTGGGCTGAACTGGAGGAATTAAAGACGCCCCTGGGGTTTCACGAGTCATCGTCTTCCGCGGGCCGGCAAGTGGGCGATCTCTTCGAGCCCAATTTCATGATTCGCCGCGCCGTGGCCCAACCGATGGAGCAGATGCTGGGGTTGGTCGGCGTTTGTTTCGGTGGGGTCTTGGCGCGCCACCCGAACCTGCGCGTGGCATTTCTCGAAGCCAACTGCACGTGGCTGCCGTGGTTGCTCTGGCGTCTCGACGAAGGTTGGGAACGCGAAGGCGACGTTTGGGCGAAAGACCTGTCGATGAAACCTAGCGATTACTTCAAGCGCCAAGTTTTTGTTTCGGTGGAGCCCGATGAAGCCGGCGTCAAATACGTGATTGACTATATCGGCGCGGACCGTTTGGTTTTTTCCACTGACTATCCGCATGGCGACTCGAAGTTCCCGCATGCCGTGGAGAACTTTCTTCAATTGCAAATCAGCGATGAGGAAAAGCGCAAGATTCTCTGGGATAATTGTGCCGAATTTTATCGCGTCGATTAGCGGCTCGCAGCGTCGATTGCAGGAGCTTCAAGCGATTCGCTGCCCAGTTACGAGCCGCGTGCTTGCTTCGGTAAGGTGAATTTCTGTACTTGTCGGTAGATGATCTAACGGGTTAGACTATCTTAGATGGCATCCGACGAGCGTCATCTTCCTGAACGGCTTAGCGGCCTCACCCAGTTAGCGTTCAACCTCTGGTGGACGTGGCATCAGGAAGCGCGGGAGGTATTTCGGCGCCTGGATTACCCGCTGTGGCGTTTCACTTCCCATAATCCGGTGCGGATGCTGCATTCGGTATCGAAGCAGCGGCTCAAAGAGGCGGAACAAGATCCCGCTCTCATCTCCCTTTACGATGCGTCGATCAAAGCTCTTGGCCGCAGCTTGACCGCCAAGCAATCATGGTGGGCGCGCTCCTTCCCCCATGCGCCGAACCAGCCCATCGCTTACTTCTCTGCCGAATTCGCGCTGCACCAATCATTGCCCATCTACGCCGGCGGTCTCGGCGTACTGGCTGGCGACCATTGTAAGGAAGCGAGCGATCTTGGCGTCCCGCTCGTGGGTGTCGGATTTATGTATCCGCAAGGGTATTTCCACCAGCGCATGTCGTCGGAGGGTTGGCAGGAAGAGTTATATGAAAAGCTGGATTGGGATCATGCTCCGGTGAAGCAGGTGCTCACAAAGGAGGGAACCCGGTGTGTGGTCCCCGTGCCTTTGGGCAAACGGGTCGTCCATGTGTTGGCGTGGATCGTTCGCCTCGGCCGGGTGAAGATTTTTCTGCTGGATACGTCCATTAACGAGAACGCTCCGGAAGATCGTGAGCTATCGGCCCGGCTGTACGGCGGCGACTCCGAGACCCGGCTTCAGCAAGAGATTATTTTAGGACTGGGCGGCGTTCGTGTTTTGCGCACCTTGGGTTACGAGCCCAGTGTGTGGCATCTCAACGAAGGGCACACGGCCTTCGTAGCCGTGGAAAGAATTTGCCAGCTGATGGAGCGCGGTGAAAGCTTCGACGGAGCCCTCGAGCAGGTTCGTCGCTCAACGATTTTTACCACGCACACGCCGGTCCCCGCCGGCCACGACGCTTTTCCCTTGGCTCTTGTAGAGTCCTATCTTGCTGGACGCGGCGAGCCTTTATCGCCACACCTCCATCGTCTTCTGGCGCTTGGCCAATACGACAGTGGCGGGGGCTCTATGTTCAACATGACGGCCCTGGCAATTCGCGGTTCAAGCGCGATGAATGCGGTAAGCAGGATTCACGGCAAAGTCACGAAAAAGATGTGGGCGTCGATGTGGCCAAACGTCGCTGCAAACGACCGGCCCGTTAATACCGTGACCAACGGTGTTCACGTACCTAGCTGGATTGCGCCCGACATGGCCCGGCTTTTTGACCGCCATCTGCAGACAGCTTGGCGGGACCATCACGATAGGCCCGATATTTGGAAGGAGCTATCCGCGATCCCGGACGAGGAATTATGGGCCGTTCGCAACTCGCTGCGCAGCTATCTCATCGCATTCATTCGCGAGCGCGCCCGCGATTTGTGGAGGCAACGGCAAATAACCGCGGCACGGGTTGTCGCAGCCGGCACGCTTTTGGATCCTACGGCGCTCACCATCGGCTTTGCGCGCCGCTTTACCGATTACAAACGGCCCGAGCTGATTTTTCACGATCCCCCACGATTGGCTCGTATTCTGACGGCTTTTCGCCGGCCGGTGCAGATCGTGTTCGCGGGCAAGGCGCACCCGGCTGATCATCAGGGTAAACATCATTTGCAGCGCATTTATAACCGCGCCATCGACCCTGGTTTTGGAGGTCGGATCGCATTCTTAGAGGATTACGAGCTCCATGTCGCACACTTTCTTGTGCAGGGATGCGATGTCTGGCTGAACACTCCGCGCCGGCCCTTCGAAGCAAGCGGAACCAGCGGGATAAAAGCTTCCATCAACGGGGTGCTGCATTTGAGCACCGGTGATGGCTGGTGGGATGAAGGTTACACCGGCTCCAACGGTTGGTTGATAAACGGCGGCATAGATAGCGGGGACCCGGCGGCCGTGGACGCGGCTGACGCAGAAGCCCTCTACCGGCTACTCGAAAACGAAGTAGTACCGGCGTTTTACGAGCGAGATTCGAGCAATTTGCCCCGGCGCTGGTTACCGATGGTAAAAGAGGCGATCCGGACGACCATGCCCCGATTTAGCGCGCGCCGTATGGTAAAACAGTACGCGGAATCGATGTACGGGCCGCTCCAAGGCACGTCGCACAGTAGCTAGGCTAGCTGCCGGATATCCGGCGCGGGCGGCAAAGAAATCTGTTTATCGACACACAGAAAGAAAACTCCCATGGCGAATCCAGGTTCCCAGAGCTTTCTTCAACCCGGTCCGCAACTTATCACCCACACTAGATGAAGCGTGAGCTTGGAGTTGCGAAGGCACAGAAGCGTAATGTTTCATAGCCGTTTTTCATACTCGGCACTCAGTTCTCAACATTTCCAGGCCCTACTCATCACACCGCTGCTTGCAAATTTCTTAGAGGTACAGACCCATTGACTTCGCAACGGAAAGCTTGCGCTTCATCGCTTGTTTCACCTTCAACTGCGGAATCCGGGTTCAATTGCAAATCAGCGATGGGAAAAGCGCAAGATCCTATGGGATAATTGCGCTGATTTCCATGAAGTGGCGTGAAAATTCTGCCGCCGACGCTGCTGAAGTCAGAATTTGTCTCTCCGGTGCCGCGATAGTTTTCCACCTCGGCAAAGGATACTTTTTCTTAAAACCCTGCGCGATTGCGGCCGTATCAGGTAGGGTGGTGGTGTGGTAAACGACGAGCTTCCTTTCACCTTGGACGGCACCAAGGGATTCCGAAGCAGCAAGCGCACTTAAGTTTGGGACCGGCAGGGAAAGTAAACAAATCGCAAATCCGTTTGCCCAACGGCTTTGCTGGCGCCGGATTCGGGCCTTAAGTCTATGCATCTTGTCTCCTCGGGTTTCACTTGACTTTTATCCACTCGTCGCCGCCAAGTAAAGCGACATGATTCGACCGCTTGACAGCCTATCTCTATCGCCTGATAACTATACACGTCACATGGAGAGTGCCATGGAAGCTCAAACAAACAAGAAACAACTCAAGCTTGGCATTGTCGGCATCGGCGTCGGCGCCTCAGAAATTTTGCCGGCGATGGAGCAAATGCCCGAATTCAAATTGGTCGCGGCCGCGGACATTAATCCGCGAGTCTTGGAAACATTCCGCCAGCGTTACGGCGCCAAGACTTACGATAGCATTGAAAAAATGTGCGCCGACCCGGACGTCGAGGCCGTATGGGTCTCGACACCGAACAAATTCCATGCGCCTCATACGATCATCGCCGCCAACGCCGGCAAGCACGTCGTTGTCGAGAAGCCAATGGCGATCTCACTCAAAGAAGCCGAGCAGATGATCGAGGCGTCGCTCAAGAACAAAATCAAACTCCTCTGCGGCCACACGCAAAGCTTTGGTCCGCATATCCGTACCATGCGGAGAATTATCTGCTCCGGCGAGTTGGGAAGACTCTGCGCGATGCATGTTTGGGCTTACACCGAATGGATGCTTCGCCCGCGCACGGCCGAAGAACTGGACATCAATCAAGGCGGTGGGATTCCTTACCGCCAGGGACCGCACCAGATCGACACCCTTCGCTTACTCGGCGGCGGCTTGGTTCGCAGCGTGCGCGGCTCAACTGGGCAATGGTTCAAGGGCAGACCCATTCCAGGCTATTATTCTGCATTCTTAGAATTCGAGAACGGTGTGCCGGCGACGCTGATGCACAATGGCTACGGTTATTTTCTTGCGTCCGAACTTGTTCCCTGGGGAGGGCAAAACAGCCGGTACTCGGAAGCGGAGCGAGCGGCGATTCGCAAATCATTGTTGGACGGCACGCGCAATGAAAATGCCGACAAGGATGAGATGCGCATCGGTGGCGCGCATGAAAGGGAGGTCCGCGACCGCAGCAAACCCAAGCCGTGGCTCCCCAATGACCTAGGTATACTTATTGCCACGTGCGAGAAAGGAGACATTCGCCAGTCGCAACATGGCCTGTTTGTTCACAGCGACGAAGGGACAAAGGATATTCCCTTAGTCGGGGGCGGCGGACCGTCCCGACGCGGGGAGCTCATGGAACTTTACAACGCGGCGGTGCTGGACAAACCGATTCGCCACACGGGCCCGTGGGGCATGGCGACCTTGGAAGTTTGTTTGGCCATCATGCAATCGGCAAAAGAAAGAAAAGAGATTATGTTGTACCATCAGGTTCCGGCGCCGGAAGAGGATTGACAAAAAAACACGAAGCACGAAATCCGAAATTCGAAACAAATTCAAATAACCAAATGTTCCAAACGGGTTCGAATCGGATTCCGCGTTTTAAACATTTTCGGTTTTATGGACTTGTGGGTGTTCGTTTGTTTCGGATTTCGATATTAGGATTTCGGATTTTGGCTCGTTGATATTTTGCTAAGATCGACTATCTTCGAGTCATTCTGTTAAAACTTTCAAAGACAAAAAATCCAAGGAGGCTTTATGCATAACGGTCAAAAAGTCGTTGACGTTCACGGTCACATGACCACACCCGCTCCATTCCGGCAGTTTCTCGCCGAAACCGTGGCTCAGAATACTCCGGGCCGAAAGCTCGAGATGACGGATGAGCAACTGGAAAACGCTCAGCAACGGCATCTAAAATTTATGGACGACCGCAACATCGATATCCAACTCATCGGACCGCGCCCCATCGCCATGTGGCACTGGATGCGCCCGTTCCTGCAGGACTTCTGGGCCACCACCGTAAACAACGTCATCGCCCGCATCGTCAAACTTCACCCCGATCGCTTTCGCGGCATGGCGCAACTGCCGCAAAGCAAAGAAAAGGACACGCGCAACTGCGTGGCAGAGCTAGAGCGCTGTATCAAAGAGCTGGGCTTCGTCGGCGCATACCTAAATCCTGATCCCGCCGGCGACAAACAAACGCCCGGGGTGCATGAGGAATACTGGTTTCCGCTCTACGAGAAAGCAGTCCAGCTCGACGCGCCGCTGATGATTCATCCGTCGATTACTTATGACCGAAGATTGGAAGTTATTCCGGCGAATTACCAGATGAACAATTATTTGGAAGAATTCGTTGCTATGCAGCTCTATTCACACAGCAAAGTCTTTGAGACGTTTCCCAAACTCAAGATCGTCATCTGCCACTGCGGCGGAGGACTCAATCGCTTTATCCCCACGGACCATCACGTTGGGCAGAAAGATCTGCGCAACAACCTTTATTACGACTGCTGCGCCTATGACGTGAACTATTTGACCGCCGCGATCAAACAGCGCGGTATCGATCAAATGCTCTTCGGCACCGAATCCCCCGGCTCCGGCGGCGCGGTTCGTCCGGAGACCGGAAAACCGTCCGATGATTTAGTCCCCGTGGTTGATAGCCTGGAGTTTTTAAGCGCCGAGGATAAATTGAAGATTTTTCAAAAGAACCCGCTGAAGGTGTTTACCAAGGTGAAGATTTAACTAGCCAATGTAGGGGCGGGTTTCAAACCCGCCCCTACATCGATTCTATCCTATTCCTTTTTCTGCTCCCGCCCGATCGTGACTTCTTTGATTAGCTTGAAGATCGGCTCCATGTCGGCGTACTTGGGATCCGAAACATCGAAATACTTCTTTCCCGGAACAAGCCGGCTTAGGGGAGGAAGAATGTCCTTGGGAATGTCGGTGCGCCGTGAGTTGGGAGCTTCTTCGCCATAAAGGTCAGGATATTTTTGCAGCGCTGTCTGTCCTTTGCGTGATAGAAACCAATTGATAAAAACCTTCGCCGCGTTCGGGTTGGGCCCTCCTTTTACTAGACTTAGCGAGCCGCCCCCCGTGGTCAGCTCGATGCCCTCTTTCCAATCGACACTCTCCAACTCATCGACCGGAAGACCTTGTGTCTTCGCTCGCCCCGCATCCCGGCACCCGACACACAGCGAAAACTTTCCCTGCGCGAGCCAGTCAGTGATCTGCCTTCTATCCCGGCTATAGACTGGTTGCATGTCTACAAAGAGCCGCTTGATAAATTCAGGACCCAGTTCCGGATTGTAGTAGTAAAATTGCAGCCCGCCGCCGAGCCCGGTGCTGGTGGGCTCCTGGGAAACATATTTTCCTTTCCATTTCGGATTGACCAAATCCCAGTAAGATTTGAATTCCTTCGGGTTGACCAGCGTCGTGTTGTAATAAAACCCGGACGATGATGGGTTCGCTATGTACACGAATATGAATTTTTGCTCGGGATCGGTGTATCGGTGCTGCCCTCCGTACCACCTACTTTCATCAGCGACTTCAGGCAAGATCAGCGCTGACCTAATCGAATCGAGCGCTTTGCCTTTATAGAGTATCTCAAAATTTGTATTCGCACCGCCGCTGAACAGGTCGGCTATGACTTTACCCGCGCGGATCTCAGCGACGATCCTCGTACCGAGTTGGTTTCCCGTCCCGTTCAGCGAAATGATTTTGATGTCCGGGTATTCTTTCCTAAACTCGTTGAGCAGCGGTTCAGTACCGTAGCGCCCGACATAAAGGTTGAATTTCCCTTCCCTCTTGGCGGCCGCAAGCGTCTTTTCCCATTCGGTCTGCCAATTGGGCTTTGCATCGGCAGCGAATGCCTCGCGCGCATGTAATAGGACCAGTCCCAAGAATAGGATCCGCAGAATTTTGATTTTCATTACTTTCACGGCCTTTCATGAACTCCTCGGCCACTCACCCCCTACTTTTTTCCCACCAGGATTTCATCCAATAACTTCATCGCCGGATTGAGGTCTTTGGTGTCGGGATCATCGGTGTCGAAATAGCTCATCTTGTCGCGGCGCTGTTCGTCGGCCGGAATATGGTCCTTCGGAACATCTATGCGACGCGAATTTCGCGCATCGCCTTGCAAGGAAATCACTTTTTGAAATAGCGTTTGCCCATCCCGCGACAACAGCCAGTTTATAAATACCTTCGCCGCATTTGGATGCGGCGCGCGGTTCATCATCGCGAGCGAGCCGAAGGCCGATGATAAATTGACGCCCTCCTTGAAATGGTAAGGACTGAACTGGTCCACGGGCAGGCCCTGGTTTCTCGCTTTATAGACCGTTCCACCTTGAATCGGCATCGCAAGAGTGAATTTCCCGGTGCCCAACCAGTCGACAGCCTGGCGCAAATCAGTCGTTAGCGTCACGTCCATCTCGCCGAACAGGCGGCGAAGATATTTTGGTCCCAGGTCGGGTTGATAATAAAGAAACTGCCAGGGAATGCCCGCGCCGCGCACTTTGCGAATATCTGTGGAAAGAATCTTGCCCTTGAGTTTAGGATTCAGAAAATCCCAGTAGCTCTTGTACTCGCGCGGGTCAAGAAGTTGAGTATTGTATCCCCCGCCGCCGCCGGCTGACACGTTGCCCTCATAAACAAGGATATACTGACCCTCTTTATCGACGTATTTTTGTTTGCCTTCCCACCATTTCGTTGCGTCCGTAACTTCGGGCAGAATTAAAGCGGGCTTGATGGGGTCGAGCATCTTGCCGTGATAAAGAATCTGATACAGGGAATTTCCACCGCCGTTGTAGACGTCAACAAGATACTTGCCCGCTCGCCGCTCCGCCGCAATGCGTGCGGTAATATCGGTCCCGGCACCGGTGATGCTGGTTACTTTGATTTTGGGATAAGCTTTTTGAAAAATGCCGGAATCAATAATAGCGCCGTATCCGCCAATGGAAACCATAACCTGCCCTTCATTTTCGGCCGCCCTCACGGTCTTATCCCAGTCCGTTTTCCAGTCGGCCCTGGAATCCATGGTCAAGCAAACCAAAAGAATTAAGCAAGTGTTAAACGAAATTCTGGTCAGGTTCCGATTCCAGGTGCCCTCGTGCCGGCGGGGAAAAACGACGATATGTCCCTGTCGAGCGGATTTTGTCGACATAGGTTTCGTGATCCAAAACCAACTTGTGAATCCTAGCTCATAGTATTGCCCCGTCAACTGCGCCCTTGCAGGCCCCAATAAATCTTCTCCGCGGTCAGTGGCAGGTCGAAGATGCGCACACCCGTGGCGTCAGCGACCGCGTTTGCGATGGCCGCCGCCGTGGGCACGTTGGGGTTCTCGGCGATCTGCTTGCCGCCGAAAGGCGTCGGCCCCGTTGGAGTTTCCACCAAAACGGTCTTGAGCGGCGGCACGTCACCGATACACGGCAGCTTCGCTTCGCCCAGAGTCAGCGTCGCGATCTTGCCGTCGATCATTGGATTTTCTTCCATCAGCGCAAAGCCGAGACCGGTGACCACGCCGCCATCGATCTGTCCGGTGAGAGTCAGGTGGTTCAACACCACGCCGGTGTCGTGCGCGGTCACCACGTTGAGCACCTTGACGGCGCCGGTGGCCGGATCGACTTCGACTTCGGCCGCCTGGGCGGTGAAACCGGTGACCTTGGGCATCTCCTTGGGCTCGAACATCGTCAGATGAAACACCGGCCCGCCGTTTTCTTTCACCGCGCGCTCGATCATTTTCTCCGCCGTCGTAGATCCCTTGCCCGGGGTGGTCAGTTTGTTGCCGTCCTGCTGGATATCTTCCGGTTTGCAGCCTAACTCGCGGGCGGCCAGGTTGATTAATTTTTCCCTTACCTCCCGCGCCGCCTGGTGGACCGCGTGGCCGGAGGTGTTGGTCTGCTTGCTGCCGCCGGTACCGGGATCGAAGGGCAGGCTATCGGTGTCCTTGAAGCTCACCGCGACCTGCTCGGGCCGCAGACCCAGAGTCTCGCAGACCATCTGTTGGCAAATCGTGTAGTAGCCCGGACCGACATCCGGCACGCCGGTAAGGATATTCACCTTGCCGTCTTTTTCGAGGGTGATCGCCGCGCTGGCCTTTCCTTCTGGCGTGCCGCGCTCGTAAAACGCCATGCCCCAGCCGCGGTTTTTCTTTTTACCGCCCTTCTTCCATCCCGAGGCTTTGACGACCCGCTCCAAAACTTCGCCCATAAGAATGTGATTCCACCTCTCGCCCATCGGCGAGGGATCGCCGTCCCGCAGGATATTTTTCCGGCGAAACTCCACTGACTCGATGCCCATCTCGGCGGCAATGATATCGACTTGTGAATCGAAGGCAAACGCAATCTGCGGGCTTCCCGGAGTGCGCGTCTGTGTACAAGGAACCTGATTGGTGTAAGCGCAAAAGGTCTCGACGTAGATCGCCGGGCAGCGATACATGCTCGCGAGGCGCCGCCCGCCGAGTACCGTCACTTGCGGATTGGCCTTCGGCGCGCCGTAGGCTCCGCCGCTGAAATGGATGGTCGCCTTGATCGCCGTAAAAGTTCCATCCCCCGCCACTCCCGTACGCAAATGAATCACAGCGGGGTGGCGGTGGCCGCCGGCGAGAATGTCTTCGGTGGAATCGAAGACCAGCTTCACAGGCCGGCCGGTCGCTTTCGACAGATGGTAAGCTACCGGCACGTCGATGAGCGACGCCTTGGCGCCGAAGTCGCCGCCGACATGAATGATGTGAACCTTGATCTTCTCCTTCGGAATGGCGAAATCCTCCGCCATCTGGTCGCGTAAGCCCCAGGGTCCTTTGTTCGCGGCCCAGACCTCCACCCGCCCATCTGCGTGAGCGTGAACGGTACAGGCACAGGGCTCTATGTACCCGTGGTGAGAAAGGGGCGTGCGAAACGTATGCTCGAAAACCCGCGCCGCTTTCGCAAACCCCGCCTCGATATCGCCGTTCTTCCAGACGACATGCGACTGCAGGTTATGGCCCGACACGCCTTCCGGCAGCTTCGGCGCGTTCTTATACTTGCTTCGGTCTTCGTGAATCAGCGGCGCACTCGGCTTCAACGCCTCGATCGGGTCGGACTCGCTGGGAAGCTCCTCGTACTCGACATCGATCAGCGCCAATGCTTCATCGGCAATCGCCTCGCTATCCGCCGCCACGGCGGCAACGGCGTCGCCGACAAAACGCACTTTGTCACTCGCGAGCACCGGCAGGTCTTTAAGCCGTGTGCCGACGTAAACGTCCGGCACATCCGCGCCGGTGAGAACCGCGCGCACGCCGGCCAGCGCCTTCGCCTCGGACGTATCAATACTTTTGATCCGCCCATGCGGAATCGGGCTGCGTAAAACCTTCGCCCACAATAGCCCTTCGAACGGCAAGTCTGCCGCATATTGTGTTTTGCCTGTTACTTTGCCTTCGCCCTCGATGCGCGGAAGCGGTTTACCAACGGTACGAAATGCCACATTCACCTCCAAGTATTATTTTCGATTGTCAGACGCGTGTACGGCCGACCTGCGTGTCGGCCCTTCTCTGAACGGGCGGACGCCCTTCGACTCCG
>Ga0209684_1000131_pt1 | contig 13729 bp, 15 predicted proteins | sample PanSoiPlot6MoBio_FD_188322 | JGI IMG/M metagenome (GOLD analysis project Ga0209684, IMG submission 188322) | Tropical forest soil microbial communities from Panama analyzed to predict greenhouse gas emissions - Panama Soil Plot 6 MoBio (SPAdes)... | ecosystem: Environmental > Terrestrial > Soil...
AAAATTCATCCTGATTCAAGAGGGAGAATCTGACAAGGAACCACGGACAATCTGCGAAGAGAATAAAGATGTAAGAATTTTAGGACGAACAACTGTGCATACTGAATTGATTTCTTCTCCAACTTGATCTTGCGGTCGTTCCAAATTTAGAACCTACGCCCGTTCACCGCTTCACCCAACACCTAACCTGGAAAGAGGCGAGTTCAAAAACCCTATTACACGCTATAAAGCCGGTGCGGAGGTTTTATGGCGACTGTGGGTAAACTGTTTCTGGCTGTGATTGTCTTGCTGGTCTGCTTCTATTCGACCACCACCGCAATGACTTACCTCTACGGCTTGGGCGCGGCGCCGATGGCGTTCTAGGCGTTACTACAAGGGGCTTCGGCTCGAAAAATACAGGGATAGTTCTCCCATTTCCATTGGTGGGCCGGCCATCTCAGCCACACTATCACGCCTTCGTGTATCACCAGTTTTGGACCGGCGAACGGACAAGGAAGCATGTTTTTTGCGATGGGGTAGCGTAACCTTGGCGGAACCTCGCGTTTCGGAACTCGCGAAGCAGCTCTCCCCTGCTCCACCTGAAATAAAAAAGCCCCCAATTTCTCGAGGGCTTAAAGATGGAGCGGGTGAGGAGGGTCGAACTCCCGACCTTATGCTTGGCAAGCATACGCTCTAGCCAACTGAGCTACACCCGCATGAGTAAAATTTTTATATGAAAGGGCCTTGGTTGTCAATTTCTTGCGACCTAATGGTGGGCTGCTCGAGCCAAATGGCGGCGAAAAAACTGCAGATGATAATTAACCCCCGACCAAAGTGCGATTATAGTCGACAACACAAGGAAATACATTCCTGCCGCAAAAAAATCTAATCCCCAATAATTATAATGGACCATGAGTCCAAAAACCGCGAACGCCTGCAGAATAAATTTATATTTGCCCAGGGCTTCCGACTGCATCACGAAACCTTCAGTTAAAGCGATGCCACGGATAATGGTGACGGCGCTTTCTCGCGCAAGGATCAACACGACCAACCAGGCAGGCACGCTCTGGTCATCGGGATGGTCCAGCGCCACGAGCATAATCAGGGCCGAAGCGATCATGAGCTTGTCCGCCAGCGGATCAAGAATTTTTCCCAAATCTGAAACGCTGCGGTTGCGGCGCGCGAGATAGCCGTCGAAAAAATCCGTAATCGACGCCAGCAGGAACAAAAACGCGGCCAAAAGGCCTGACAAAGGATCCGGATAGGTGAGCAAATAAACGAGGACCGGAATGATTAGAATGCGGAGGAAGCTTAGAAAATTGGGAAAGGTCCAAACCACAGGAAACTCGGCGTATCTTTATTACGCCGCTGTCGGTCTCTATTGTCGGAGTTGCTGGACAGCTTGCAATCCGTTACCGCGATAGGCCTGGTAGTAAGAAAGAACACGGCGGACATATTCCTTCGTTTCCGCAAACGGAGGGATTCCTCCATGCTTCTCGACAGCCTTTATACCGGCGTTGTAAGCCGCCAAGGACAATTCAAGATCACCCTGGTAACGGCTCAGCAATAGTTTCAAGTGCCTCACTCCGCCTTCGATGTTATCGGTGGGATTGAAAACGTCCAACACATTGTGAAGCCGGGCCGTATCCGGCATGAGCTGCATTAGACCCATGGCTCCTTTATTGGAACGAGCAATGGAGTTGAAGTCGGATTCAACCTTAATCACAGCACGGATCAAGTCTGGATCGATGTTGTGCCGGTCGGACGCAGACCGAATGACTTCGTCATAACTTGCATAGGAGCCGGAGCCATTGGATGAATCGAGCGCCCCGGACCACTGGCCATTGCTTTCTCTTATGACCCGACGATAACCGGCATGGGTTGGCACGTTGGTGAAAGTGAGTACGCCCTCTTTGTCTTTGTACACGTAAACGTCGGAAAATGCCCGCGAAGGCGAAAGAATGACAGCCAGAAGACAGGTACTGAGCAAACTAAGGAGCGATATCTTCATAGTTTCGCGCAAAAATCCGACCCAGGATAGCCTCCAACTATAGTAATGTCAAACATTAAGAGCCAGGTCGGTTACGTAGTTAAAGCATGTCTTTACCGGTTCCGGGACGGGAAACCCAGCTTCTCACAGCAATCCAACTTTCCCCGTTGCGAGCTTTTTTATCAAAGGCAGATCACCCTCGAGAAAATCGAAATCCAGCAGCTTTTCGAATTCAACCCAGGCAATTTGTTCAAAAATCAGATTCTTTACTTCTCCCCGATACCTTTGGACGCGAAAGAATTTCAAATTGACTTGCGAAACCCCCCTATAAGTGTGCTGATAGTCAAAGATCTTGATCGCGGTTTCGACTTCGATTTGCAGTTCTTCTCGCAACTCTCTTCGCAGGGCATCTTCATGTCGTTCTCCGTTTTCGACCTTTCCTCCTGGAAATTCCCATTTCAAAGGGAACGCAGCGTTGGCTCTTCGTTGGCACACCAACACGCGTCCGTTTTCACAGAGCAAACCCGCTACCACTTCTATGCGCTTGAGTGTGATCGTCTTCACGTTGGCGATGATAGACGATTTTGGCTTATTGACAAGCACTGGCGCTACTACTAGCCTGCTGTTCCCTGGAAGCATTGTGTTGCGGCCAACTCGGGCTCTCGGTTCATTGTGAGCATTCTTCTCGCCAGCATGTCAAAGAACCAAATTCCCATCATTGCAACAAAATGATTGAGGTTTCGAAGGCAACCGAGGTCAGATATTGAAGGGAGGCTGGCAATGGCGGGCAAGCGAATCACGCGCCGGGATTTTATCAAAACAACAACTGCAGGCGCGTTGGCTGCGGCGCTCGGCCCAAGCATATTTGTGCCAAGGTCCAACAGCGCCTCTGCGAAGAAGACTTTGAAGATTATCCAATGGGCGCACTTCGTCCCAGCATACGACAAGTGGTTCAATGAGAAGTACGTCAAAGAGTGGGGGCAGAAGAACAACATCGAAGTAACCGTGGACAATATCGGTGTCGCAGGGTTGACCGCGCGCGCGGCAGCGGAAGTGTCCGCCCAGAAAGGCCACGACCTATTCCTCTTTAACTGGCCGCCCCCGTTCTACGAGGAACAAGTGGTAGATATGAAGGATGTCTATGCCGAGTGCGAGAAAAAATATGGGAAGCCCATCGACCTTGCCATCAAGAGCACCTACAATCCGAAGACAAAAAAATACTTCGGCTTCTCCCCCTCCTTTACGCCGGACCCCATAAACTGGCGCAAGGACCTTTGGGAAGACGTAGGAGTCACACCCGATAGCTGGGATAAAATCTTGGACGGCGGACGGAAAATCAAACAGAAACACAATATCCCCGTGGGCATCGGCCTCGCTCAGGAGCCCGATACGGCTATGGCCGTGCGCACTATCATGTATTCCTTCGGATCTCACGAGCAGGATGTCGCCGGCTATCTGACCATAAATTCCAAGAACACTATCGAGACGGTGAAGTTCGTAAAAGCTCTATTTCAAGAGACCATGACACCCGAGGTTTTTACCTGGGACCCTTCCTCCAACAACCGCGCTATGTTGGCCGGGACCATCTCACTAGCACTCAACGCCATCTCTATCACCCGCCAGGGCGAAAAGGACAATCCGGCCTTCACCGAGAAGATTCATCTAGCCAAGGCGGCTGCGGGTCCTGAGCGTCGCATCGGCTTGGAACACGTGATGGACGTGTACGTCATCTGGAAGTTCGCCGAGAACATTGACGGCGCCAAAAAATTTCTCGTCGACTACGTAGGCAACTTCCGCCAGGCGTTCACCAACGGTGAATTCTATGACTTCCCTTGCTTTCAGCGCGCCGTGCCGGACCTGAAGCAACTCATCGCAAAGGACACCAAGGCCAGGCCGCCGGACAAGTATAAGGCGCTGGAGGACGTGCTGAATTGGGCCACCAACATCGGCTATCCTGGCTACGCCAATGCCGCTGTCGACGAAACCTATCAGAAATGGGTGCTCAACGTGATGTTCGCCAAAGCGGCTCAAGGTGTGCTGAGCCCCGAAGATGCCGTCAAAGAGGCCGAGTTCGAATGCAGACGAATCTGGGAGAAGTGGCGCGAGCGCAAACTGATTTAGTTGCGTTGCAGAATCGAAACACCGCAAAATTCGGTATTATTTCAATCAAACATGGTCGCCCGAAAAACAGGATTCCGCAGTTGAAGGTGAAACAAGTGATGAGGCGTAAGCTTTCCGTTGCAAAGGCAATGGGTCTGTACCTCTGAGAAATCTGCCAGCAGGGTGTCGTGAGTAGAGGGCCTGAAATGTTAAGAACGGATTGCCGAGCCCAAAAAACGGCTTTGAAACACTAGGCTTCCATGCTTTCGCAACTCCAAGCTCACGCCTCACCTAGTGCGGGTGGTAGCGTTAACTGCGGAAACCGGGTTGCAATTAAACTGAATCACCATCAAAGATGATCTCAAATTGACTGAGATTAGCTTATCGAATATATTTCATTCAACCTTATGATCGAGCCAGTTCGAAGTGCTTGACTTTGCGTTACGAACCGGAAATACGTGGGATTTGACCCAAAGCGATTGCGCATCACCTGTGTAACTTAATCGGGCCCGAGAAGGAATCCAGTTTCAGCAGCTGAAAGGAGGCTTTCCATGGCCAATAAGCGAATAACTCGACGCGATTTCATTAAGACAACGGCAGCCGGGGCACTGGCAACAGGAATCGGCGCGCCCTTTATTGTCCCGAAGCGGGCCTACGGCGCTAGCGCGAAAAAGAGTTTGAAGATTCTCCAGTGGGTGCACTTCGTCCCCGCCTTTGACAAATGGTTCAACGAAAAATACGTCAAGGAGTGGGGTGATAAGAACAACACCGAAGTAACCGTGGACAACATTGGCATCGCCGGGCTGAGCGCCCGCGCAGCCGCGGAAGTGTCCGCCCAGAAAGGTCACGATCTATTTCTTTTCAATTGGCCTCCCCCGTTCTACGAGGAACAGGTGGTGGACATGAAGGATGTCTATGCGGAGTGCGAGAAGAAGCACGGTAAACCCATCGACTTAGCCGTCAAAAGCACTTACAACCCGAAGACCAAAAAGTACTTCGGCTTCTCTCCCTCGTTCACGCCGGATCCTATTAATTGGCGAAAAGACCTGTGGGACGACGTGGGCGTCGTACCTGATAGCTGGGATAAAATCCTCGACGGAGGCCGTAAAATCAAGCAGAAGCACAACATCCCGGTGGGCATCGGCCTCGCTCAGGAGATCGATACGGCGATGGCGATGCGCACCATCATGTATTCCTTCGGATCTCACGAGCAGGACGCCGCCGGCTATCTGACCATAAATTCCAAGAACACCATCGAGGCGGTGAAGTTCGTAAAAGCTCTATTTCAAGAAACCATGACCCCGGAAGTGTTCACGTGGGACGCTTCCTCGAACAATCGAGCCATGCTGGCCGGCACCATCTCACTCGCTCTGAATGCTATATCCATCACGCGTCAGGGCGAGAAAGATAACCCGGCTTTCACCGAGAAGATCCATCTAGCCAAGGCGGCTCAAGGCCATGTGCGCCGCATCGGCCTGGAACACGTGATGGATGTGTACGTCATCTGGAAGTTCGCCGAGAACATTGACGGCGCCAAAAAGTTTCTCGTCGACTATGTAGGGAACTTCCGCCAGGCGTTTGTGAACGGTGAATTCTACGACTTCCCTTGCTTTCAGCGCACGGTGCCGGATTTGAAGCAACTTATCAGCAACGACAGCAAAGCCAAACCAGCGGACAAGTACAAGGTTCTGGAAGATGTGCTGAGTTGGGCCACCAACATCGGCTACCCTGGCTACGCCAATGCGGCCATCGACGAGACCTACCAGAAATGGGTGCTCAACGTGATGTTCGCTAAGGCTGCTCAGGGCGTGTTGAGTCCGGAGGACGCCGTAAAGGAAGCCGAATTCGAAATGCGCCGTATCTGGGAGAAGTGGCGCGAGCGCAAGCTGATTTAGATGCAAAGCACCGCGGCACGAAACGTGGCCACGGAAACTCACTAAACTCATGGCCACGGTAGAAACACGCGGGGTAAAAAAACACTACGGCGCCGTCGTTGCGGTGAACGGCGTCGATCTACTCACCCGAGACGGCGAGTTTCTTGTGCTGCTCGGCCCCTCGGGGTGCGGCAAGACTACCCTCCTGCGCATGATTGCTGGCTTCGAAACACCCACCGCGGGGGAACTGCTGATCGGCGGCGAAAGAGTCAACGACCTGCCGCCCAGGGCTCGCAAAATCGCCATGGTTTTCCAGAGCTACGCCCTCTATCCGCACATGACGGTGTTCAAAAATATCGCCTTTCCCCTGAAAGCCCAGCGAATGGACAAAGCAAGCATTCCGAAAAAAGTGGAGTGGGCCGCTTCCCTTTTCGGCATCGGCCATCTCATGGAGCGCAAGCCCCGCGAGTTGTCCGGCGGCGAACGCCAGCGCGTCGCTCTGGCCCGCGCTTTGGTCCGCGAACCAGCGGTCTTCCTGCTAGACGAGCCGCTCTCCAATCTCGATGCGCAGTTGCGCGCCTCAGCCAGAGACGAGTTACAACAATTCCAGCGGCGCATCGGAACGACGACCATCTATGTGACTCACGACCAGGTTGAAGCGATGGGACTGGGTGATCGCATCGTTGTGATGAAGGCCGGCACCGTGCGGCAGATCGGCACGCCGCAGGAAATCTATCACGAGCCGGCAGATGCGTTTGTGGCCCGCTTCGTAGGGTCACCGCCCATGAATCTATTGCAGCACCAGAACTACCTTCTCGGATTCCGGCCCGAACACTTCCTTCCCCGAGGAACTCAAAACGGAAAGGGTAAAGTAAGCACGTTTTCGTTCCGAGTTACGCGCGTGGAATACCTCGGCGCCGACCGCCTCCTCTACGGACTGCTAAACGGCGCATTCGCTGATCAAAAGGTCATCGCCCGTCTCCCTTCCACCGTAACTGTCAATATCCAACCGGAAACTAACTATGATTTTACGGTGGAGGATAAAGAGCTGAAATTTTTCGACGCGTCCACCGAACTCCGCATTTCGGCCCGTCCCCTGTAGGGCCGCCTATGAGCTTCCGCGTACAGACGGCATCGACCGCAAACAACCTGACCCGCCCCTTAAATCGCCGGATGTCTATCGTCGATAGCGAGAGATGGCTCGGGCCATTCCTGATCGGACCGGCCATTCTCTACATTGTCCTACTGATCGGGATACCATTCTTCATGGCCCTCTATTATAGCGTCAGCAACACGACCACCGGAGGGGGCACATTGGGTTTCGTCGGCCTGCGCAACTTCAGCAACATAATCGACACCCCCAAGTTCCAGACGGCACTGAAGAACACCTTCATATTTGCGCTGTTTTCCCAGGTCGTTATTTTGCTGCTCAGCAACGCCCTCGCGCTGGCGCTCCAGAAGGACTTTCGCGGAAAAGGGCTGCTCCGCTTCCTCATGCTTCTTCCGTGGGTTGCGCCGATTTCGATCGGAACCATCGCGTGGCTGTGGATTTTCGATTCCACCTATAGTGTCTTGAACTGGACGCTGCGCATGCTCGGCTTGATCCAAGGACAGGGCTTCATGTGGCTCGGCTTGCCACACTTGGCCATGGGGTCGATCATCGCTGTCCACGTATGGCGCCAGCTTCCGTTGGCGACGGTTATCTTGCTGGCTGGCCACAGCTCGATTCCCAAAGATATTCACGATGCGGCAGCGGTAGACGGCGCCGGCTTTTGGCGCCATTTTTTCCAAGTGACTTTGCCCTTGATCCTCCCTATCAGTTTAGTGGCTCTGCTTTTCGGCTTGATCTTCACGTTCACGGATATGGTTATCATCTACAACCTAACGCGCGGCGGGCCGTATGATACTACTCAAGTGCTAGCCAGCTTGGCGTTCTATACGGGCATCGCGGGCGGCGACTTGGCTGAAGGCGCCGCCATTGCCCTATTTCTGTTTCCTTTGTTGTTAGCCGTCGCTTACGGCTTTCTGCGCATCGCGCACCGAACCGAGATAACCTGATGATAAATCAACAAGTGAAGATTTGGGGTGGACAAGCGGCGCGCTGGAGCATTCTCGGGGGACTGACCGTTTTCCTCGCATTTCCATTTTTTTGGATGCTCATTACTGCTTTCAAGCGGACCGGCGACCTGTACGATCTCAAGCACAACCCATTTGTATTTTACGAGCCGCCGACTCTGGAGCATATCACTCGGCTGTTCTCGGAAACTCACTATGGCGAGTGGCTTTTCAACACTGCCATCGTCGGCGTTTTGGTAGTGCTGATTACTCTGGTTCTCGCCGTGCCCGCAGGCTATGCTTTGGCGCGGCTCACTGGAGGATGGGGCGAGAAGCTCGGCATTGGAATCTTCCTAACCTATTTGGTCCCTCCGACGCTTTTGTTTATTCCATTGTCGCGAGTCATTGTGAATCTCCACCTCGACGATTCACTTTGGTCGCTGGTGTTGGTCTACCCTTCGTTTACCGTTCCCTTCTCAGCCTGGTTGATGATGGGATTCTTTAAGGCCATTCCGAAAGATGTCGAAGAAGCCGCCATGGTCGACGGCTATAGCCGCCTTGGCGCTTTTTTTCGTGTGGTCGTTCCCATCTCTCTCGCAGGGATACTTACGGTGGCGATTTTCAGCTTCACCCTGGTGATGCAAGAATTCGTCTACGCTGTTACCTTCATCTCCTCCGTGCGCAACATGACCGTGGGGGTGGGAGTACCCACATTTCTGGTGCACGGCGATGTGTACTTCTGGGGTTCTCTTATGGCCGGCTGCTTTATCGCGAGTGTTCCTGTCGCGGTTATCTATAACTTCTTCGTGGATCGCTTTATTGCGGGCTTTACCATGGGAGCGATAAAGTAGACGTTTTTTACGGCAGCAATTGGCAATGTTTACTCACTGCCTTCGTATAGGCGAATAATGTCCGCAGCCTTCTGCCAGTCTTCGACGGTGGCGTTGGAGAACTGTTTCCATCTCCCCTGGCGTTCCGCCCACCGCACAGCCGAGCGGTGTCAGGCCGTGCTCCTTGCGCGATTCGGAGCTAAGAAAGTCGAAGATGTGAAAGAACGGACAAAAGAGTTCACTCTCAACTTGGAGAACGAACCAAAAGATAAAGATTAGTCGCAACTAATCCATAGGGATCAATGCGTTTACGAGAAAGCTATCGACGCAACAAAAACCACGTCCGCACTTCTTCTAACAATCCCTTAATCTTTTCAGTGGCGTCAAATGCACATTGAGATCCGGGTGTGGTTATCTGTTCGATAACCGACAGCTCAGCTTCCAGCCTAATTACCTGGAGATTGTTCTGGATTTCGTGAAAGAGGCAATCGATGACCTCCAGATTGTCTGTTGCCCTCGGTTGATTTTGCAGGATAGTAGCCATGCCGCCAGTCCTTTCTCGATGCAGTAATTTCAAACGGCATCAGTATCAGAGAGAGAAACAATTGCCGCCTTCCCAGTAAGGGGAAACGACGCAGCTATAGCGCTTACAGTGAGGGCCTGTCAACAGGATAGGACCAGGGAAGCACCGAGGAAAACTTCTTTCATGCGGTGACTTAAATCGGGCGACGACGCCCGATTTAAGTCCAACTAACATCTAAATCACGACCTAATGCTTTCCAAAACACAGCCTTTTCGGTTTCCGAATCCATAGACGAAAAACCTTTTGCCTCCAATAGATTTTTGCAACTTGAGGCATTCTAGCGAAAACGAGCGCCACCAAAAGAAAGCCTTGGAATGAGGATCGCCTATTACAGGATCCCGCACGAATTTGCCGCCACAAATGGAAAACTTTTGCGAAAGTTTGTGACGACAGAAATAAGGTCACCTAACGGCGACAATAATACTAACGTGAGCCCGCCGGAAAGTACGATTCAGAAACTCATATGCGGAGGCAACTCAAGATGCTTCAGAGGACTTATACACAGATGCCGCTCAAAGAAATTTCTAAAATCAGTTGCACTTGCCGCGAATGCAAGACCGAGATTCTTGTTGACATGAATGAGAATGCTGATCGAGAGGAAGCGATTCAGGAACTGGAAAAAGGCGTGTCCGATCTGCGGGCAAAATTTTGCGGCCGGAGCGGAGGATACGATCGTTACCTTAGAAGGCTCACAAGAATCCTAGGGGTGCAGGTTCAGCGGATGAGTAACGCCATAGGCCGTATTTTCCAAAGGGAACGAAGGTGACCCGCCCTCAAGGTGGATACGTGCTGTGGATAGAACTGCCTCGTGCCGTGGATTCGTTTACGCTCGATCGCAAGGCTCTGCACGAAAAGATCAGCATCGCGCCGGGCCCGATCTTTTCAGCGAACCAAAAATACAGGAACTTCATCAGAGTTAGTTATGCTCGGACGGCTGGTCCAATAAGGTTGAAAGAGCGATGATGGCTTTGGGTCAATTGATAATGGAACAGAATAAATGATGATTCGATGATTGCTTCCGCTTGTACGGGAGGGGTTTTTTGCCATAGCTAATTTAGCGGACTTTGTAGACGGTCGAGGGGCGACGACCGGGCCAAAGAGGTCGGGCTTGGACTGGAATCTCATTTCTTCAGGTCATCCAGGACCGACTTTGTTCTAATACGATTATTGCGCGCAATTTCCCGGCGGAGATTGCGGATGATTAGTTGCTGGACGATGCAAATGATTCCGAAGAACAGGACCAGCGGGAGTGATGCAAAACAGACGACCTCGGAAATCATGGAATGCTCCCTATGGTCGGCTTGGCGGACCCCAGGCCGGACGCCAGACAGATTGTTGCGCGCGCCAATACTAAAAGTAAGTCAGGGCGTCATTAGCGCCGCCTGCCGAATTTATTAGGACGACATTTGGACGACTATGTTGTCGGCGGCCCACACCATTCTTAAGCGATGCTCAGCGAGGGCACGGCGCAGGCGCGCCAGGAATTGGCACCGCTGCATTGATAAAATAACAGCCGGTCATCCTCAGTACTGCGGGCTATTCTTTTAGCTCCTTCACGGACGCCATGCAACTCTCTAAAACAGCGTGGCCCCAGGTTGCGCGTCTTGGCTCCCTCGCTTCGGACAACCCAATCTGGATCGATCAAGACGAGCCCAGGACGTAATATCGGTTGCGTTCTCGCCGGGCGCGAGGCCTTGACCGCTTTCGTGGTGCAAATAATTGAAAATGAACAGGGAAAGAAGCTGTCCCATCCCCGATGCGAGGCATGAATGGCAGTGTTGATTCCCATCTCGTGGCAATTTTCGGGTGGGCCTCAATAGAACCGCAACCCTAATTACACTGCCCACGGTCTCGATTTTCGCGGCTGATATTTCGGCGTTGGTCGATATCTCGACAGCTCCGGTTGTGTACCGAAAACGGAGACAAACGATGAAGTGCGAGCGATGCGAGTGCGGCGAAGGAGCTAGTTACCGCGTTCACAGTGATGTAATCGATATGAAAGTATGTGCGGCGTGTGCCGACGAAGCCAGGAACCTGGGGCTCGCTGTTGAGGCGATCGATGGAGAAAAAAAGGCCGCGGAGAGCAGTGTGACGTGGGGCGTCGGGATGCCCGATCAGAAGTGTCATCCCGCTGCGAGCGGTGAGCCGTAGCTTATGAATGAGATGCTTTTAATTTTTTCGTTGGGCGTAGTGGCCGGAATTGTGCTCGGAATCCTGATGGTGCACGAGTGAACAGACTCTACGGATTTCATGCACTGCAATTCTTTACGATCCAACCAAACATCGACAAAGGTGAATAAATATAATTGCCATATTTTGCGCTTTCTCTTTTTCAGGGGTGAGAAAAATGAAATCCGTCCACTTACTATTGTCCGCGACGCTTCTTTCAGCGGCCGCCCCGTTCATTGAGGATCAGCAATTCGGCGAGTTCCACGAGCAGCAACTAAGCCAGTTTGAGCCGCAACAACAGTCAAACCAACTGCGGCGGCAGCGAGATCCACTCACGCGGCAACAGGTCAGCCAATTCCGGAATGAGCAGCAGCGGCTAAACGAACTCGGCGCCAGCTACGACTAAACCAGACGCGCTAGAGAAAATCCTACGGCTTGCTCTGTTTTGGTGATGATGTTCCATTGCGATCATGCGGCAACGTGAACAGAAGTGTTGCGCCTTTGCCGGCGTTCACTCTGGCCCCCAGTCCCCCCGGCCCCCGGGTGACCCTCGATAATCGAACGGCTGATCGCCAGTCCCATCCCCATTACGTGAGGCTTGCTAGAACACCAGTGTCCAGCCTTCCTTTTTCGCCTGCTCTCCTGTGTAGGAGACGCCATCCACCTTCAGTCCCCTGTTGTCGAGGAGCGTGATGATTCCCCCGCTATTGCCGAGTTGCACAGTGGGAGGCAGCGAAATCACCAGCGTCGCTCCGGCGTTGATCGTGCCAGACAGGCCGTGCTTGTTCTTTAGCTTGTCGGCGATCTGCCAGCCTCCCAGATCGATCGCGCTCGGCGCAGCATTGAGGATGGTCACCGTTTCATGCTCCGGCGCCGGCCCGATCGGATTGACCAGTGCGCCGACGATGCGGATCGCATGATCGAGTTGCGGTATGTCCGAAATGGTGTGACCCGTTGTGTCGTCCGTATGCCAGGCCTGCGACTGAAACGCCAGGAAGATGGCCACCCATTGCCGCGTCGACAAGAATTGCAGGAGGAGCCCACCATCCTGCCACACGCCGTCATCGCCGAGGAAGGGGGACACGTTGCCCTGGTTCATATGGATGTCATGAATGCCCAGACCGGGCAGGAAGTTGAAGATCTTGTCACGCGTCTGCGGCTCGGGGCCCCAGCGCTGGCCAAAGGCATAGACCATGGCATCCGGTTCCTGAATGGCCCGCTTGACGAAATGCTCGAGCTGGTCACTCAAATCATTGTCCGGACCGGGCAATGAGGAAGGTAGCGGTCTCATGTCGAGGCGATTGAAAAGATTGCCACGGATATAGTCCAGGCCCTGTCCGCCGGCGGTGCGTGGCAGCGGCGTAAAGCCTTGCGCCAAGTCTGGAAGACGCGCCGTGAGCGGATGCTGAAAATTGTCGTCTACCAAGAACAGCAGGTCTGACGGGCTGGCCTGGGATTTGGCATTGACGGCGATGCGGTTGTGCGTCGTGCCGGCGAGAATGTGAACTTGGTAGTGAGGAGTGGATTGGTCGTCTTCTCGCTTGGCCCCGATGGCCTTCCCTTTCAATACTCCATAGTTTGCTAGCGGCATACGCCCTCCTTGGCAAGCGGAATCTGCAGCTATGCTGAGCAAATCACGCTTCTGGCGGAATATTCAACAGCTTGACCAAAAGTCGGCATTTCAGCATCTGTCAAATAAGCGGTCGCCTGAACCGAGCGTGGCGACGCAAACACCTGCCTTGCCCGTGAGACGGCCATAGATCTCCGCCATAAACGCGGCACCTTGTTCGATGCGGACGAGAATGAACTTGATCGAGATCATTTTTGTTGACCGGAACGATTTTAACCTACGTGATTTCCATAGCCTCACTGCTGCGCAAACACGATGCACGCCCTGGAATCACTGCGAACGTGAAACGTGGCAGCTATAACGCTATGGCTGGCAGGGAGTCAAGCCTCTGCTGGACTCAAAGAATGAATTGGCGTGAGCGTGGCTGGTGGAATAACGAAAATGGTCTCCTTACTCCTGGAGTGCTGATCGCGCCTTTTCTGCGCACGACGATTTTCTTGATCTCAGCTCGCGTGTAGGATAGTCGTAGCGTTCGCACGGCTCCGCATGCTTCTTGTAACCGACGAACCTTGAGTCTGA
>Ga0209684_1000132_pt1 | contig 13700 bp, 14 predicted proteins | sample PanSoiPlot6MoBio_FD_188322 | JGI IMG/M metagenome (GOLD analysis project Ga0209684, IMG submission 188322) | Tropical forest soil microbial communities from Panama analyzed to predict greenhouse gas emissions - Panama Soil Plot 6 MoBio (SPAdes)... | ecosystem: Environmental > Terrestrial > Soil...
CTCCAACAGGAATGAACGGGAGTCAAGCTGACTTAACCTTCGAATCCTGTAGCGGCTAGGCAAACCAAAAAAGGCTTCCAGTCGGTGTGTGTTAACGGTGCAGTGTTAGTCGCGCTCGTCTCTGACCGCGTTGTTTTTCTGAGGGTTCTTAGCAACCGGTGCTGATTCATTTTTGCTCTCCAACTCCTGGAGTTTCTGGCGCCGCAACGGCATGTAGCTTACCGATACATCTGTTCACCATGTGGGCTTTGCCAGCTTTTGCCAAGAGATTATTGGCGCATTCAGCTCTTTCGTCTCTTCATCAGGCCACGAAGGACATCGCGACGCGCTTTGTCACGAATCCAGTCTAGACACTTCGGATTGATGTCGCCGACTCGGAACGGGTCGATACGATAATATGCCGGGTTCACCGCCATGACTTCTTTGGCCTCAGCCTCGGTTGAAAAGACGCCAACAATCCGGCCGGCACCGCTGGTGTCAACAACTACATAGAGCTGCGGTTGAATTATAACCTCCTCTGTTCGATATCTAATCGACGGCCCGCCGCGAAATGTTCTCTGGCGCGAGACCTTCCGACCACGGATAGCTCTTGATGCTGTGGCTGTTTTTGCCATCCACTAGCATCTCTGCATGGCGAATGCCAACCAGCTTGGTGTTGATGACCGGCACCTTTAGCTCGGCTTCCAATTCCAGCGGCGAAACGACGTAGGGCACGAGGCGCCCGCCCAGAGGAATAATCGCGTGAGCGCCTTCCGCGATCAGCTCTTTTCCCACGGCCACCATGCGCTCGACGAGGAGATCATGGTAAGCGGACAAATCCCCGACCTCGTAAGTATTGATGGCCTTAATTCCCGAGACGAATCGCCACATACGGTAATTCTCGATGATACGGCGGGCGTATACTGCATGGCTATCCAAAGGAGCTATAAGGCCGAAGCGATCGGAGATGGTTGCCGCAAAGTGGCAGGATGCGCGTAGCACGCCCACGACTGGAATGCGCACTGCGCAGCGCGCTACCTCCACACCGGGATCGAAGGTGTTGCTTTGCACGACTGCATCGAAACCTAGGCGCTCGGCCTCAATGGTCTTTTTGACCAAAGCGGGAGTTTCCAATGCGTGATGAAGTCCGGCCAGCGCCTGGCTTTTGCGCAAATGGCTGGTTACTTCACCGCCGCCGAGATCTTCAGGATAGTGAACCTCTATAATCGTGCCGGGCGAAGCGTAACTCTGGAGCAGTTTCGCCACACGCGCCTCGTACTCCGGGCTTCCTTGACGTTTTGCTTGGTGGTTCAAGATCATGATGCGCATTGTTTTTGCCTCCATCGCCATACAATAGTTTCAGTCGTTCAAAGCGTTCAAGCAGTTCAAACCGTTGAAATGCCACCCCTTTGTTATTGACCGAAGATTTCTCGCATCAGCTTCGAGTATTCAACGATATTTTCGCCCAGTTCAGGATTGACGGCAATCATTTGGAGTCCTCTGGCCTTGGCCGCCTGCTGCTGCATTAATTCCCTGCGCGCTAGATACCGCCCCAGCTCCGCAAGAGTTTTCTGTCCCTCAAGCGACAAGACAAAATCCACATACAGGCGCGCTGCATACGGATGCAGCGGCTGGGAAGATATACCGATTCCTATGAGAGATGCCGGCGCCGGTGGAAAAGCCACCCAGTCGATGGGCGCGCCTCTTTTCTTGACCCGATCCACCGAAGGAGCCGGAATGTCGATATCCAAAGCTGCCTCCCCCGCAGCCACCAGTTGGGCGATCAAATCGTGGCCGATGCGGCTCATTAGATTCTGTTTTGCTAGCTCTCTCATGTACTTCAATCCTTTTTCCTTGCCCATGAGTTGCAGAACTCCACCGAACCAATCCACCTTGGTCGGTTCAATCATCATTTGCCCCTTCCACATCGGAAGAAGAAGATCGTCATACTTCCGCGGTAAATTCTCTTTGCTGACCATGCGAGGATTGTAAGCGGCGACATAGGGATTCGTATAAACTGTGGTCCAGTAGCCCTCTTCTTTGAACTCTTTGGGGTAATAGCCATTTTCCGGCGAAAGATAATGACCGAGTAGCTGAGTTTTCTTCAGCATATGCATGGCGAAGCCAAGAGTCTGGATGGCATCGGCGGAGGACTTTTTCGCTTTTGCCTCTACAAGTATTTTGGTCAGGAGCTTTTCGCTGTCGGTGCGATTGAGCTTGACTTTCAAAAACGGGTATTTTCCCTCGAAGCGCTGGATAATGGCGTTGGCTTCTTCGAGATTCATCGAGGCATAGAGGATCACCTCGCCCTCTTTTTTCGCCCCTTCAATCAATTGCTCTCTGTTTGCAGCCGTGGAAGCTCGCGCGAATCCAAAAATGATGGACAAGGTGAGCGAAAAAAGGAGCGGATTAAAAATGCGATTCGCGAAGGATCCTGCAGCCATCTCGGCCTCTTTCTGAAGCGCTCAGTTTAGTCAGCGCAAGTTTGAAAAATGGGCTTAAGGCGTAAGAAGTTTGGCGATTTTTCTCGCGTCATCGAGCTTTTCGAGGCGGAGCAGCGTGTCTTCGAGCTTCTCCAGACGCGGTCGGGAGATTACGCGGGAAGCGAGCAGGCGAAATTTCTGCAAAATCTCATCTTCGCTCATCGGGTGTTGGTCGCTGCCCTTCGCGTGGAGAATTTGCTCGCTATAACGCGTCCCGTTTTGCAGATGAACCTCAAGATTGACGCCGTGGCGCCCCTCATCTCCGAGAGACTCGAACTCGGGATCCTCAACAACTTCTATCTTGTTGGCTGTGTTCAACACCGCGTCGCTGTGAATAGATTTCTCCGTAATCTGATCGACGAAGAAGTCGCGGTCGTGCAGCAGAACGGCGACACAAAACGGCAGATTCATTTGCGCTGTGGTCATGCTGTTCGGTTTGTAGGGCCAGCCGACGTGAAGCTTCGTGGCACGGGTTGTTCGGATGCGGATCTTATCTACGTTTTCGGCACTGACCTCCGGGTGATTGCTGAGGATTTTTTTGAGCGCATCGATGGACGTATGATTGCTGCCACAACACGGGTAAGGTTTACAGCCAACATTGAGGGTCTCGAAGCGTTTTCCCAGATCCTGAGTCAGGTGCGACAAATTCGGATTATCGCAGAAGGTCGAGCAAAAGCCGCCGTAGGGAGCCTCGAGAATATCCTCGATACCAGTAAAGCCTTTCGCCGCAAGCAGCGCACCATAAACGCCAGCCTGAGCGGACCGGCCAGGATGCATCCGCTTTACCATGGAGGCGTGTTGCGCTGCCATAAGGCCGGCGGCCTGGGTGCCGGCAATACCTAGAGCGTGGAGCGTCTTGGACGAATTCAACTGGAGCATCTTCGCGGCGGCGGCACCTGCCGCGAATGTGCCCGAGGTGGCGCTGGGGTGAAATCCTCTGCGAAGCTGGGCGGCTCCCCCCGTCATGGCAACACGACAGCCGACTTCATAGCCCGCAACCACGGCTGTGAGAAACCGCTTGCCGTCGACGTTGCCGGCTCGTCGAACGAGCGCGTCTGTGGCCGGTATCGCTTCCGCGCCGGGGTGAATCACGCCGACGCGGTGAAGGTCATCCATCTCGAAGCTATGGATCAATGTGCCATTGGCCAGCGGCGCGCTGGTGCTGGGAACCTCAGTGCCATCGCCCCAGATGAGAGCGCCCTTTCCTTTTCCCATTTCTTTAACAAACGACGTGATGATCTTGCCCCACTGTAGAGTGGAGCCAAAAAGCGCGCAGCCAAGCGAATCGATGAGACAGAACTTAACATGCGAGATCACCGCCTGAGGAATATGTTTATAAGAAAGCTCCGAGATGTACGTCGCTAGCGTCTGAGTCGGGGAGATCTCGCCGCTCGTCTCCCTTAACTGTGCTTTGGCCATAAAATGCTCCTTGACGCTGGTAATTTTCTGTGACTTTGTTGGTCAGGCTCCGTGAATGATTACCGGCTTCGTATGTTTATCGACTTCTTCATACAATCGGTACGCCGTTGTCAAGCGATAGACAAAGAAGAGGTGAAGGCAAAATGAAAAGGGTTTTATTCTGGTTACCGCTCGCTGGCTGTTTCATTGTCCTCGCGTTGGCGACGTTGGTTCGAGCCCAGAGCGCAGTCTCAGTCCTGAAGCCATACGAGGGCCTAAAGGGCAAGGAACGGGAGCAAAGACTCACCGAAGGCGCCAAAAAAGAAGGCAAGGTCGTAGTCTACAGTTTCACTGCTGCCGACCAGCTTCAGCCTCTCCTTGATGAGTTCCAAAAAAGATATTCATTCATCAAGCCCGAGCACTACAGGGCCAACGCGACGGGCGTGTTCAATAAGTTCAGCACTGAATCGCGCGCCGGGCAAACGTTGGCCGATGTCATCGACATCTCGGCCGGAGAAACGCATACGCTCGTGCAGATGGGGCTGATTGATCCGTATCTCTCTTCCAGCAGAGAAGGAATCCCAAAAGACTTTCTGGACGAAAAAGGATACTGGGCAGCTCACTACCACTTTGTAATTGCCCTCGGCGTCAACACCCAGCACATCAAACCCGCGGAAGCGCCTAAGAATTATGAGGAGCTTCTCAATCCGAAATGGAAAGCGCGCTTCTCACTTGATCCGGCGGATCAGGATTTGTTTGGCGCTCTCTTGCTATATTGGGGAAGGGAGAAAGCATTAAACTATTTCAGAAGTCTCGCCAAGCTCGATCCGCGAATGATTACCGGACACACGCAGCAGGCGAACCTCGTAGGCGCGGGCGAAGTGCATATGGCGCCGTGGCTTTATGGCTATCGGCCGCTGCAGCTAAAAGATGAAGGAGCACCGGTCGAGACTCGCCTGTTCGAGCCTGTATTGTCCAATCCAGCGTACCTTCTTCTGACCAAGCATTCCCCACATCCTCACGCCGCGGCTCTGCTCATCGATTGGGCGCTAGCGGCTGATGGCGGCATGAAGTTCTTTGCTGAGAAGTTCGGCCGGACGCCGACGCGTTCAGGATTAAAGGAGCGGTTTCCTCAACTGCGGGTGGACCGCTATCTGGTCGTCAAGCCGGAGCTCGTGGGTCCCAATTTCAAAGAGTTCACTACCCTCTATAATGAGATTTTTGCAATAGGAAAGTAGAAGACCGGAGCCATGGAGTGATGGGTTGTGAGTCGAAGGGCACGCCAAGGTCCCACAAATCCCCCTCTTTCCCCCTTTGCTAAAGGTGGAAAATCGAGAACGGATCGTCGGGGACTTCCTCAACGAACTTTAGTTCCACCACAATAGAGCGATAGATTAGTGACGCGTTTCGAATCCAACGCTCCAACATACCAATCAAAGTCGAATTTCGAAATGTTTCGAGCTTCTCCATTGCTTCACACATCTGTCCGGATACGATTGATCACAGCCCGGCCGAATTCTTCCGTGGTCGCGTTTCCGCCGATGTCCGGCGTTCTCACGCCGTCTTGGCTCAAAATCAGATGCACCGCGTCGTCAATTCTTTGCGCGGCGAAAATGGCTGCTTGATCTGAATGCCTACGCCCTAGCCAGGCAAGCAACATTTGAGCCGACATGATGATCGCATATGGATTGGCAATGTTTCGGCCGGCGATGTCGGGCGCCGAGCCGTGCGTGGCCTGGGCCATCGCATAGCGCTCGCCGACGTTCAACCCGGGAGCGAGACCTAAACCACCGACCAGTCCGGCTGCGAGGTCGGTCAAAATATCGCCGAACATATTGGTGACCAAAATCGTGTCGAATCGCTGCGGCTTCATGACAAGCGCCATCGCGAAACTGTCTACTTGATGGTCATCGGCGTCAACATCCGGAAACGCCCGGCCGACTTCCCTCGCCGTATCGACAAAGAGCCCGCATGTCAGCTTGAACACGGTCTGTTTGTGAATGATGGTGACGCGAGGGCGCTCGCCACATGGATGTCTCCGCTCTGAAGCAACGCGCGCTATGCCTCTGGCCCGGGCGAGCTCGAACGCGGCGCGCGCAATGCGCTCGGAGCCTCGGCGCGTGATGACGCGCGTGGACAGAGCGACATCCGGCGTTGGCATGAATTCGCCGCCGCCTCTGTACATGTTGCGGTCAGGCTGCATGCCTTCGTTATTTTCGCGCACAATCACCAAATCCACGCCGTCATGCAGCGCATTAACGCCGGGTAGAGACCGACTCGGCCGGATGTTGGCGTATAAATCGAAGTGGCGGCGAATGATCGGATGAGGATTGAGCGCGTTCTGGTTGTCGCGAGGATAAGCGGCATGTCCCAGCGGTCCCAAAATCCAACCGTCTAACTTTGCGAGTCGCTCCAATGTGCCGGGAGGGAGCGTATAGCCTGTGGTTTTGTATGCCTGCGCGCCGACGGGGAAGTCGACGAATTCCAACTGGAGTCCGGACGAAATCTCGGCTGCCGCAGCCAAGATGGCCGCTGCTTGTGGAACAATCTCCGGTCCGATGTCATCGCCGAGAAGAACGCCGATCCGATAGCTTCCCATATATTCTTTGCCTCACGTACCGCTTTCGCCGGAAAGACGAAAGACGTGGTTTTCCAAGGAATACAAAGCGCTGTTCTGAGCCACTTCAAAGGGCAAGCCGGTTTTCCTCAAATCCCACTCTTTCTCCCTTTGGCAAAGGCGGGATGAAAGGGGATTTGTTGAAGTGGTTCGGTCAAACATTTCACAGGTAAAAATTTATTCACGGCTTCCATCCTTGTTTGATGAGTTGCTGCTCGGCTTGGTGCGCGAAGCTGAAATCATAGGCTCGCTTCGGCGGCACGATCGTAGTGACCTCAGCCACCTGCGCTACAATCGCCAGGTCATTTTTCTGTGTCTGCTCGTCGACATACCCCGATTTCGTAAACGTGCCGACCAAGTCATCGTACATCCGGGTCGCCAGAGCTCGATCCAGCTCACTGAATTTCGCCACCGCCGCAATGGTGCCCTCGCGGTCCTGGCGGGCAATGCGCAAGCCTTTCAAAACAGCTCGGGTGAATCCGGCCACCAGCTTAGGTTGCTCCTTGATGAACTGATCTGAAGTCGCGAACGTGCCCCAAGAATTTTTGACCTCTTTGCCGAGGAACATGAGATCTTTCATGCCTTGATCGAGAGCCGCGTAGCGCTCTTCCGGACTCACGATGGCGGCGTCGACTGCGCCGGCTAAAAGTGCCGGCAGGCGATTGACCGGGCCGGGGTCGATGAGCACGATGTCTTTGGGAATATTCTTTTTGATCAGAATGTTTCTAAACATAAACGCCGCGATCGATGCCACACCCGTAGTGGCGACTTTTTTACCGCTAAGATCCTTCAAACTGCCGATGTTCGGTCGAGCGACGATCCACTGCAGCACCTGATCGTTGAAGGCGAGCACGGTCTTAAGCGGTGCATTGCCCTTGGAAATCGCTACCAGCGCACTGCTGCCGGAACCTGAATACTGAACCTGGTTGGCGATTAATGCCTGGAGGCCGGCGGCGTTTTGCATAAATACGAGCTTTTGCTCGATGCCCTCTTCTCTCATGTAGCCGCGTTCTTGAGCGATGACGAGGGGCACGTATTGAAAGGCTTTGGAAGTCAGCGCAACGCTCAGCGTTTCCACGCCGAAAGCGAGTGACGAAATGAGAAACAAGCACGTCGTTGTTGTTAACGATGCAGCCATCATCGTTTTTCTCATGGAGATCTCCTTTTGGCCTGGGTTAACTCTCAAACGGCCATAACATACTTTAAGCACGTGAATATGCCAAACGAACCGAAAGCCAGGCCAATATTTTTTGCTTCTGCGAATTCTGCAGATGTGGTATGCTTGGCACTCATGAAGACAAAAAGGGCACTCCTTCTGTTGCTGGTCGTGATGGCCGCTTGCACATCGGCGGCCGTAAGTCCCGGGGTAACGTTCTTGGCAGGATTGAACAACTATCAGGATGAGATGGATCAACTGTCAGGGAAGCCCGACCGATGGCCGGACCGGCAAAGACTCGCGGAGTCAATCAAGATGACGCATGTGGTTACGCTTGGCGGTTCCAAGGAGTTCAACCGGCTGGTGGATTTGGATTTGAGACGGAGAGAATTTCTCATCACGTTGCGGCTCGAGTCCGTGACTCCCGAGCGGGAAAAAGAGATGAAAGCAGAATTGACGCGGATCCAGCAACAAATGGAAGAGTTACAAAAGATCGTCAAAGGTCAAATCGCGCGTGTCGAGTTGCGCGATCCCGCGCAAGCCCAGGGCATCGAAAATGTCGCGACCATCGGCCTGCTTGATCTGGCAATGGATTCGTTTGTCGTAGCCATTCCTCCAAGCGCACCGCCGGCAATGTCCACTCGAGTCGGTGCGTATGTCGTCACGGATGAGGGTAATTTATCGACGGTCCAAACACCGGATGGGCAGATTTTTCGCTGCCAGACCACGGTGATATCGGACTCAGGCGCGTCGATTAAATGTGCGCCGGTCGCCCGCAAGAGCTAGATCGCTCATTCACTTACACTCGTTTTTCACATTCGGAACGACCGGAACGCTTGAAGATTTAAGCTGGCGTAACCGCAGTCGATGAAAAAATTTATTCCCCTGTTGGGATTGCTTGCATTCAGCACCGCGGCTCACGGTGCACCCCATATTTCGTCCAGCCCTGGTGAAGCGACGGCACGACGGGTTTGTGCCGATCGGGCGCGGGCCGCGCATCATCGTGTGCTTGGCGTCCGTTCTGTTGAAAAGCAAAGCAAAGATCATTTCAAACTTATGCTTCGGGTAAGCGGAACCAAGCGTCTATTGACCTGCAACTACGACGGACGGTCGGGTGGAGCCCAACTGCATTGGTAATAACTTCGATAAGCAAGAAAATAGAATCAATTGAGTTGAAAGGCGCCTGCAATCATTTCCCGCTGTAAGCCGTATACATCCGGTCGATGAAACCACTCTCGTCGAGCCTACGTACTATGCTGCGGTCGATAACGTCCTCGAGTCTGACCTCTCCGATTCGGGAATTGCTGCTTTGCATCAGACGCTGAACGTTGCGAAGTCCGTCCATGGACGGGTAAGGTTTTTTTTCCAGACCGGCGCGAGTGAGCAAATCCTGATAGCCTTCTTCGACGAAGCCGATCTCCGTGACCCTGAGGCGGCGCATCACGGTTTTAAGGGCTGCGCTTTTGCTCCGCGGCGCCCAGGTAAAGGCCAAACCCTCGATGAGCGCCCGCAAAACGTTTTCCACGACTTCCGGTTGTCGCTGCAAGTAACTTTTCTTGACGGCAATGAGATGATTCATGATCGGTATATTGGCCTGCGAGAAATCGAAAAGCACGGCGAACCCCCGTGCTTTAGCCCTGCGACTAAAGACACCGTCAAGAATCGTGGCGTCGATGGAACCGCTTTCGAGGGCCTGGCCACGAACGGTATTATCGCCGACTACCAACACCCGAATATCATCGCGGCGGGGCTCCAATCCCAAGTATTCCAGCCCGAGCACAGCACCCATCCAACCACCGCCACCGATGCTTTGCACGCCAAAGCGTTTTCCCCTCAAATCTTCAGGTCGCTTGATGCCCGGTCTGACGACCAAGTCATCCGTAACCCGATTGTTGAATCCGGCGAGAATGACAAAGTCAATTCCTTCGGCCACCGGAGCTAATATCCCGCTGGCTGTCCAGCCAATTTGGATATCACCTGACAGCATGCCGGAAACCAACGTGGGCCCGCTGCGCATGTAGACGACCTCCGGATCGATGCCATATTTGGCGAAAAAACCCTGATCCTGGGCGATCCATAACGGGGCAACCCGGAAATTCATTGCCGCATGGGCAATGACGAGCTTGGGTTTTGCAGCTGCGGCGTGGGCGTCCACCGTCATGATTAAGCAAAGGAGAAAAATTAAAACTGCCGGGTGCTTCGACATCAGCCACAGCTTGGAATAACTATAAATCACTATCACAAATGAGAAAGATTATGTTAGATGTTCACCATTAGCGCTGGAGTAATGACTCTTCTGTCGTGACCTACTACCCAGATGTTGAGCTACGACGTCATCGAATGGGGCAAACCGCTTGAGAAAGCTGAGCGCGAAATACCCAAGCCAAAGGGTACGGAGGTATTGCTGCGGCTCAAATACTGCGGAGTGTGTCACAGCGACGTGCATATCGGGGAGGGTTACTTCGAGCTGGGCGGCGGCAGGCGTTTGTTGATGACCGAGCGCGGCATGAGCTTGCCCGCGACGCTCGGCCACGAGCCGTACGGAACGGTCATCGCAGCCGGACCTGACGCCGCCGATGCGCCCATCGGAGAAGACCGTCTCGTGTATCCGTGGACGGGTTGCGGCGCGTGTGCGCGCTGCCGCGAAGGATTGGATAACTTTTGTATGGTCCCGGCTATGATCGGCATCCAGCGCCGCGGCGGTTACGCCGATCATCTTATCGTTGCGCATCCGCGATATCTAATCGATGCCGCTGGCATCGATCCAACCTGGGCAGCGATATTGGCGTGCTCGGGATTGTCTACTTATGCAGCGGTTTCCAAACTGAATCCGATTCCGCCGGAAGAATGGGTGGCGGTAATCGGGGCCGGCGGGCTTGGATTATCAGCGATTGGGATGTTGAAAGCGCTCGGTCACCAGCACATCGTTGTGGTGGATATCGATGACGCCAAATTGAAAGCGGCAAAAACGGCAGGCGCCGCCGCGACCGTCAAAGGAGGCGACGCCGACTCGGGGAAAGAAATGCAGCGGATTGCCGGAGGACCGCTTTGCGCCGCGGTTGACTTGGTGGGAACCAACGAAACAGCGAGCCTTGCCCTCGGAACCTTGCGCAAAGGCGGGCGGTTAGTTCTCGTTGGTCTTTACGGCGGAGAGATTCCTCTGTCGGTGGTCGCGACGATTCAACGCGCGCTCACTATCCAGGGTTCTCACCTCGGCACAGTGGCTGAGTTGAAAGCAGTCTTGGCACTCGCTCGCGAAGGTAAGATCCAGCCGATCCCGATTCTGAAGCGGCCGCTTTCGGAGGTTAGTCGGACGCTCGACGAGCTCAAACAAGGGGCGATTGTCGGCAGGGTAGTGGTGGAGATGTAGAGGGTCGCTCGAACTCCTCCAGCCATGACCGGCAACATTAGACAGCAACATTGGCAATCCATCACGTTTGCTGCGGCGACGGTGCTGATGGTGATAATGGGAGTGCGTCAATCCCTCGGTTTGTTCGTAGCGCCGCTCCATACGTCAACGGGGCTCGGTATTGTGACAATCAGCTTCGCGATGGCCATTAACCAGTTTGTCTGGGGCGCGATACAGCCTTTCGCTGGAGCGGTGGCCGACCGCTACGGCCCAGGCCGGGTGCTGATGACCGGGGTGTTGCTTTTTGCATTGAGCAGCGCGCTGACGCCACGCATCATGACCGGTTGGGGGCTGGTGCTGATCATTGGACTGCTGTCGGCCATTGGCTCCGGCGCGGTCAGCTTCTCGGTGTTGATCGGCGCAGTGGCACGCCGCATCCTGCCGGCGCACAGGGGCACGGCCGGGGGCGTGATCAACGCGGGCAGCTCGTTCGGACAGTTTGTCTTTGCGCCCCTGCTTCAGACATCGATCTCTGGGTTGGGATGGATGAGCACGATGTGGCTGCTGGCGATCATTACGCTCGCTACGCTGCCATTTGTGCGGGTTATGCGATCTGAGACTACCGCAGTCACGGAACACGGCGAGATTGAAGGGCTGCGCGCTGCTCTAGGGAAGGCGGTCGCCGATCGCAGTTATCGGCTATTGCTTGCGGGCTTCTTTACCTGCGGTTTTCACATCGCGTTTCTGGTCACGCACCTACCCGGTGAGGTGGATCTCTGCGGGCTGCCTCCGTCGGTGGCAGGCTGGTCGCTGGCGATCATCGGGCTCACCAACATTTTCGGCAGTCTCGTAGCCGGATGGTGCGTGAATCGCTACCGGAGCAAATACGTGCTTTTTTGGATGTACGGCTCGCGTGCCCTATTGGTGCTTCTATATCTAGGGGCGCCGAAGACTGTCTGGACGTTCTATTTGTTCGCTGCCGGACTGGGTTTCACTTGGCTGGCCACGGTTCCGCCGACCGCCGGCGTGATCGGCAAGCTTTTTGGAGTACGTTATCTCGCCACGCTGTTCGGGCTGTCATTGCTGTCGCACCAGACCGGAGGCTTTTTCGGCGCCTGGCTGGGCGGACTTGCGATCACTCATTACGGGAGCTACCTATGGATGTGGTATGCGGATGCTTTGCTAGCATCGGCGGCCGCATTGTTCAATTTGCCGATTCGCGAGCCCCAGATCGAATCCAGTCCTGCGCTCGCATAGCGGTCGGCGACGACCTCAAGCGAGACTGCTTTAGGCGTTTGACAATCGGCGCAATCGGCAAGATGTTGATATTGGAAAGTACAGAGTGAGATGAAAGCCTCCGGCGAGAATTTTTTTGACGCGTGGGCGATCTATCAGGAAGTCCTCGACCGCAATTACATGTTTCACGACGAGATCTATGAAGGCGTGGGACAATTTTTCGCCGGCCGTTACGGAAACCGCCCCTTTAGCCTTCTCGACCTTGGATGCGGCAGCGCGCGCCATTTGGCTAAAGCGCTGGGCGGCCGTTTGGTCAAAGCCTATGCGGGCTACGATCTTTCCGCGCAGGCGCTCGCACACGCGCGCATCAACCTGGCAGTTTTGGGTTGCCCGGTGGAGCTCTGTCAGGGCGATCTTCTCGAGGGCTTGAGGGCAAGTGAGAATTCAATAGATCTTATCTTTTGCAGCTTTGCGCTGCATCATTTGACATCTGCGGACAAGTCGTCTTTCTTCCAATCGGCTTGCCGCAAACTTAATGAGCACGGGACGTTGCTAGTAATAGATACCATGCGCGAGGAAGATGAAAATCTGCCGGTCTATTTGGATCGTTATTGCGCATGGGTGCGCGCCACGTGGAGGGCGCTGTCGCCGCAGGAGCTGGGTGCCCTTTGCGATCACGTCCGGAATAACGACTTGCCGGAGACCCCCTCGACGCTCTGTTCCATGGCGGTGGATGGGGGTTTTGCCCAGGGTATTGAACTCGATCACTTTGGCTGGCATCACACCTTCTTTTTCGAAAAAAAAGCCGCTCTCCATGATATAGCGCGGCCCGTATGAAATACCTTGCTTGTAGCGAAGACTTGATATCATAGTAGATTCTTCGCTAACGTGGGAAAACCAGGTTGACCAAACGCTTTAGGCTCCGAGAACGCCTCGCGGTCTAATGCAGTTGTTTGACGTGGTGGCATAAACAGCGTGCCAGGAAATGTCCATGATCCCGCCATTTTATTTGGCGCTGGGCGCCGTGGTTTTGCTTATGAGTTTGGGGCGAGTGGTTTGGCGCCAGCGCGCTAAACCGTTCGACTGGGCGCTGGTAGTTGCCTTCGTGCGTCTAGATTTTCCACCTGAGCAGCGGGACTCCGCACAGAAAATCGCGGTTGGCTTGGCGCAGATTGTCGGCTTGAAGATCAAACAGCTCAGGCCGGAACATACGCTCAAACAGATTGCCAGCTGGGCGGACGGCGTCTCCGCAGGGGACCTGGTGAAGATATTTGTCGTGGCGTTCGGAGTTGCGTGTGATGCAAACACCACGTTTCGAACGTTGGTCGAAAAAGTTGCCGCGCAGCAGACCACGGGATCCCAACGGGGTGCAGAAGAGTAAGCGGGCCAGACGACACGGGTCGATGCGCGGCGATGTCCGAAAAGAACGGGTGAGGAAAACGGAACGCGCGCTTTTTTATTGACAGACGACCGGCGCTTCCG
>Ga0209684_1000133_pt1 | contig 13667 bp, 12 predicted proteins | sample PanSoiPlot6MoBio_FD_188322 | JGI IMG/M metagenome (GOLD analysis project Ga0209684, IMG submission 188322) | Tropical forest soil microbial communities from Panama analyzed to predict greenhouse gas emissions - Panama Soil Plot 6 MoBio (SPAdes)... | ecosystem: Environmental > Terrestrial > Soil...
CCGAAGAACCCGGGACCGAACGAATGGAACACTGTCCACAGCATCGCAATCAGCGCCGACCGCCGGCTTTTCGTCATCGACCGCGGACATGCGCGGATGCAGGTCTTTGACGAGAACGGGAAGTTTTTAGATATGTGGCCGCTGCGATCACCGCACTGGCCGGCCAGTCAGACCACGCTCATGGTTAATCACTTCATTGATGACAAAGGGTTCATCTGGGTCGGCGATGCGCCCACGAGTCGGATACTCAAGTTCGACTTGAATGGGAATTTCTTGTACGGCTGGGGTGCTGCGGGCCCTCAGCCTGGCCGGCTGAACTGTTCACACGGGATCACAACGGATCAACTCGGTAATCTGTACCTGGCAGATTGCTTCGCAGGTAGGCTGCAGAAGTTCGAACCGATCCCTGGGGCGGATCCAGACAAGATCGCAGGACAGATCCTCCGGACCTGGGATACCTGGAAGGGCCCCTGAGTCTGAATTCTTTAGAGAGGGAGCCGATGACGACGATCGTGATGCTCGTCGCGAAAGAAAAATGAGTGCCTTAGGGGTCGTGCTTTCTATCTAGGTCCTGCCTTGTGGGGTCGCGGGTCCTGCCATAAGGATCGCCAGGCAACAGTCGGGAATGAGACCAAGCTAGGTATTCGCGGCGGCTCATTTCACGGCGAAGCAGTAAATCCGGCCCGCTCCTCCGCGCGGAGCGGTATCGGCGCAGCTTCCATTCTCATGCGACGAGTTCCATATGGAGTATCTGCCAGACGGATCCCCGCCAGGTCCCAGACCATCGGAGTGACCCACCTGCGCTTGTAGATTTGAAGCATCCGATGTCCAGTCGTTGCAAGTGCGGCCTGCCATGACCTTACCGTCGGGTGTCGAGCCGGTTAGGATGTCATGCTCGGTGGGTTTCGGTGATTCCGGCCAATTGCCCGGAACGCGTTGGCCGCGCTCGTTAAGGAACAGGTCGGCGTCTCCTTTGCGGGCGTTCAATTCGGCGAGATCCTTCGCGACCACAACGCCTTTAGCATTGAACCAAGGGCCAGTGCCGATTCGACTGCCGGCGTCGGTCGGCTTGTTGCCATTGTCGGGATCCCGCTCCACGCTCAGGTAGGCGTGCCAAGTCTTGTTGCCGAGGCCCACTGCGCTTGCAAGCTCCTGGCAAATGCGATCCGCGCCACGCAATCCACCTAGGTTCCCCGTCTTGCTTTTAGCGCTGCTGACGAAAAAGTTCATGGCGGGACTGGTTTGGGTGGTTTCAGCACCAATGCTTTGGTCCTCATGGCCGCCAACGACAACCAACGCTGCCATCGCCACAAGAAAAAAAATCCGTTGCTTCATACGCTTCTCCTTTCGCTGATCAATTAGCACGCTTCAACAGCTTCAAGGGCCAGCGCAAAAACGCTTAGAGCAATAAGAATGAGAACAATTGCTCCGAAAATGATCCCAAGCCAACATTATATTTTTCAAAGACTCTTCACAAGAACGAAGCTCCTTGGGGTGTGTGTTTATGTTGGCGGCGCATAGATCAGTTTCATATTCGAGGCTTAACTGAGCACAGGGAGAAAGCTCAAGTGGAAGATGATATGAAAGATGGACCAACTCTTAGTAGCGTGGAGGAGAAATAAAACCATCTATGAATCAACTGGTTCCAGCCTTTCCAATTTGCGAGTTGTTCCAATCTTTTCCATGCGCTTCATCGCGCAGACGAAGCTCTCGAAACTTGATCTCGTGCGCTACTATTTGTCGGTTGTGCCGGGCGCGCTCGCTGGAATCCGAGATCTCCGCTGGTTCCCGAGCGCTTCGTCGACAAGCTTGACGGAGAAGTCCTCTCGTTGCTAATGAGTACCGTCAAAGATTGTTTCGACGGAACTCGAATTTGGAGGTGACAGCCATGGCCTGGGTAAGGTGCGTTACAGAAATGGGAATGGGAGTGGATGTTCACGGATTGGATTACACCAATGCCGCCAAGCGGGCGGTATTCGATGCGTTGCATCACAGCAGCTTGGGATTTCCGCGGCTTGTAGGCAAGACCGCCGATGACATGCGCGTCGATGTACACATCGGCGTGCCCAAGCCGGAAGCAGTGGATCGCCAGGCGGTGTTGGAAACCCTGCCCCACGGCAAGGGCAATATTAATGTCGTCCATGGTGGATTGCAGGTGCTATATGAGGGGACCAACGATGGCCCGCTGATTGCCAGCGCCATTGTCATCGTCAGCCTAGACGACGGCAAATAGTATCGGATACTCCGCCGTCAACGGTGATCGCAGGGCTTGCACGTCGTATCGGCGCTTGCGTAGTTTTCCACGAGCGAAGAACGATCGACACGGGCAGGTTCGCTGTTCAGAGAGCCGCACCAAGATGCTTCACTCAAAGAGTTTCATTATCGTCGCGCTGCTTTGTCTCTACTTTACGACAACCACCAATGCTGCTGAAATCCCCGCGCCGAAAGACATCGTTTATCCCGGCACGCTGAACTTGAGCGTCGATCTGACCGATCTGGATCGCCGGCTGTTCATGGTGCGCGAGACCGTGCCGGTGAAACCGGGTCCGTTGACGCTCCTCTATCCGCAATGGTTGCCCGGCACCCATGGACCCAATGGCCCGGTCAACCTGCTTACAGGTTTGATGATCACGGCGCGCGGTCGGCGTTTGCCATGGCTCCGCGATCCCGTCAACGTGTATGCGTTTCATGTCGATGTGCCCGCTGATACAGATCACGTCGACCTCGAATTTCAGTTCGCTTCGCCTCAGATCGCCGAGCAAGGACGAATCGTCGCCACACCGGAAATCCTCGGCCTGCAGTGGAACACGGTGGTGCTCTATCCCGCCGGCTATTACTCAAGCCGGATATCGGTAAAGGCTGACGTAAAGCTGCCCGCGGGCTGGCAATTCGCCACGGCATTGGACGTAACATCTCGCAGTACGTGCCCTCACCCCCGGATCGAGTCCGGGGCAAGCTCTAACCCTCTCCTGCGAGGCGCGGGCGAGGGAACCGGATCGGCCGCCGATTGTATTGAGTTCGCGCCGACTTCACTCGACACGTTGGTCGACTCGCCGTTGTTCGCCGGCTTGCATTACAAGCGCGTCGATCTCGATCCTGCCGCCGACGTGCCAGTGTATCTCAATATAGTCGCGGACAATCCGTCGAAGCTCGAAATCAAGCCTGAGCAGCTCGCGGCCTATCGCAAACTAATGAAAGAAGCCTACGCGCTCTACGGCACGCGCTCGTTCGATCATTACGACTTTCTGCTGGCGCTCACGGAGAACTTTAGCGGCATCGGTCTCGAGCACCACCGCTCCAGCGAGAACGTACACCGCCCAGGACACTTCACGGAGTGGGACAAAAACGCTCCAGGGCGCGATCTGCTCGCTCACGAGCTGACACATTCTTGGAACGGCAAGCGCCGCAGGCCGGCCGATCTTTGGACGCCTAACTTCAATGTGCCAATGCAAGACTCCTTGCTCTGGGTGTATGAAGGCCAGACGCAATACTGGGGAATCGTTCTGACCGCCCGGTCTATGCTCTGGTCACAGCAAGTTGCTAAGGAGGTGCTCGCGAACATTGCGGCCACCTACGAACGCAGCCGGCCGGGCCGGGCGTGGCGCAATCTGCAGGACACAACCAACCAGCCGATCCTCGGGGGGCGCCGCTCGTTGCCTTTTCCGAGCTGGCAACGGACCGTGGATTACTACAATGAGGGCGTCCTGCTATGGCTGGACGTGGACACCAAGCTTCGCGAGCTGACTAGAGACCGGCGCTCGCTGGACGATTTCGCTCGCGCCTTCTTCGGCACGAAGGACAAAAGCTATGACGTCATCACTTACACGTTTGACGACGTCGTGGCGACTCTCAACACCATTTCCCCATACGATTGGAAGACCTTTCTGAGAGAGCGACTCGATGGCAATGGACCTGCGGCGCCGCTCGACGGTCTGACGCGCAGTGGCTGGAAGCTGGTCTATCGCGAGGAGCAGTCCTCCTATCTCAAGGCCCAGGACGAGGTGAGCAAGTCGCTCAACCTGGCGTTCTCCCTCGGCCTCACCGTGTCGACCAGGGACAAGGGGAACGTGACCGAAGTCGTCTGGGACAGTCCTGCTTTTAAAGCCGGCATCACTACGGCTACCAAGCTGATTGCTGTCAACGGGCAGGAGTTCGCGCCGGAACTGCTGCTCGAGGCGATTCGTGCTGCGAAAGGCACCAATCAACCAATCGAGCTTTTAATCAAGACCTTCGATCGCTACAGAACGGTTAGCGTGCCTTACTTCGAAGGCTTGCGGTATCCGTATCTCGAGCGCATCGACGGCACGGACGATCGGCTCACGGCGATTCTAAAGTCGCGCACGTGAATAGAGCCTCAGAGTAATTTGACGGCTTAACCGTCCGACAATGCCTCAAAGATATTGATAGATTTCTCAGAGTGCAGAAACAAATGGCACGGGCGAACACGACCGTCACTGGACGTTAATTACGCCTCTCCCTCTGGGATAGATTTTGGCGCTCCGATGGCCCTCACCCTAAGCTCTCCCAGAAGGAGAGGGAATTTTGTTGCGACTTTTATCGCAAATTCGTATTCCGGTTAACTCCGCCGATCTTGGGCAAACACCGGTTGCTCGTCAGCAGCCAACTGTTTACGTGAAATTACGCCCGAGCGCGGCGCTCTGCTGCAACTCAATTCCACAGCTCTTTGGTTGCCAACCGCGCGCCCTCTGCCAACGCGGCGAATTTGAGCCAGGCCACGCTTGGATGGGTATCGTTGAACCTCAAGGCCGAGGCGGCAAAACCGCAGTCGGCTCCCGCGATGACGTTATCGCGCCCGACGATCTTGGCAAACCGCACGATCCGTTCGGCGACCAATTCCGGGTGTTCCACCAGGTTGGTGGTGTGGCTGATCACGCCCGGGATGAGGATCTTTCCGGCGGGGAGCTTGATCCGCTCGAAGACATGGTATTCGTGTTCATGGCGCGGGTTCGCCGCTTCGAACGAATAAGCGCCGGCGTTGATCTTCAGCATGATATCGACGATGTCCTTCAGGTCCATTTCGTGGATGCGCGGACCAACATCGATTGAGTAGCAGGTATGGAAGCGGACCTTTTCGGGCGAGATGTCGCGGATTGAGTCGTTAATCACTTCGACGCGCTCTTCTGCCCACTTCCGGCAGTCGGTGACATTGAGCTCCGGGTGCATCATATAATAGGTAACCAGGCGCGGATCGTCGAGCTGAAGAATAAATCCAGCGTCGACAATGGCTTTGTATTCTTCGCGCATCGCATTGGATACCGCCTGCTCGTACTCCTCGTGGGTCCGGTAGTGTTCATTGGCAAAAGTAGCCGCGATGTAGGAAGACGCGATTGCGGGCACAAAAACGTCTTCGTGGGGCAGGCCCTTTACCGCCGCTTTGAGATTGGCGATGTCGGTCTGGGCCGCCTCGTGGCCTCTATAGCTGATGGGCCCGGTGCAGATATCGACGTCGCGCCGGCGCCCGCTTCGACCGCCGAACGGTTCGGCGATGCGCTCGGACCAGGCGTAGTAGTCGGGAAAAGCGAGATACTCCCTGCCCGCCGAGCGCGGTCTCATTTCCTTACCGGGAGCAGGCGGCTTGCGCTCAAAGCCGGTTAACCGTTCGACGACGTAGCCGAAGAATCCCGCTTTGCCCTGCTCGCCGTCGGTGACTATATCGATGCCCGCTTCTATCTGTTTTCGGACAACGTCCGTTACCGCCTCGCGCACTAGCCGCGCGAGCTCCGCGCAGTCGTAGGGTTGAGCCTGTTCCCTCAGTCGAAGAAGCGGAACCAGGGAGTCGGCTCGCGCCAGGCTCCCCACATGGGTCGTAAGAATTCTTTGCGTGCTGCGCTTCATAATATTTTCCTCTGTTGAAATTTTTTGCCTTTGAGGAAACTCGCCAGCGGAAAATTCTGCGCTATCGCCGCTGCTGCGTGCCCTCGGTAATGTATTGAATCATGCGAGTCGGAGTTCAGGGTCTGTATTGATTTAAGCCGCACGCGAAGGTGACCTAAGAGTCGCCATTAGCGTCCCGATTTCCGTTACTCTCTCGAGCCGCAAAACCAGGTCTATACTACGCTGTATCTCATCCGGGCTGAGTTGGCTTCGTCCACAGTCCCGGTACTTGTCGAGTAGCTCATCGTCCGTCAGTGGTAGAGCGGGATCGCCCCGAGGTATGTCCACGCGCGCGTTGTAGTTTCGCCCATCCGTCGTTCGGATAGTCACCGGATTTCCTACGAACTCGGTGTCAGGGCCGACGTCCGCGAGTCCAGGCCAGATGGGCACATCGGGAAACGAAAGGTGAACCTTTTTTCTGGCCTCGACGATGTTGCAATCTTTGAACTTGTGGTCTGTAAAAGTTTCGAGCGTCACCCGGTGATCCACTACCGCGGCGGCAATGCAGTGCGGCATGCTAAACTTGGCTTGGTACGGCGTCTCCGGCTCGGAAAAGGCGAGCACGCGCATGGCGCGCTCCGAGGTGCCGACGTCGACTTCGGCGATGTCTTTGTCGCTAAGGCGGTGCTCTCCCAGCAATTGGAACACTCCGTCCAGCGCCCGATGGGTGTGATAACAGCTTGGATATTTCTTTAGCCCGATGCCAGGAGATTCAATGTAGAATGGATTCCCGAGACCTGCCGCCATGCGCTCCGCGTCGTAGCGGCCTGCGCCAACCAGCGTATCGTAGAAACCGTTCTTCGTTTCGATTATGTCGGGATTGGCCGTAATTCCCTCCCGGGCCATGAGAGCGGCGATCACACCGTTGCGGCAGGCGTTGCCCGCCGCCATAGCACCAGCCATGCTGCCGTGATTAGCCGAGAGGCCACAGGCAAAGTTTCCGGCGATGCCCAATGCCATCCTGGTTTTCGCGATATCTAGCCGGAGGAGCTTGGCGCACGCGGCAGCCGCGCCGATTGAACCATACCAGGTCTGGTGGTTCAGACGAGCTTGCATGAGCTTGAAGTCGGCGTGGAGCGCAAGTTTTCCTTCGATCTCCAGTCCCAGAATGTAGGCAGTGACTATTTCTTCGCCCGAGACACCCAGATGCTCGCCAAGGCTAAGCACCGCGGGCAGAACCAAGACGCTTGGGTGGCCAATCTTCACACCACAGTCGTCGTAGTCCAGTGCGTGGGCAATGGAGCCATTAGCCAGAGCAGCGTCTGCAACTGAAACTTTGACATCGGCACTCAGTAACGATGCCTGCGGTGCTCCGCCAAGTTTCGTTACATAGCCCGCAATGGCTTGGCTCACTGGCTCGGTAACACCGGCCAGGGCGGCTCCCAAACAATCGAGAGCCGTGCGCTTGGCTTTATCCACGGCATCGCGCGGTATGCATTCGTAGCTGGTGCCTACGATGAACGTGGCAATTTTCTCAGTGGCGCCCATTTTTTTCACCTCTTTGTCTCACATTCCTACTACATTCCACGACTGCTGTTACTCCCGCTGCTCAGCTGACGCACGAAGCCACGAAAAACCAATCTAGCACATGATTGAACGGCAGCGCTAACCGTGGACTCCTTAAAGTCGATCGGCTAATCGCTTCATATTGGTGGATGGGGATAAAATCTTTGGCTTAATCACCCTCTGGAGGATCGCAGATTCGACTTAGGCCGCTCGTTTTGCGAAAGCGGTGAAAGCGATTCGGTTGCGGCGAAACTCCTTTAATACCGTTCACCGCCGGATCGGCCAGACTTAAGCGTTCAATTCGATTTGAGGCTAAACCAGGACTTTTTATTTGACGAATCCCCGTCGCTGGCCGCGTTAAATCGCACTTTCTTTACTGGCGGCCGCGTGATAAACGACAACCAAATGGGCTGACGATTTCGTTCAACGTACTCGCGAGAGCGGACAAAGTGATCAGGCGAGGGAGCACAACGGCAGCGGTAAATATAGCGTTCCCTCGCTGACGCGCTCTCCGAGCTTGACGACGTTGATGCTCCCTAGTATATGGGCGCACCGTCTCAGGAGGCATGCCATGAGATGCGTTCTCCCGAAGTGCACCAGACATCTGCGGCGAATCCCTACCTATGCATTAGTCATCAGTCTAGTCTTGGTCTTCGGTGCTTCGTCTGTGTTTGCACGCGGAGGAGGGCATGGTGGAGGACATGGAGGAGGCCACTCGGGTGGGCATAGCGCTCACTCTGGTGACCGCGGAGGGCATCATGGAGGTCATCTCGGCGACAAGCTTCGAGGGACTGCAGGAGGCTCAATCGCAAGGCGTCACTTCACGAATCAGAATCCTTGTGTCCCTACGGATAAGGCTTGGGCGGATTGCCCCCAGCTTGGCGAAAAGCAGTGGCACATGATTCCAGCCGAGAAGGCTCAGAACGTGCCTGAGTCCAGATTTGAATAGGCTCACGGTCAAACGCATTCTGGAATGAAAGAAATAATTACATCGAAAGGGGGAAGTGATTTATGGCTAAAAAGCTGCGCGTAGCGATTTATCTGGCGCTGATGGCAGCCTGGATAACGGCAGATTCAAGCTTCACCCAGGAAAAACGTCCCATTGTTTTAGATAGAGCTCCTGTCCGTACGGTTCAGGACCCTTATCCGACCTTTAATGGGATAGCGATGGACAGCGACCGTGGTGAAGTCATCATGGCTGATGATAACCGCTCTTCCCTTCTAGCTTATGATGTGGAGTTCGAACCTTCGGACAAGGTTACGGAGGAGCGGCGAGAGATTAGCGGTCCCAAGACACACCTAGGATATATTTGCACCTTGGCGATATCGCCGGAACATAACGAGATATATACAGTTGACAACGACTGGAAAGACAACATGACCGTATACCCTCTGGATGCGAAAGGAGAAACGGTTCCCATAAGAGAATTAAACGTGGATCACGGCGCTTGGGGTATTTTTTTAGACCGGAAGAACGATGAGATGTTTGTTACTACGGAACACGTCAACAAGATTTCTGTATACCGGAGAACGGCTAATGGCGATGATGACTCATTGCGCTACATTCAGGGGCCGAAAACAGGACTGGCTGATCCTCACGGTATTTATGTGGATAGTGAGAGCAATGAAATCTTTGTGACCAATCACGGCCACTGGCGCGAGACAAAGCCAGGTGAAGGTGGGACTCTGTTTTGGGGTAAGCGAGCTATGGTGCGGGGGACACGGGCGGGGGGAACACCACCTGTTCCTTCCACAGGAAAGTTTCTACCTGCGTCGATCACTATTTATTCGAGGACAGCATCAGGTGATGTGGCACCTCTGCGAACCATCCAAGGTCCAAATACCAAACTCAACTGGCCTTTAGGGATTTATCTAGATCCCGTGAATGGTCAGTTGGTGGTGGCCAACTCTGGAGATAATTCGATTCTATTCTTTGACAAAAATGCCAATGGGGATGTGGCTCCAGCGCGTTTGATCAAAGGACTCGCTACCGCCATCGACGGTCCCAGCGGGGTCTTGGCTGACGCGAAGCGAAACGAGCTCTGGGTAACCAGCTGGAATACTCACATCGCTACCGTTTACCCTTTGAATGCTCAGGGAAACGTCGTGCCAACACGTGTTATTCGCAGCGCACCCCAAGGGACTCCTGCGACGGCGGGTCTTGGGAATCCTGGAGCCGTAGCCTATGATCCGAAGCGCAAAGAGATATTGGTGCCCAACTGAGTAAGCCATCCGAGGATCTCGGCATTCGCCAGTTTGGCGAATGGAAATCAAGCACCGGTTAGAGTTCTTGAAGGACAAGCAACGCTAATGGCACGGACCACACATGATATCGCGGTAGATCCTATCCATGACGAGATCGTTGCGCCCAACCCATTTGCGGAAGCGATTTTAATTTTTAGAGGAGGCGCCAGTGGAGAAGAGGCGCCAATTCGAATCATACAGGGTCCAAAAACCAAATTGAGTCGGAACACAGATAACGTGGCACTAGACCCAGTCCACAACGAAATATTTACTGTTCAGAGCCGCTACAATGCAATTTTTGTCTTCGATCGAACCGCTCAAGGAGATGTCGCGCCGGTCAGAATCATTCAGGGGCCTAAGACTAAGTTGAATCGACCTTCGCGTATAGCAACAGACCCGGTCAATAATCTCATTGCCGTTACCACTACAGACGGAATAGTGATTTTTAACCGGACCGCTAGCGGAGACGCCGCTCCGCGCACTGTTATTTCCGGTCCGAAAACTGGTCTCGGCGGCGGGGCCAGAGCTACCCGAGTAACGCTCTATCCAGAGGGTAAAAAGATTTTCGTAGCCGTGAGAGGTGGGCGTAGTCGGGAGGGTATGAAGTATGGGTCCGTCAGTGTGTGGAAATATGAGGACAACGGAGATATAACGCCGTGGGCGATCCTTCGGACCTCATCTGTAACTAAACTTAAAGATCCTTTCGGAGGAGTGGCATTAAATCCCGAAGCGAAGGAAGTCATGGTAATGGAAAATGACCACCCTGCCGCTTTGCTCGTTTATCAACTAGCTGAGGTCTTTCAGTGAGATTGTACTGCGAATGCTCCTACGAGCAGGGTTTGTAGCTGTCTTGAAAAAAAGATCAACTCCTTAAGGTACGAACGCGATCGACCTGGGCACGTAAAGGTTAAATGAGCGTTTACTATTGGTTTAAGAGCGGGATATCCTTCGCCGGGCGCCGGCCTGGAAGGGAGCGCAGAAATGCGAGGATGTCGGCCGTGTCCTTGTCCGAGAGCACCGATTCGGGATATGCCGGCATGTCGTTAGGTCCCACGCGCACGAAAACCTTGAATGCTTCCAGCGGCAGTTTCGTGTCGGCGAGCGCCGGCGCTGGACCATTGTAGCTGCCGCCTTGGCCGGAGCGACCGTGACACGTGAAACAGCCCACGGCAAGGTACACGCGCTTGCCATTGGCGGCATCGCCCGCCGGCGCGGTTTGCGCCCACGCAAAGTTGGCTCTGCCGAGCATCAGCAAAGCGAACGTCACAATTAAAGCTTCATTGAGCCTGTTCATCTCCAGCTCCCTTAGCGAGGGTCGGTAACCACATCGACCAGTGCCGGTTCGCCGCGTTTGACGACGGCGACCGCGCGCTTAAGCGCGGCTCCCAGATCCTTCGGATCGGTGATCGGCCCCTCGGAATACACGCCGAAGCCTTTGGCGACGGTGGCATAGTCGATGTTCGGATCGGTGAGCGTGGTGCCGATGTGAGCATTCGTTATGCCGCGGCCATGCCGGGCGGCCATCGCCTGAAGGTACATGTATTCCTGGTGATAGGCGCGATTGTTGTGCACCACATAGAGGATCGGGATGCGGTGGTGCGCGGCAGTCCATAATGTGCCGGGCACGAACATCAGATCGCCGTCGCCCTGGATTGCGACGCTGAGCCGCCCGTGCCGCTTGTTAGCGAGCGCAGCGCCCGCCGATGCCGGCGCGGTATAACCGATGCCCGCGCCACCCGACCCGCCATTCCAACGGTACGACTTGTCGAAGTTCCAGAGCCGATTGGGCCATGTGATTCTTATGCCGTTACCGACCAGCGACCAGTCTTCATTCTTGATTTGAACGTAAAGCTCCGCGCACATGCGCGCGGTCGTGATCGGGCTTGCGTCCCACCCAATGGTTGCGTCCGATTTCGCCTGTTCGCGGCTCGCGTGATGCGCCTCCGCGAGTTTTTTGCCGCGCGCTTCAAACGCGGACTTGCGGTTCGTATCGATGAGCCGTTTGACCTGTTCAGTCAGCGTCGGCAAGCTCGCCTCGCCGTCGCCCGCAATCGCAAGGTCGACTTCATTGAAACGCCCGAAGTCCTGGTAATTGGCCTTCATGTAGAGATCGCGGCTGCCCAACGTGATGATCTTCGTGCCCGGCTTAAAATTCGGCCGTGAGCTGCGCACGATGCGGTCCCTGAAAGAGTTGAGCACGCCCCAGAGATCGTTCATCTCGATGGCGAGTATGACGTCGGCCTGGCCGACGACAGCCCCTCTGCGCGCGCCCTGGTTGAGCGGATGACGCGAGGGGAAGTTCATGCGACCTGCCTGGTCGATCACCGCGCATTGCAGCGTTTCGGCAAGTTCCACGAATCGCGCCATGCCGGCCGGCGTGCGCGACATGCGGTCGCAGATCAGCACCGGATTCTCTGCCGCCACGAGCATCTTCGCCGCTTCGGCGATAGCGCTCGGGTCACCCACTGGAGGAACGACCTTTGCAAGCTTCGGGATGCGGAGACGTTCCCGATCCGGAATTGGATTTTCCTGCAGCTCCGCGTCAAGCGACAAGAGCACCGGCGCCATGGGCGGCGTCATGGCAATCTTGTAGGCCCGCACTGCGGACTCAGCAAAATGCTGCAGTGTTGCCGGTTGATCGTCCCACTTGACGAAGTCTCGCACCAGCGCCGCTGGGTCGATGGCCGAATGCACCCATTCAGCGCCTGGCGCCCGTTTGTCAGCTTCGAGGATATTGCCGATCATGATATAGACGGGCACACGGTCGCACCAAGAGTTGTATGTCGCCATCGTCGCGTGCTGCAGTCCGACCACGCCGTGGCATATCATAGCCATCGGCTTGCCTTCGATCTTGGCATAGCCCTGCGCCATCGAGACGGCGATCTCCTCGTGCGGGCAAGTGAGAATCTCGGGTTTGTTCCGGGTGTGGTTGATGATTGCTTCGTGCAGGCCGCGGAAGCTCGAAGCGCAATTCATCGAAAGGTAATCGATGTCGAGCGTATTGAGCACTTCCGCCATGAAGTCGCCGCCGCTGCTGGTTTGATTTACCGGATCGTTTGGAGGCGGCTGCGTTTCCGCCGCGATGTTAGGCTGCGGGACAACTTTGGCATGTTCGCTGGCCGGGGGCTGCTGCGCCCTCGCCGAAATGACCGGCGCGGCCAGAGCAGCGGCGCCGGTGAGCGTCACGCCCTTCAGGAAATCACGCCGGCTTACGACAGACGGATCAAAAGATTTCTTACCCATTTGCTCCTCCCTTGACCGACAGGAAAATCATCCCGCGGCGTATGTAGCACCGCGAGTGAGGCCGCTCGCGGATGCTGAGGTTTTTGGAAGCTAGCAGCGCAACACGGGACTTTCGTCCATGTGGCGTCGCGGCATCGAGGTGAAGAACGACGAATTCGGGCGATATATATGACTAGCGCACGAGAAAGTAAAGAGTTGCATGCGTATGTTCTATTTTCTCTCGTAGCAGCTACCGGGAGAACACAAATGACCTCGGTCTAACGCTGCCACTTGAAAAGTAATATAAAAGGAAGGGGGAACACCGATGGGAAAGATAACCGTGACAAGGACCTATCATATTGGCATACCGGTAAACGACATCGAGCGGGCGGAGAAATTTTATGTGGATGTTCTGGGAATGAAAGTCAAAGGGAGGGGGACCGGAGAAAGGGAATCGAACAAACCATTTTTTGAGCTGCTGGGTTATTGGCCGGAAAACCTGCGCCTAGAGACCGCCCAAGGCGATGTGGAAGTGGTCTTGTTCAAGCGTCCAAAGGCGATCGAGCGAGATTGGAAAGAGGACAGCTTCTGTCACACCGCATTCTCGACCAGCAAGGAAGATTTCGATCTAGCTCTGGAGAAGATGAGAGAATGGGGTGTGCGGCTTCACCTGGGGCCCATTGGCTACCGAGGCGGCCGCACACTTTACTTTTTTGATTCCGAGGGAAACTTTTTACAGCTTGGTGACAGAGGATAGCTGCGAGGCTTACCGCTTAGAGCCCGTAAAGAGCCTGCGAGTT
>Ga0209684_1000134_pt1 | contig 13640 bp, 11 predicted proteins | sample PanSoiPlot6MoBio_FD_188322 | JGI IMG/M metagenome (GOLD analysis project Ga0209684, IMG submission 188322) | Tropical forest soil microbial communities from Panama analyzed to predict greenhouse gas emissions - Panama Soil Plot 6 MoBio (SPAdes)... | ecosystem: Environmental > Terrestrial > Soil...
TGCGGCGCCACCGGAGTTACCGGGCCCGATTCATATTTCCCAAAACTCCTGCAAGAAACCGTGGGCGCAAAGTTTGCGATCGTCACCGGTTATCCCGGCGGTACGGATATCGACCTCGCCGTCGAACGCGGCGAGATCCACTGCCGCGCCTTTACCATCGAAGCCTTTTTCGGTCGCGAGCCTTATCATACGTGGCGCAAGAAGGGATTTGTCCACCACCTGTTTCAGAGCGGCAGTAAGAGAGATGCCAGACTCCCGCAAACGCCGACGATCTTCGAAATTATGGACCAATATAAAACTCCCGAATCGGGTCGGCGGCTGGCAACCATGTTGCTTGGTGCAGACGATATGGGTCGGCCGATGTTCGGCCCACCCAGCATGCCGGCGGATCGATTGAAAATGCTTCGGGAAGCATTTACCAAGACCATGAACGATGAGCAATTTCGTGCTGAAGTGAAGAAACGCAATTACGAGTTCGATCCGGTCGGCGGCGAGGAGCTCGAGAAACTCGCCAAAGACGTAACCACGCAACCGTCCGAAACCATTGACCGGCTGAAAAAGGTGCTAGGAAATTGATTCGACGCGCACAGTTCACCTGTTACGTTTGGTCTCTTAACGGCTTGTTGGGATGCCAATTGTAACTTGGAACCTTGTAGGCGTCTTCCGGCATTAGCGTTGTAATTCCTCGTTTTGCCAGCTCGCCTTCAAATTTTTTGCGGATCCAAGGATCTTCGTCGACGTATTCGATCATGTCTTTAGTTCGGTCTTCGATCTTCTCCGCGTGGCCGCGAAACTGTCGGGGCGGATGCAGCGCTAGATAACGCGCGGGTGTGGCGCCGGCGTTGAAGTGCTGATGAAACCACTTGTTGGGCGGCACGAACATGCTGCCCTCGTGCCACGGGGCCACGATCTTTTCTTTGCCTTCCTCCCAGAGAACCGAATAACCCTCGCCGCTCGGGATCACGATCACTCGTCCGGGACCATGGCGATGAGCCTTTTTGTACGTGCGGGTAGGAAAAACCGACATGTGACAGGACATTTCTGAATTGGGAAACATGATTGTCACGCTCATGCCGCCGCGCCGGTTGGTCGTGAGCTTATCCCAAGCGGCCATATCGGGAAAAAAGTTTCCGAACCAATAGACGCGATTTCCACCCCACGCGAGGGAGGGATCGCCATCTTGGATGAGCTTCGCCTCAGAATAGAGCTCGGTTCCCGGACCCGCGGAGACCGCTTCCTGAAACGGGTTGTTGAAGTAAAAGCGCGGCTCGGTGATGAGCGACGTAGCCAGCGGCAAGTAACTGTAGCGCAGCACCCTGGCCGGCTGGTCGCCGCGCATATTCCCCAGTTGCTGAAAATGATTGTGCGGGATTTGAAACAAACTGCGGTCCTGCCACTCGAAAGTCTTTTTCGCTGCGCCATCGGCCGGCCATACGGTGCAAACGCCCCGACCCTGCAACACATAAATCAGCTCATCCAAAGCGAATCTTACGGGCGGCAGCGATTTTCCCGCCGGAATTTCCATCACCGTCGCTGAAGTGATCCCCTCCTGCCCCATGAGCTGAATAAACGCCGCATTGCATTGGCGCTCGTCCCACCATCCCAGTTCAACGGTGCGCAAATCCTCGATGAAGTATCCGCGACGAATCGGTATGCCCACCGACTCCATCCAGCGGTCGTAAGTATAGGCCTTGACTTCGACCGCCGTCTGGCTTGATTCATAGGGGTTGGCCGTTAATTCTGCACTTTGAGTTGTCATATCGTGTCTCCTTGTCCATCTTTTCTACGCCAACTCTCATTGATTTTCCATGTGCCGTGCCAGACCAAATATCCAAATCACTTTGGCGTTTGGCTTCTCGCCCTCATACACTTGTCAAAAGCTTGCGCTTTACTGCCGGCGCTAGCCAGGGCCGCCTCTCGTTCGCAGTCGGACACGTCACGGTTCTCGCTGCTGCTCGTGCTCTTCCTGGCGCTTGGATCAGATAAGCCCGGGTTCGCGCATGCCGCCAGCAGCACCGCCAAGACAAATAACAAGACCTTCACGCATCACCCTCTTCGTTTCAAAGTGCTTTCGGTGCGAGCTCTTCGATCTGCATCTCTCAGGGAAAGTTTGCAATTGCGCGGGCGCTGCCGGTCAGCTCCAGGATGTGCATGCCGGTGTTGGCCCGATCGACAATATAGATAAAGCCGCGATCGTCGACTTCGACGTTGTTGGTTTGAATAGCCACCTTGCAGCTCTCCCCGCCGCCTGGGCTGGGCACGCAGCGTTTGTCGGTCTTGTCCGTGATCGCGGGAATATAATAGCCCACCTCCTTCGGCCGATAAGGATCCCGGATATCCACGGCCCTAACACCCGCATTAAAATAACTGACAAATACCATTCGCTTGTAATAGATCGGAGTGAACGACTCGTTGCTGGCATGAGCCCCGAAACGCCCGCCGCGGCCGCAGAAATCCCCGCTTGCCTCAGGCACGTCAAAGTTGGATACCGAGAACGGTCTGGTTTCGTCTGTGACGTCGACAAAAAACATCATATGTCGGTACTCGCGGCATTCGTTCTGAGTCGCCTCGGTAGCGATTACAACAAAATCCGCGGTCTTTCCTTTCCCCATCTTGGAGAACTCGGGAATTGTCATGCCCAGCACCGGAAAAGTCGTGTGGGCGCCAGTATTAGGATAAAGCTCAAGACGAGAGATTTCCGCATAGCGGATATTTTCAGTTGTGGGCGCAAACGGATCTTTGGCGGCGGGATTTCCTTTTAGAAGCTTTTCCCGGTCCACGATCTGAAGAGTTCCGCTGCTGCTTGAGCCGTATCCGAAGTAGACCCGATTGCCGAGCCGAATGGGGCCGTGCAACGACTGCGGTACCGGGTCGCCTTTGGATCCTGGCTCTTGGCCGACAAGACCATAATCGCGGATATAGCGAGGATGGGCGGGGTCACTTAAGTCAAAGATTTTTACGCCACGGCTTCTCCAACCCTCGTTCTTCTTATAAGAGACGAGGTAAGCGATGCCCGTATCGCATTCCCACCAATTTTTGTGGGTGGTCGTGAGCCCGGAAACCACAGTGGTTACCAGCACCGGTTTAGCGGGATCGGTAACATCCCAAACTTGGTGCGCTTCATTCCCAAGGGTTCGCAGTAAATAGACATGTGTCGGGTCCGCCTTGGCCAGCCCTTTTCCATCGCAGACGCGAACCATTTGCGCGCCGCCCGCCTCACCTGAGCCTTGCGCCGAGCCTGGAATGTGCGCGAGGTATTTAGGGTTGTACGGATCGGTCACGTCAACAATGGAAGTCCCGTTGGGTTCGACATTGCCGGTCAAAGGATTCAGCGCCGAGCCGCCATGATGACCGACGTAAGCGATGAAGCGATTCCCTTGATGATGAATGACAGGCTGGTATGCAGACCTATTTTGCAAATCATCATAGCCGACCAACGCCATGTCTTTGGCCTCAGCGCTGCGCCCCGAAGTGGAGCGCGAATCAGCCGTCATCTGGGCGCAAGCCGGTAGAACCCATGAAACGAGCAGAAGACCGATTAGCTTTCGCATTGTGATGACCTCCCTCGCGATGTCCAGTCAATTGAAGCGCGTGGCAAAAATAAATTCTGTCGCACCGAATTCCTCCGTATCAAGGTGATCCGATCATCGTGCGATAATGCCGCAGATCAGTTCGGAACCTTCATCAATTTAGCGGCATTGCCACCGAGGATCGCAATGCGCTCGTTATCGCTCAGTCCGGCCGTGTTAAGAATATGATCGACGGGCCCTTTCACCCAAGGAACGGCATAATCAGTCCCGATCATGATCTGGCTTGCGCCGTGCTCGTTGACCAAGTGGCGCAACCCTTCAGAAGTGAATACCAGCGAATCGAAATAAAGCTGTTTCAAATATTCGCTCGGCTTTTTCTTCAAGGTCGGACCTTTGCATTGGTCAGGAAAAACCGAACAACCGTGATCCATCCGCGCGGAGTAGGACGGCAAGAAGCCGCCGCCATGTGCCGCGCAGATTTTCACGTTGGGAAAGCGGTCCAGTGTGCCCTCGAAAATCAGGTGAGCGAGTGCGAGCGACGTCTCCAATGGGTTCCCGATCACATTCCCTAGCGCGCCGCTACCTTGAACGCGCTTCGTGATTCCGGTTGATTGAGCCGCAGTCTGTGGATGAACGAAGATTAGAGCCTGCAGCTCCTCGGCTTTCTTCCAGAAAGGATCGAATTTAGGCGCGGCGATCTCCTCGCCCTCAACGCTTCCACCGATCGCAGCTCCGACGAGCCCCAACTGTTTCATGCTGTATTCGAGCTGCTCCGCTGCTAATTCCGGAAATTGCAGCGAGACGGGCGCATAACCGAGAAACCGGCCGGGAATCGCTTTACACATTTCCGCTAGCTTTTGACTCTGGACATCGAACATCCGGCGGGCCAGATCGCGATCCGTCGCATACCAGAAAGCGTTGATGCTGAGCACCTGCACGTCGATGCCGTCCTTGTCCATATCTGCGATGCGGGCGGCATTCACCGGAAAACCGAGATTCCCCTCGAGCTGCCGGCGCGCCGGTACCTCGAGGGGTGTGCCTTTGACAAGGTCGAGCACGGCTGGCACCGCACAGTGCGCATGCACGTCTACGGTAGTGATGCGCCGGCCTCCGACGGTAACCTGACGCCGTGTTGCAGTACTTACTGATTGAGCCAACGAGTATCCAAGGTCGCAACTGGCGCATACCACGCCAGCTGATGCGGCAGCTGCATATTTCATAAAAGTTCTCCGGTTGAGCATGTCATACCCTCGACTTACTCTTGCATTGAGACAGCGTCGAAACAAACTCGAAATCCGAATATCTAAATCCGAAACAAATTCAAATATCAAAACAGTTCAAATTTCCAAACAGGTCGATTCGGACTCAGTTTTTGAATTTTCCGAGTTTGAGATTTGTTTGGCTTCGAGTTTGTTTCGGATTTCGTGCTTCGAATTTGCTTCGGGTCCTCTGCGCATTTGCGGTAGAAACCGTATTCAGCGAATGGCAATAGGCGCCACCGCCGAGCCCGTGGCACCCTTGATCTTCAGCGGTTGCACGATGAAAGCGAATTCGTATGCCCGCGCCGCGGCCATCGCCTCCAACTCCAGATTCTCGATCAGATAGATGCCATGTTGGATCAGCATCATGGCATGAATCGGCAGGTTGTGCGGCGCCTCGGAAGGCCGCACTTCGATGCAGCAATTGTCGGCCGCGATCAGCATTGGCTCCTGTCCGACGAGCCACTGGCCAGCCGCAATACCGATCCCGGGACTGACCGATCCATAGCGCTGGTTGTCCTTACCCATCAGCTTGGACCAGCCGGTCCGGATGATGACCGCATCGCCGGGCTGCAGTTTCTGATTCGCTTTGGCGAGCCCCTGCTGGAGATCATCCGGCGTGATCATGTACGAAGTCGGCAGCATGTCAACGCCTTTCAATCCGGCAACATCGATCAAGACACCGCGGGTCATCAGGCTGCCGACGTTCTCGACTCCGAGCTTTTTGAATCCACTGCGCGTACCGATTTCCCCGAGCTTGAAGCAATTGTAGAAACTGTCCCCCCACATCTGATGAGCAAAGGCGTCGAACTGGGTGCCGATCTGGCCGAGCTCGGTGACCACCAACTCTTCATTCGCGACACGAGCATTCGGCACCGGCAGAGCGGGTTTGGTGTAGATGTTGAAGACCCGATTAGCATTGATGAACGCTTCCTTTGGATCCGGAGAGAGTATCGCGGCAAGCTCGAACACTTCGCCGGTCTTGATCAGTTTTGCCGCCCGCAGCACTGTGTCGGGCTTCATCATGTTCCCCGAGCCGCGCTGGTCGCCGGCTCCCCACTTCGACGGGCAGCGTTGATTGTCGGGTGGCATTTGCCAAGTTTGCGCCTGAAGCGGCAGATCGGCGAAAACCAGCACCGCAGCGGTCGTTATGGCCAAAGCGATAGAGCGCATTTTGCTACCTCCGCAATATCGATTCCTTCTTGAGTCTTGCAGCAATCCCAGCTTCCACTGGTGATGCCGAAAAGATTGGTGGCGCTGGCCACCAATGTTTTGGAGGAGAGTATGCGATACCGACGTATCACGTCAAACTCGAACGATGGGATAAGAAGCAGGATAGAGAATGTCGACCAGCGGACTTGGCCTGGCTTGCTTCGAGCAGCGTGATAGTCGATGTTCAATTTTCTAATCAAAAAGGCAGCTAGTAATATATTCACACAAGTTCCCCTAATCTTTACTCAGATCTCGGCGTCAATGGCTCCGGCACCGCCAGTGCTGATGATTACCCAACGCATCTCTTCCTTTTCTTTTACAAATAGCCTTGGTATGTCTTCATCCTTAAATATGCGTAATAGAGCAAAAGGCCCAGAGCAGCGCGTAAGGAGGTTGAATGACGGCTAGCGGCAAAGTGACCGAGGGCCTTGCGCACTGGTTGTGCTATACCGGTTATGATGATTTGCCCTTAGAGATACGCGGCAAGGCATTGGACGTGGTTTTTGATTCCGTCGGCTGCATGGCGGCCTGCTCGGTGCTGCCGGAAGTAAGAAACATCGTTGAGTTTATTAAAGAGCTCGGTGGAGAAGCTCATTGCACTATCATCGGGCAAAAAGGGCGCGTTCCGGTCGTTGGCGCAGCCATGGCCAACGGCGCGATGGCTCACGGCGACGAAGTGGACCCGGTCCACTTAACATCCTTCGGCGGCCATGTGGCTGCTGGCCCCGTGCCGTCCGCGCTCAGCGTTGGGCAATGGATCGATGCTAGCGGAAGGGACATCCTTCGAGCAGTGGTTTTGGGTTACGAGGTCGGCGGCAGGTTAATGACCATATTTTATCGTGAGAGAGACTACGTCAGGCGCCGTTTTTACCACACATCGGTGGCTGGCGCTCTGAGCTCAGCGGCGAGTGCGGCGTTACTTTTGGGTCTGGACCGCCGGGCGATGCAAGTAGCTCTGGGTTTGGCGGCATATCAGGCGGCAGGTCCGGATAACATGACGAAGGACCCTGGACACATGGGAAAAACTTTTCAGGTAGCCGCAGCCAACAGAAACGGCGTGACGGCTGCGCTGCTTGCGCGAAAGGATTGTCATGTTCCTTTGGACATTCTCGATGGTCCTCTAAGCCTTTTTGATGCGTTTCTGGAGGAGCCTGAGGCGGGCGCAGAGCTGATGAAAGATTTGGGACGATATTATGCCATAGCGGACGTGATGCATAAGCGTTACCCAGCGGGGAGCCCGAACCAAACTTATCTTCAGGGGATATTCCGCCTGCTTCATGAACACAGCATCCAGCCTGAAGAAATCCATGAAGTGGAGATTCAAATCCCCAAACGCGGCGTCCACAGGATTCCCACCACGCGCCACGCCTCCATTGCCGGAGAAACGGTATGTGCCATGGCGCTGGTTCACGGAAAACTCGATTTTTATCAACTGCACGATGAGGCGACAGTTACACACCCGGAAGTACAAAGCATGCGCGACCGAGTACATTTCGTAGGCCGTGAGGACTGGACGGGGATGGAACAAGGACGCCACGCGATTGTCAGCCTGAAGACCACCAGGGGGCAAAAGCTAGAGGAAGAGATTTGGCATGAGCCCGTGACTCAACGGGAGCTCGAGGACAAATTTCACTCGCTGGTCACTCCCCGCCTCGGAGAGGAAAAAGCCCGCCGCGTGGAAAGTCTCATTAAGCGACTGGAAACAGCGGAGAGTATTAGCCCGCTGATGGAGGAGTTGGAGGGGTGAGAATTATGCCTGGCTAAGCCCGTTGCCTGATGATTCTAGTGACCGGCTTTTTGCTGAACGCGGTTGGAAGAAACTGGGAGTGAATTCCCGGCCCACCCGCAACCACGATCAGAATATCCTCAGGATGATCGGCAATCCCGATGTGCTCCGGATCGCCTGCGACTTGAAACCAGCGGGAGCGGCGCTCAAAAATCCCCCTCTGCGTCCCTTCGGCGAATTTTGACAGGGGAATGCGCGCCTTATTGAACAGAAACTGTTTTATCTCCTTTTTGCCAAAGCCATCGCGGGCGAGCGTCCCAGTGTGCTCGGGGCCAAGGACAAACAGCGGCCCGGATGGGAATATAATGTTGTTGTGACCGAGGCCGCAGAGTGCTCCGACAAAAGTCTCCAGAATTTCCTCTCCTGTCTTGCATCCGTAAGTAAAGAGATTCTGTGGGCCACCGGCACCGATGAGAGTAACCGTATTTTGCTCGACCGCGTATCCCCGTTCCACGTGCAAGGGTTCCCAGGGGCTTTCATCCTCGGCTTCGGCTATGCAAAAGGTATATTTGCCTGGCTGACCATGAGTTGCCGGATCGGTGATGCCGGGTATCTCGCCTCCTATATTGATCAAGGCCAGTCTAATGGCTCGCCCAATAGTCGCGTTGGCGCGAGCCCCCGGTCCAAATAGATTGCCACCAGCGTTGAGGCAGAGGGTTTTGATTACAGGACCGTTGACGATGATCAGCGGGGCCGTAGCGTTTGTCGCCGTTTGCATGCTGTAGAGAGCGAGATCCTCATCCAGGAGCCCCTCAACGGCAGCAAGGAACACAGGAAAGTAATCAGGTACGCATCCGGCCATAACCGCGTTCACCGCAAGCTTGCCGACCGTAACAGGGTTCATCGCCGGGGGCAGCAACCCGAGAATGGTATTCGGAGCATAGACGGATTCAGATAGCATGGCGCGAACATTGGTCTCGGTCGGCGGGATGATAGGAAAACCGTCGGTCCACCCCTGCTCATGGAAAAGCTCAAAAACTTCCTCCACGCCTCCGTTGATGGTTAACAGATTTTCTCCGTCATTTTGCGAGGTTTGCTTTTCTTCCAGCTCGCGAGTAGCGGTCAGCGCCTGTGTTATTTGAGGTAATGCCTCCTTGACCTGGTTGCCGACGGTCTCTCGGGGCGCTGTAGCCATAGGATGCAGAATTTTAACGAAAGGGACCGAGGGCATACCCTCGTGTTGTGCTTGAGCTTTGGCGGGTTTGAGAAACGGAGCGCTGCAGACTGTCGTGGTGACAACTCCGCGCTTTTCTAACTCAATGGCGTCCCGGACACTCCAGGACGTAGATGTCCCTCAGTCGCCGAAGCAGAAGATCACAAATCCGCATTGTTCAGAGAGTTGACGGATCTGATCCTCGGATAGCGGAACGCCAGGGGATTCCTTCCTGACGACGATGAAGTCTTTGGGACGAAATCGTTGCCGGATTTCTGTCTGAATCTCGTCGATAAACAAATCCGCATTTACCTTGCTGGTATCAACGAATCCCCAAACCTGTCCTGTCAGAGATCTTCCCCGGGGCGCAATGGAAATCGGCTGTCGCGGCTTCGCGAGGGTCGGCTTATGAACGGTTATCTGCAATGTTGTCTCCAATCTATGGATCTAAACCCGGCTCACTCGTTGAGACCGAGAGTATCACGTCCGACAAACTTTTGCATAAATGCGACCGTAATAAAGGTGAAGATCAGCATCAGGATGCTCAGGACGGAAATAACCTCTATGACTCCGTGGTTCTGAAGGTCGATGATGAGCACCGAAAGCACCCATGATTTCGAGGTATAGAGGAGGATAGAAGCGCTCAGTTCTCGTACCGCGCCGATAAACATGAGTAACCAGGCTGCAATGATCCCTCCCTTGGCCAAGGGCAAAGTGATGTTTCTCATGGTAGAGAGCCGATGCGCTCCAAGAATTCTCGAGGCCTCTTCTAACTCAATATGGATACCTTTCATGGTCGTGTCGACCTGCGTGTAGCCGACGGGCAACTCCTTGGTAAGGTAAGCGAGGAGCAAGATCCAAATGGTGCCGTAGAGAAAGAAGGGAGGTCCCGAGTAAGCGATCAGAAGTCCCGCTGCGAGCACAATGGCAGGCACCACGGTAGGAGCTACGGAAAGATAGGCGAGTGTCTGATATCCGCGGAAGAGCTTACGATTGACGGCATAGGCTACGAAGGCCGCAAGACTAACACCAAGGCTTCCCGTCAGCACGCCCAGCTCCAACGTGTTGGTTACCGCGTCTTTGGTTGCGCTGTAGCCGGTGACAGCCACACGCCAATTGTCCAGTGTGAGATTTTCCAGTTGGAGAGGCATCGCCCATGCCTTCGAGAAGGCGGCTTTAATTAGAACGAGGTAGGGAAGAAAAACCGCTAGAGCAACGACGAAGAAACAGAATAGGAGAGCCGGGTAGCGCCAGCGGCCGAGTGCAATTGGCGAGCGCCGCATCCCTCTCCCCGTAATGGTTGCAAAGCCTTTTCTGCCGAGAACCCGTTTCTGCAAAGAGAGCAGAACCACGGCAACTAGCAGAAGGAAAACGGAAAGAGCAGCGACGATCTCAAATTCCTGGGGGACCTGCGAGAGGAGCACCCAAATTTGCGTGGTGATGGTATGAAAGCCGGCGGGCATGGCCAAGATGGCAGGAACGCCGAACAGCGCCAGTGCATGCACAAACGCGAAGATAAACCCTCCAAGCAGCGCTGGAGTAATCAGCGGAAGCGTTATCGTCCATGCGGTTCTGAATCGGTTGGCGCCGAGGATCGCCGCGGCTTCCTCCATCTCCGACGAGACCAGTTCGAGGGCATTGGTGATCATAGTAAAGGCGTACGGATAGCTGTAGAGAAAGATAACGAATATCACCCCTTCAAAACTGTAAATGTTGAAGAGATATCCTTTCAGCCCGGTTGTGTACCGGTAGAGATGGTTGAACCAACCCGCATTCGGACCTGCTAGCATCGTCCAAGCGAATGCGCCGACAAACGGCGGCGTAACAAATGAAGCTAACACCAAGGCGCGAAACAGCCGTTTGAACGGCAAATCGGTGCGTGTGACCAGCCAGCCCATCAGAGAGCCAATGACCGTCGCCAATACGCTCGCCCAAAAAGCGATCAGCAGGCTATTCCGTACCGCCCGCAGCAAAGCCCGATCGAAAAAGATTTGCTGGTAATGGGCCAGCGTCAGTCCTTGTTCTCCTCGGAGGCTCGTCGTAACGAGCCACCAGAGAGGAACCCCAACGAGGACAGCAACCAAACCGCATGCCCCGATCCAGGTCGGAAGGCTTGGATCGAGTCGCGGTCGTAATTTCACTCGGGATATTTGTGCGAGAGGGTCGGCGAATTTGCTGGTTGCTTTGTTCACTTCGCAGGGAAGAGAATTCTCTTAGAGGCCGAAGATTTCGGTAAACATCCGCTTGATTTCACTCTGGCGCTTCACCAGCTCGTCCACTGGGACGGCTAGCGTTTTTAGTTGGCTCAGGGGCGGCATATCAGATGGGTATTTTGCATTGGGATGGGGAACATAGAGCCGGGTATTGTCAATCAACAGTTGTTGAATCTTTTCGCTAAACATATATTCCAAGAAAAACACGGCGGCAGTGGGATGAGGCGCCTTTAGGGCGGTACCTGTGGGCGAGAGGACGAGCACGGCTCCCTCGGACGGAAAGATGACGTTCACTGGGTTTCCTTTGGCCTTGACCCGCATGGTGTTGTAATAGTTTCCCTCCACCAGGATCGCTCTCTCACCCGCAGCCACAACACTGACGCCTTGGGAAGCCGCTTGGACGATGACTGGATTGTTTTTGCGCAGACTACGGTAGTAGTCCCAACCGTAGATCTTTGTTAGAGCAGCCATGACGTTGGTCCCGGCGCCCGAGACATAGTGGACCTTGAGCTGTTTGTCTTTCCATGCAGGGTCGACGAGATCCTTCCATGACTTGGGAACGGCGCTCGCGGGAACAAGCCTGGTGTTGTAGACGGGCTGGGCAATCGTGGCTCTCCAGGCATGAAAATATCCGTCTTTGTCCAACAGGAAGGTGCTAGGGAAACGCTCGTAGTTTTTGGGACGGTGCGCCCTGAGCAAACCTTTTTGTTTGAGAAGCGCAAAATCGCCGGCTTCCGAAATCTCGATAACATCGACGTTGTTAATCCCTGCCTGGGCTTCCTGGATGACGCGGGCGACGACTCGCTCGGAGGCGCTCCGAGTCAGTTCGACCTTAATGCCGTAGGTTTTCTCGAAGATATTGGCCACCTGCTCGGCCATCTCAAGAGCCATGGCCGTATACCAGACCACCTTTCCTTCTTTTCTGGCCTGTTCGAGTGATCCTTCCTGCGCGCGAATCGACGCCGGCGTTAGGAGGATCGTTATCAAGAGCAGGAATACGCGCAAATTCCGGCTTCTCACCATCGTTGTCTGCCCACGCGATTGAAAGTAATTTCGTTGACCGGCATTTTTTCCCACTGGGTCTTTTTCTCTCCGGGGGCTGGGCCGGTTTCGATCTTTACTCGCGGTTTACCCTGAGGGCCGAAAGTTTACAAGAGTGAGCTGCCCTCGAGGGAGCGACAAATTAACATGCAACGGATCTTCAGTTTTCACCGCGGCCATTTGAATGCTAATGGTCCTAGGCAGCAAATTAGGTCTCGTGGAGCAATTAGTCGGGTTGCACCCGCAGCGGAATTGCCCTAATGATCAAGCTACCTGCTAGCAGGAGAAAATCTGCGGTTGAAAGAATGGAACGCGTGAACGCGTTGAACTGCTTAAACGTTTTGGAACGACTCACCGGTGTTCAATTGCTTGAACGCTTTGGAGGCACCCATGTGCCGAGTGAAGTGGCTATTGTCTTGTCTGGTCTTCGTAGTGTATTTGCTCTTGGCGGCGGCTTTCTCACAGGTGAAAGGCCAGGTGTTCGGGGCAACCCAGTCTCTCAAGGGAGGAAAGACTATGACTCAGGTCGACGACCCGATGGTACCTGTACCCATTCCCCAGCAGGTCTCAGCCAAGGAGGGGATCGCCGAGTTGCCCGGCACCCGTCTGGGTTACTGGGACACTGGCGGCAACGGAACACCGGTTGTGTTACTGCATCCGGCGTCGGGCAGCGCGCTGATTTGGTTATACCAGCAACCCGTGTTCGCTAAAGCCGGCTACCGCGTCATCGCCTATTCGCGCCGGAACTACTACAACTCCGACCTAGCGCCCGACGACAATCCGGGAATCGCTTCGGAAGATCTGCATAACTTGATTGAATTCTTGGGAGTGAAGAAATTCCACGCAGTCGCCTCGGCCGCCGGCGGTAGCGTTGTCGCGGATTATGCCTTCTCGCACCCGGAACGCCTTCTGAGCCTGACGGTATCGAGTAACAACCTTGCCGCCCGCAATGGCTACATCGCCGATGCAGCCGCCAGGATTAGGCCCAAGGAGTCGGAAAGCCTGCCGCGCTGGTATTTGGAACTCGGGCCCTCGTATCGAGCGGCGAACCCTGGGGGAGTCGAACAATGGATCGAGCTCAACCACAAGTCTGAGACCGGAAAGGGAGCCCGTCAAGGATTGGCGAACGTCGTCACGCCGGCCAGGCTGGAGACCTTGAAGGTGCCAACGTTGCTCATAACCGGCGCGGCCGACCCCCTGACTCCGCCGTCTATCATGCGGATGATCTCGAGGCACGTCCCAGCCAACGAGGTCGCCATCGCAGCCGAGTCCGGCCATTCTGTCTATTGGGAACAGCCGGAATTTTTCAACCGCACGGTTCTCGAATTCATTGGCCGGCATCGTTGAACGATTACGTTGCCTTGAACTACTTGTCTTCTCCATGATTTCACTACGGCGCCAGGACTTGGTAACACTGGCCGAGTATCGAGGCTGCGGTTGCCTAGT
>Ga0209684_1000136_pt1 | contig 13585 bp, 10 predicted proteins | sample PanSoiPlot6MoBio_FD_188322 | JGI IMG/M metagenome (GOLD analysis project Ga0209684, IMG submission 188322) | Tropical forest soil microbial communities from Panama analyzed to predict greenhouse gas emissions - Panama Soil Plot 6 MoBio (SPAdes)... | ecosystem: Environmental > Terrestrial > Soil...
TAATAGCGCGCATAATCCGCGCGCAGTCCGTGGCGGCCGCGCTCCTTGGGAGGGATGATCCCTTCGATAACGATTTCGGCATCCGCAGGCACCAAAAATTTTTCTCCCCAGGTTTCCGAAGGGGTGAGTCTGAGTGGCTCTCCCAAGGTGCCGCCGATGACCGAATACTCGTCCACGTCGATGGGCACACGGGTCAGAGCTCCCATGCAGGCGGCGGGATGATGACCGATCCAAGCGATGGCCGGAAATCCCTCGCCGGTGCTCGCGACGCGCTCGCGGTAACGCTCCCAATTGTGCGTGCCCTCGCCCAGACCGACGGTAACTTTCCTCGGACCTAGTAAGCGAAGGGTCTGGTAGGCGCAGTTGTAAATGTTGCCCTCGTGATTATCGACGGTGGTGATAACCGAACCGAGGATCGTGCGGCCCCCCTCCATGTGGTAGGGCAGCGGCACTGGAAACTCGAACAGATTGACGTCGCCTCCCTTCCGGATCACTTGTTTCACCGGCGCTTGGGACTGGCCGACCACTGTCGGCGTTTTCAGCGCCTGACTTCGTAGATCGTAGTCCAGACCGACTCGCTCCACCGAGGAATCCAACGCGAGCGCGCATAAGCGCCGGCTGGCGAAGAGATTCGATAACAGCGGAAAGGCGCAGGGTTTGCCTTCGACATCGCGCAGATTGTTAAACATAGTGATGGGGAACTTATGGGCACGATCGAGCTTCACCAACAGCGCGGAAATCTCGAAGCGCAAATCCGCTTCGCGATCGATCGTGATCAATTCCTCGGAATAACGCTCTTTAACTTCCGCCAGGAAGCTTCTCAAATCCTTTGCATGTTGTTGCGAACTCATTTTTCTCCTCAGCGTTGCTGCACGCGCTCGACAAAACTATTATCCACGAAGGTGGCGAGATTGAGATCGCGCAAACGGGGGTTGCTTTCTGACAGATCCGCGAAATTTCTGCGCAGATCTTCATGTTTGGTGAACGGTAGCGGCACCAGCGCATCGACATACATACGATAGTTCAAGTCGAGGACCGCCGGATCGTTCGTTCGCAAACGCTTGCCCACGATGTCCAGCACGGCGGTGCGATTCTTCGGGTTCTTCACCCATGCAGTGCCTTCCACCAGCGCGGAGATAAAGCGCTGCACCGTATCGCGGTTGCGGTCGCGAAACGAGCGGCTAGTGATATAGGAACTGCCAATGCTTCGAACCCCAAGTTCGATGGCATCTGCCAGCACGTTATAGGCCACACCGGCGCGCTCGAATCTCTCGATGGTGCTCACGACCCCGCTGAGTATTCCCGACCGGAACGCCGCCACTCGCTGGTTTCCCCCGCCGATGACTTGCATGTATTCGACGTCGTCTGGCCTAAGACCAAGCTTCTCCAGGATGCGCCGCGTCGCGTAGTAGCTCGACCCACCTACGCGGTCGACGCCGAGCCTTTTCCCTTTGAGGTCGGCGACGGTTTTGATGCTTGGCTGAACGATAAGTTTATATGGCGTCGGTTCGCTGCTGGCGATGATTACCAGATCCGCGCCCGCTGCGTTGGCTTGCGCCGCGGTTTCGGGAGAGCCCGAAAAAATAGGAATCTCGCCGGCCAACAGCGCCGGTATACCCTGGGAAGAGGTGGCCATGAAGATAAGTTCGGTCTCCAGACCGTTGCGCGCAAAAAATTCCATGTCGTGCGTAGCCCAGAGTGAAATGCGCCCACCGGTGATCGAAGCGTAGCCGACTTTCAGGTACGCCTTGCGGGGCTCGGCAGCCTGAGCAGGCATGGCGCAGAAAACACCGGCGGCAAGAAGCAACGTAGTTTTGACTAGAAAACCGAGTGTGGTAACCCAGAAATTCGCTCCATGATTTCTGCTTGATTCTGCGAGAAATCTCCCCTCGAAGCCCACGGAAAAAATTCCTCCTTTGAAAAAGGAGGATAAAGGAGGATTTGAATTCGCTTCCCGCGGCTGGCCTGGGTTGGACTTTTTCAACGAATTTCTGACACAGGACACTAGCGCTCGCCCCATATCCCTTCTCCTAGTTTCAGAAACCGTACTCTTTCCACCTGCGCTTTAGGGTCTCCGCCATCTCCGGGGAGATCGCCGTCCCCAGCGGCGGATAGCGATTGCCACCGTATTGTTCTTGGGGCTCGAGCTCCCAGTTGATCGTGGCGTCGATTAAGACCCGGGTCCATTTGCCGTGTCCGTATTTAACGGAATCTCTCTCCTCGGACGGCACGCTGGGATCGAGCATGGAGCCTGAGGTTCCTGGAAACGTCGTGATATCTCCCAACCCTGCGTTCACCCGGTAACACAGAGCCCACTCGATCGCTTCCCAATCATGGATGTCGATGTCATCGTCAACCACGATAAGATGCTTCGCGGCATAATTCGCCAGGTGGCAACCCCAAAGCGCCGCAGCGACCTGCTGGGCGTGACCGCGATGGCTCTTGCGAATTTGGATGCGCAATAACTCGGGCCATTTGCCGCGCCAGACACCAGTAACATTCGGCACCCCAGCGTCTTCCAGGTACTGCCAGGCCATCGCCGAAAAGGTCGCCGGCGTCCACGTGGTGCCCTCGTTAGTCCTTCCCGGGCTCGATCCTGTCAAGCAACCGTGAAAAATGGGATCGTTGCGATGCGTGATGCACTCCACGCGAATCGCATGTTTGGGCGTCTTTCGCCCTGCGTAGTAGCCCGGGTATTCGCTGAAGGGACCCTCGGGTTCGTAAGTTTTAGGATCTGAGGAAACAAAACCTTCGAGAACGATCTCGGCAGACGCCGGAACCAGCAAATCGCTCATCTCACATTTGACCAACTCCACTGGCGCGCCCCGAAGAGAACCCGCCAGCTCGTATTCCGGATGATTGACGGGTGTCGACGCCGCGATAAATAGCGTCTGGTCCCAACCGATAACGACGGCCACCGGCATTTCCTGTCCCCGGTTTTTGTACTTGCTAAAATGCTTCCCCCAACCCTGCGTCATCGCCAACAAAACACCGATGGTATTTTTCTTGGCGATCATGCCGCGATAGGTGCCGGCGTTGAGAATGCCCGTATCCGGATCTCTGCTCACGATGCTCGCCGAGGTCATGATGAAGCGGCCGCCGTCGTGAGGATTCCACTTGGGAACCGGAAATTGAAACAGATCCACGGCGCTTCCTCTAATAATATTTTCTTTGACCGGTCCGCTCTGGACCATGAGCGGCTTGACCGGCTTTGAGAAGCGATCCTTAAAAATGCTAACCAGGTCGCGGTAGGAAGTATCCTCAGAAACGCCGAGGATCCGGCAGACCCTTTTTCTCGTTCCCGTGCCGTTGCTGAACAAGCGGTGGCAGAGTGTCTCGCGGTGGTCTTTGATATTCTCAAATAACAGCGCTGGTCCCAACTGGCTCGATACCTCTCTCGTGATCGCTCCGAGCTCTTCGTCCCAGTTCACTTCAGCTTTGATGCGCTTCAGCTCGTTCCGTTCTTCCAGGTCGTCGATCCACGCGCGCAAATCGTTAAACACCATTCCTTAGCTCCATTCAATCGAAAGAGTCATTCTAATATTCACCGCAGAGACGCAGAGCGGACAGAGAGTCTTTACTGATGATATCTTTTTACTCTTCTCCGAGTCCTCCGTGCCTCCGTGGTTAGTCTTTAATTCGCCAGCGACAGCAAAGCACGCCGCACAAGAGTTTTGCTCAGGTCGACCTTGTAACTGTTCATCTTCAGCGGCTTGGCTTGCTGCAGAGCCGTTTCCGCGGCCGCGTGGGCCAACTCTTCGCTGATATTTTTGTTCCTGATGAGATCCTCAGCCTCCCGACTTCGGTAAGGCGAGGTTGCGACGCCTCCCAAAACGATTCTGAGGTCGCTCCAGACATCATCCTCGATGATCGCGCTTACGGCGACGCTGGAAATCGCGAAGTCCCACGAGTTTCTCAAGGCGAACTTAACGTACGTGCTTCGTGTCGGACGAAAAGGAACTTCGATTTCGGTGACGACCTCATCGGCTGGCAGAGCGTGCGATTGCAATCGTGTGCCGCTCCAATTGTGCCCCGGAAGAAAATCAGAGATTGCTGTGACATACGGCCCACGCGGCGACGCGATGTGGATTCGCGCGTCCAGCGCGGCAAGGGCCACCGCCGTGTCCGACGGATGATTGGATAGACAGAGGTGGCCGCCCATGATGCTTCCGTAGTAACGGCTATCGCCGCCGGCCAAGTCGCAAAACTTGCCGCCCGATTTCCAGCAAGAGAATCCGTCCTGAAGGTACCAGCACCAGACATCCTGGCAGATATTTCCTCCAAGGGTTCCCATGTTGCGAATCTGCGGCGATGCCACCACGGCCGCCGCTTGAGCCAAAGCGGCATAGCTCTCTCGTATTTCGAGAGAACGAGCGACTGCCGATAGGGTCGTGAGCGCGCCGATTCGCAAACCCTCATCAGGCTGTGAGCGAATGAAGCGCAGCCCCGGAATGGTCTTTATGTTGACGACGCATTCGGGCTGGACGATGTACTTTTTGATGCGAAAGAGCAGATCCTGGCCACCCGCCAGGACGCGGGCACCCTCTCCGTATTGCGCCAATACCGACAGGGCATGCTCGGTCGAAACGGCGTCGATGTGCTTGAAGTCGATCAAGGCGCGCTCCTCTTCGCATCTTGCAGCGCTTTGAGAACGACATCAGGAGTCATCGGCAGCTCTGTTACTCGCGCGCCCGTCGCGTGATAGATCGCGTTGGCAATGGCCGGCGCAACGCCCACATATGAAATTTCGGAACATCCCTTGGCGCCGAACGGGTGCGTCGGCTCGCCCAACTCGACGATGACGGGTTCGATGTGCGGCGCATCCAAAATGGACGGAGTGCGCAAATCGAGAAACCATTGATTGAGGGCGGTACCCGTTCGTGGATCGAAATAGAATCCTTCGCACAGGGCGTAACCGACCCCCTGCAAAGCTCCGCCCAAAATCTGGCCCTCGACGATCATGGGGTTAATCGCGCGGCCAACATCGTGGGACGAGACCAATCTCAGGATTTTCACCCGACCGGTTTCTACGTCGACTTCGACCTCCGCAAAGGCGGCGGCGAATCCATAAGCAAACAGATGGTCATCCTTGCCGTTGTGAATTCCCTTACCGCTGATCGAGCCTCCGGCGAGCCTGGTCAATTCCCCCAAAGTCACGCGCTTGGAAGTCGCGCTGCGCGCCCAAATCGACTTGTTGCCCATGACGAGTTGGTCGATGGCTTCGTCCAAAATAAGCGATGCCGCCTCGAGGACTTTTGTCTTGGCCTGTTCTGCGGCGCGGCTGGCCGCGATGCCTGTGGCATACACGGTCCTGCTGGAAAACGGCCCTGAATCATATGGGCAGGTTGATGTGTCCGCGTTGCTACCGCCTACATCATCGAGTGAAACGGACAAAACTTCTGCCACCATTTGACGCAAGGTCGTTTGCTGCTCCGAGCCCTGGTCCGCGGTTCCTGAAAATAAAGAAATATGGCCCATCTCATCGATAGTGACTTCCGCTTCCGAAGTTCCGGCGGGATTGCTGCCGCAACTATGAATCACCATTGCCATGCCGATCCCTTTTTTCTGCGGCCCTTGATTCGATGAGGAAATGAGTGATCTTCGCTCCCAGCCAATGGCCTGCGCTCCCGCTCGCGCCGCCTCTTCAACCCAAACGGTGGAGACCACTTTGTTTGGCGCCGAGCACAAATCGTCCCCTTCACGCAGGCGGTTCTTGAGCCGGAACTCGATGGGGTCCATCTGGATCCCATCCGCCAGCTCGTCCATCACCGATTCGATGGGAAAGTGACTCTCGGCATCGGCGCGACCTCTGTAGGGTCCGGTGCTCGGCCGGTTAGTCCTCACCACGTAAACCTCCCACTTGACATTGGGGCATTGGTGATAGAGATCGATGGGCCGCGTGCAAATAGCAAAAGCTATATTCTGCCCCAAACCGCCGTAGGGCCAATATCCATTATCGAGAAAAGTCCGAACCTTGAGCGCCGTGAGAGAGCCATCTCTCTTCGCCCCCGCTTTGATATAGTGGGTGAGCGCCGATCGGTTATGGGAGTCAAGACTTTCTTCCTCCCGAGTAAACCAGATCTTGACCGGCCTTCCCGTCTGCCGCGCCAGGAGCGCGCACAGCACAGCAAACCGGCCGGTGACTTTGACGCCGAAGGCGCCGCCTAGGTTGGTGGCTATGACGCGCACTTTTTCCATCGGCAAGCCGAGAACCCGCGCCACACCATCTTGCAGGCGATATGGATCCTGAACCGAACACCAAAGCGTGCATGAGTCGTTTTCGTAGAAAGCCACGCAGGCGCGGGGCTCGTGCGACACCGCGCCAACTTGGGCCTGGCGAAAAACCCGCTCGACCACAACGTCGCTCTGCTCGAATCCGCTTTCGACATCACCGCGCTCATTCGCCACCGTCGGCCCGCCTTCGCGGAGACCAATGATATTGCCGAATGTCCCAAGCTGGTCCGGTCTGATGTCCCCGGGACGAAGCTCTTCACTCGGAGGATAGTGCAGCACGGCATTAGGGGAGTCCGATTTCACCCCGGCTTCGGGATCCTGGATCGCGGGCAGGACATCGTACGTGACACGGAGCGCCCTTGTGGCTTCTTCCGCGATATTCCAATCCTCCGCCGCCACTGCGGCCACCGTGTCACCGACGAACCGCACCTCTTCGTCCAGAGGATAAATTTCGTTCTGGTACGCTCCGAAAAGCACCTTGGGCACATCTCTGTGGGTCAGGATTGCGGCGACGCCGGGAATTTTTTCCGCCACGCTTGTATCGACGGCGGCAATTCGCGCGTGGGCATGGGGGCTTCTCAAAATCTTCATCCAGAGCATGTTGGGAAAATTTATGTCCGCTGGAAACCGCACCGTGCCCGCCGCCTTTTCCATTCCGAAAATGGGCGGCACAGATTGTCCCACCGTGCGCAGCGTCTCGCTCACGACCCACCTCGCATGACCCGTGCGGCGTCCAGTACGGCTTGGACGATCGATGCATAACCCGTGCACCGACACAAGACTCCGGAAAGCGCAGCTCGCACTTCTGTTTCGCTGGGATTCGGGTTGCGATCGAGCAAAGCTTTGGCTGACATGATCATTCCAGGTGTGCACCAGCCACATTGCGCGGCGTAGGAAAGAGCGAAGGAGCTTTGTAACGGATGCAGGTTTTCGCCACCGCCGAGCCCTTCGATCGTCTGTATATCCTTTTCTTGAGCTTCCAACGCCAGGATGGAGCAGGAATAAACGTCCACTCCGTCCATCAGTACCGTGCAGGAGCCGCAACCACCGTAGTCGCACGCCCTCTTTGTGCCGGTGAGGTCCAAGCGATTGCGCAGCACGTCATTGAGCGTCCAATTCGTATTAACGCTGAGACGATGGAGAGTGCCATTAATTTTTAATGCAATTTCGCGCAATTTTTCCGACTCCATCTCAAGACTCGCAAACATATTAGATTGTTAAAAAACTTATCGGAGTCCTTCGACATGGCTCAGGATGAACGGAGAGACTCGATGTGATTTTTCCGTTTTGCTGAGGTTCTCGAAGCATTCCGAATCTCCTTCTCCAACAATCCGTAATCCAAAAGTTTTTTCCAAGCGCTCTGCACGACAACAGTGAATGCCTGCGCCAAAGCGCATAGCGATACTAGAAATACACCCATTACAAGTGGCGTTATTCGGCAGTCGGCGAGAATCTTCCTCAAGATGCTTTTCCCTTCTCAACCACATCCTCTCCACGTGCGATGGCCTCCGCCATTGCGTCGTCTTCTGCGCTCCACAACCCCAATGCATAGCCGTACCACGGAGCTTTGAGCGCCAGCGCTGGCAACCCTTCTTGCTTCCAGATTTCCAACGCTTGCTCCATGAACGGCTTCTTGGGTAACCCTACGGGCGGGTAAGGCCCTTTGCGCGTCGCATCAATGAGGATTCCAGAGCAGCCATGGGGCGGCGGGTAGCTGCGTTCTTCCGGTTTGGTGATGAGCGAGTACGCCGAGGGATCCAGGAGCGGCACGCGTCCGGTGATAATCCGCACATCCCGATGGGGTTGCATGGAAAAACTCAGCGCCCATATCACCATGTCCGGATCCTTTGGATCAATATCCTCATCCACGACAATAATCACTTTGTTGGCTGGATCCATACCCGAAGCGGCTTGCAGCGCTTGCTGGGGCTTGCTTGGATGACCTTTGCGCATCCGGATCACCCACCAGTTCCAGCCCCCACCCATTTCGGGGCAGCAAACTTCCAACACATCCGGCAGATTGCAGCTATACTTCAGGAAACTGTAGAGCATCATCTCGCGGCAGCTCCGCGAAATGCCGTTCGACTCGCTGGGCGGTAATCCAACCAAAATCGACGTCAGCATGGGACTCCGCCGGTGCGTGATCGCCGTCACTTTCACCACGGGCCGGCGATGTCGCTCCACCATCAAATAGCCGGGAAAATCGCTGAACGGTTCTTCTCTTTCGAGCTGCTCGGTGGATATTTCTCCCTCGATGACGATTTCAGCTTCGGCGGGAACCTCGAGGGGAATTGTTTTGCAACGGACGACTTCCACGGGCCTGCGCCTGATTCCGCCGGCCACCGCCAGCTCGTCGAGCCCGTACGGGAGATTGGCAGCGGCAACAAAGTTGATGTCGGGAAGCGCTCCTAGGACGATGGCGACGGGAAGCGGTTCATTGCGCCGTTTGGCGTTGGGATAGTGGTAGAGCATGGCGTGATGAGATGGGCCGATGCCAGCCAACAACCGATTCGGCGGCCGGAAGTGTCCGCTGTACATGCCTACGTTGCGAACACCACTCTCGTAATCGCGTGTAATAAATGGACCCGTCACCCGCGTGTCACCGCTGAAACCTGGCTCCTCGACCGGAGCGGGGATCATTCTCAAGCCAATTTTTTCGAGCTCCGCGCCCGCATGAACTTCTTCATGAACCGGCCCGTCCTCCACCATCACCGGCTCGATGGGTTGAGCCACGCCCTTCCGCCAACGCTCATACATGTCGGCGGGATCGGCGCATCCCATGCCCAGGCCGACAATTCTGCGCGAAGCTCCATAGACTCCGGTGAGAACCTTGACTCCGTAACGACGGCCTCGGCCATCGGTTACGTTTTCATACAAAAATGCCTGCCGCTCCGCGTCCGAGCGGCCACGATACTGCAAGCGCATGAGCGGCATTAGCTCGTTATCTTTGTTTACGGAGCGCCGCCAGCGGTATAGCAGGCCTTGTTTTTCTAGCACATCGATGAATTCGCGCAGATCGTGATAATAATTTTCCGCCATCGACGCTCTCCTCTTAATCCAAAATTTTCCGCGCGAATTCGGCCGCTGGCTCGCGCACCTTGACCACCTTCTCCTCCGATTGATTCTCCAGTTTGGGATACTGATCCGGTGTCAAAGTATCTTTAGCGGCGATGACGCCAAACTCTTTTAGCCATTGAGTTTCCACATCGAGCCGGCGTGTTCCCTGCCCCATGGTGCGAGAGAACATTTCTTGGCCTTCTTTGCCGAGAATCCAGTTGGCGAACACTTTGGCCGCGTTGGGATGAGGCGGTCCTTTGATAATCGTCAGATTGCCGCTGCCACCGCTGATGTAAACCTCATCGCGAGGATTGGGAAGTGGTTTCACGGGTAGACCGGCTTTGAGGAAAGGAAGAAAAGAATAATAGGTGAGGCCAACCACCAGAGCGAGCTTGCCCTTGGCGAGATTTTCCGCCAACTGTCGTTGATCGCGGCCGATAAACATCTTCTGGGCCACTAGCTTTCTCAAATACGTTTCCCCTCTGAGCTGCCAGAGAAAGGACCATATTGAGGTGCCCGAACCTGGAGTGCGGGGATCGAGATAGCCGATCTTACCGGACCATTTAGGGTTCAGCAGGTCGCCGAACGAGCGGATCTCTTCGGGCTTTACGTAGTCCGTGTTGTACCAGATGTTCTCGGTCTGATATGCCTGCGACGAATAGATGTAACGCTTCGCGTTATCGATCCAGATGTGGCCACCCCACCAGCCATTCGCATTCTTGACTTCCGTCAAGATCATCGCCGGTTCAAACGGTTCCAAAAGACCTTCCGGCAAAAGTCCGCCCACCATCGACTCGCTGCCGCCCAGATGAAGGTCAAACGTATTGGCGCCGGACTTGGCTTCTTGTTGGATTTTCCCCACAATCGATGCCGCGCGGCCCGCGATGAGCTCCGCTTCAATGCCGAAGCGCTGCTTGAAAGTTTTGTCCACTTCTTTTCTCAGCTCAGTGCTGGCGGGAATCGAGACAACAACTTTACCTTCCTTCCTGCCCGCCTCGACGACCTTGTCCCATTCTGCCGGTTTGACAGGACTGCTTTGGCCAAGCGCAGGCTTGCCGTGCAAGTTCCAGCTCAACAAAACAATCATCAACGCGATTAGTTTCATGTCCGCCTAACGAGTTTTATTGGCCCAGCAGCTTGCGCGCCATGGCCGCCCCCGGCTCTCTGACCTTGTAGATTTTTTCTTCCGATTGGTTTTCGAGCTTGTAAAATTGTTCCAGCGTCATGCCGTCCTTCGCTGCAATAACGCCAAACTCTCTTAGCCATTTGGTATCGATGTCCAGCCGGCGCGAACCGACTCCCATGCCGCGGGAAAAAACCTCCTGCCCATCATGACCGAGTAGCCAGTTCACAAAGACTTTCGTGGCGTTGGGATGCGGCTGATTCTTAAGGACAGTCAGATTGCCATAACCGCCGCTTACGTAAAGACCTTCCTTCGGCACCGGCAGCGGCGTTACCGGAAGGCCCGCTTTGATATATGGCAGAAACTCGGAATAGCCGATGCCGGAAGTGATCGCGATCTTGCCTTTGGCTAAATTCTCAGCTAGCAGGCGCAGGTCCCGAGTGACAAATAATTTCTGAGCTACGAATTTTTTTAGATATTCCTCGCCTTTGATGTAAAGCATATAGGACCACATCGACGAGCCCGAGCCAGGAGTGCGCGGGTCGCTGATGCCGATTTTGCCTTGCAACTTGGGATTAAGCAGATCGTCCAAGCTTTTGAACTCGGCGGGTTTGTAGTCGTTGAGATTGCTCCACAGGCTCACGGTTTGGTAAGCCACGAAGGGATAGACAAATCGCTTGGCGTTATCGACCCAGAGATGCCCATTCCACCATTGTTTGGGGTCCTTGACTTCCGGCAGTATGAAAAACGGCTCCACGGGTTCGAGCACGTTTGCCGGTAAGAGCCCGCTGATGATCGACTCGGTCCCGCCGATGTGCAGATCGAAATATTGAACTCCGGCCTTGGACTCATCGACCATTCGTTGAATAATTGCGCCGCCGCGTGCCGGCACGAATTCCACTCCAATGCCGTATCGTTTCGGGAAGGTCAGCTCCATAAGCTTTCTCAGCTCAGCACTGGGGGGAATCGACGCAACGACCTTTCCCTCTTTTCGCCCCGCTTCAACGATTTTGTCCCAATCGGCGGGCCGGTTTTGGCCGGATTGGGCAAAGACGTTGCCCGGTCGAACAACCCAACAAACTAAAACGACTAAAAGAAAGAAATTTCTCATAACAATCTACTGGCCTAACAGTTTGCGCGCCAAAGCCGCCGCGGGCTCCCGCGACCGTTTGAGCTTTTCCTCCGATTGATTCTCCAGCCGGTGATACTGTTCCAACGTAAGTCTGTCCTTCGCCGCCGAGACGCCGATCTCCTGAAGCCATTTGGTGTCGACGTCAAGCCGCCGCGTGGCCTGACCTAAACCTTTAGAGTAGACTTCTTGTCCCTCCTTACTCAGAACCCAGTTGACGAAGAGTTTTGTCGCGTTGGGATGGGGCGCGTTTTTCAGAATCACGAGATGGCCGCTCCCTCCGCTGACGTAGAGACCTTCTTTGGGCGTCGGCAGAGGGTGCACCGGCAAACCGGCTTTGATGAATTGAGCAAACGAATAGTAGGTGACTCCCATCAGAAAGCTAATTTTATTTCTAGCCAAGCTTTCCGCGAGCTGGCGTTCACCCCGTTGGACAAGCATGTTTTGCCCCACCAATCTTCTCAGGTACTCTTCTCCCTTGATGTCTCTCAAATAAGACCATAAAGACGCCCCCGAACCGCCGAAGCGCGGATCGAGGTAACCGATTTTGCCCTTCCATTTTTCATCCAATACATCGTCGAAAGAGCGGATCTCTTCGGGCTTCATCGACTGGCCGTTGTACCAAAGGTTTTGCGTTTGGTAGGCCTGTGACGTGTAAATGTATCGCTTTGCATTGTCGGCCCAGACATGTCCGCCCCACCAGTTCTTCGCATCGCTGACCTCAGGAAGGACTAACCAGCCCGGCAAGGGGTCGAGAAGCCCCTCGGGAAGCAGCACGTTAATGACAGTTTCGCTGCCGCCAAGGTGAATATCGAAATAATGGACTCCCGCCTTGGACTCTTGAACGATTCTACTGACGATGACCGGCGCCGTGCCCACTATCGGTTCGACATCCACGCCGAAACGCTTCTCGAAATTCGTCTCGATCGCTGCTCTCAGCTCGGCGCTCGCCGGTAGCGACACGACTACTCTGCCTTCCTTTCTCGCGGCTTCGACGATCTTGTCCCAATCTGCGCCGCGAATTGGCGTCATTTGAGCCACCGCAGCCCCAGCGAGGATGATGGTCAACAGGAAAAGAACAATCCAAGAAATCATGAGTCGTTGACTGCGATGGCTTCGGTTTGGGTCATTGGAAGAGCCTTTCCGCCAGAACCATTGCGGGTTTACGAACTTTGTTCACCACGTCTTCGGAGCCATTTTCCAACTCGTCGAATTTCTCCGGCGTCAAAGCTTCCTTGGCGGAAACGTGGCCGAATTCCTTCGTCCACTGGGTATCGACATCAAGGCGGCGGGTCGGCTGTCCGAGCGCCTTAGTAAAGCCGGTCTGTCCTTCTTTCGACAGCATCCAGTTCAGAAACACTTTTCCCGCATTCGGGTGAGCCGCATTCTTAAGCACCGCGACGTTGCCGCTGCCGCTCGCCGCATAGAAACCTTCTTTGAGATTCGGCAACGGTTTCACCGGGCGGCCCGCTTTCACGAATGGCAAGTACGTATAGTAGGAAATACCGATGGAAAGCGCCGCCTTGCCGCGTGTGACAGTTTCCGCCAATTGCCGCAGATTGCGGCCGACAATCATTTCCTGCGCCGCGAGTTTGTTAAGATACTGCTCCCCTTTGATCTTCCACAAAAAACCCCAGGTAGATTCTCCAGAGCCCGGCGTGCGCGGGTCCAAGATCGCGATCCTCCCCTTCCACTTGGGATCCAAGAGATGATCGTAGGAAGTAATTTCTTCAGGTTTTACCAGGTTGGAGTTGTACCAGAGCGTTTCAGTTATATAAGCCGTAAAGCTGTAGATGTATTTCTTCGCGTTATCGATCCAGATATGCCCGCCCCACCAATTCTTTGCGTCTCTAACTTCGGGCAGCAGCATCCACGGTGGTATCGGCGCCAGCAAATTTTGTGTTAAAGGGCCAGTGACAATGGAAGTCGTGCCGCCGATATGCAGGTCAAAGCTACGCACGCCTGCCTTGTCCTCTTCGACAATCTTGTTGATATTGCTCGCGCCGCGAGCGACGCTGAGCTCGAGGTCAATACCGGGATAC
>Ga0209684_1000137_pt1 | contig 13526 bp, 16 predicted proteins | sample PanSoiPlot6MoBio_FD_188322 | JGI IMG/M metagenome (GOLD analysis project Ga0209684, IMG submission 188322) | Tropical forest soil microbial communities from Panama analyzed to predict greenhouse gas emissions - Panama Soil Plot 6 MoBio (SPAdes)... | ecosystem: Environmental > Terrestrial > Soil...
TCGACGCAATCCAGGGTCGCCACGTCAATGGGAGTTTATCAGGCGACGATGCGACATTCCTCGAGCGGTTTGGAAGCCTGTTTGAGGCGCCCCGCACAGGATTTCCGCTTGCGGCTCCAGGACCTCAATAGATCGAGAACATCGATTGGTTCTGTCGCAATTCTTCATTTGAGTCGATGTAGAGTATGATCTCTCTCTATAACTCGAGGGTGAAAGAGCATCGATGGATTAGGGTCGCGTCTTTTACTTTTGGTGTTTTTACCGAGCGGGCATGGAGACGCAGGGCCTGGCATAACAATCTTACAGCTGTTCACTCGCTGGTGAAAAGACTAGGAATTGCTCGTCCAACTAAAGTCGACATTTCGACACTTGTGTCGATTAGCAGTCACGTGTTCTTCGTCACAAACCCTCCGAAGCAAAGTGGAAAATCTGAAACTCTCCTGATTTCATCAACTATAGATGTTTTCCGAACATCGATCCGTCGGCACAAAGCTTGCGGCCCTACCTTTAGACCCGAGGGTTTGCGAAGAAGGTTCTACGTGTTCCGGGAACTTTTTAAAGCCTGCTGTGTTTAAATGGTATCGATGCAAGGAAAACAATGAGACGAAACAGATCAAGCAAAAAAAGAATCGATACGACGCTAGGGGATCTCATAGAGGCTCTCAGCGAGGTGGCTTTCGAGCAGTGTAAGGATGCGAAGGAAGCATACACTCTAGCCGGCCTTGTCTTAGCAGATGTGCTCAGCAATTGTTTGCGTTCCGATCTGACTCCAATCCAATCAGGGAGGCGCGACAAGAAATCCTCGCTTTATAACGATAAGTATTTCAACCGACGGCACTGGGCTTTTGTGCGATGATGAGACCGCTCAACCAAAGAAAGGAGTATAAAAATGGCTTGGATCAAAACATTTGAAGAGAACGAGGCACGAGGACTGCTGAGCTGGGTCTATCGGGTGGCACGGTGGACCCGCGGGAGAGTCCCCAATATCGTTAAAGTTTCCAGTCTCAATCCCCGCCTCCTGGTCACGCTGGGTCCCTTATTCCGCACGCTGATGGAGGGACCGTCCCCTCTGACCCGGGCACAGCGGAAGATGGTGGCGATCGTGGCCTCTAGAGTGAACAACTGCTTCTATTGAACTGAATCGAACGGAGAGTTTCTCCGTGAAGAGCTGAACGACGCGCAATTAGCCGATGCGCTCATGAAGGACTACAAGGCCGCTCCGATCGAACCAGAGATGAAACGTCTCTTATCTTTTGCGGAAAAGATGACGCGGGACGCTAGCCACATTACTCCTGAGGATATCGAGACAATCCGGTCGGCCGGGTTCTCCGATCGAGCGATCCTGGATGCTGCCCACGTTACGGGTTTCTTCAATTATATGAATCGAGTGGTGCAGGCCCTCGGCGCTGACAGCAAAGGGCTAAGCTTAACCCAGGCGGCACCTCCACATTAATCTTTTTAGAAAATGATCTAAAAACGAGGCCAACAAACCATGAACGCTGAGCATAACGAGTCCGATCTTCTTCGACGCGCATTACTGGCGAACTGCGTCTTTTCCGGAGTTTCCGGAATCATCCTTATCTTTGGATTTAATCCGCTATCCAGACTCCTCGGCCTGCACATGCCGATAATCCTGATAGGCGCAGGCATCTTGCTCTTAGTGTACGCGGGCGCTCTTCTTCTGAACGCGCGACGTGCGACAGTTTGTCAAACGGAGGCATCGCTCGCTGTCCTCATTAATGTAGCTTGGATCGTCGGGAGCGTAGGCTTACTATTTGTCGGTTCATTGAGTACGGTGGGCAACTGGACGGTCACAATAGCAGCCAACATCGTCCTGCTCTTCGCGGTCCTTCAGTTTTACGCTATTCGGCGGCTGCGGCGAGAAGAGGCTGTGTGTGAATTGAGGTAGCCCCCTATGGCTGCACAAAGATCTCAAAGAACCGCCAGCTGTTTAGCAACGCGCACTACAGGCTTTTTTTACCGCAGCGTCGCCATGGCGCTTGAAATAGCTATCCTATCGGCTGTTATTGGGTCCGATGCTTTTGCCAGCGAACTCTCTCCCGTAGGTCTTTGGAAAACGATTGACGATACTACCGGCAAGCCGAGAGGGTTAGTGCGTATCACGGAACGCAATGGCGAGTATCAGGGTAAGGTGGAGAAGGTTTTCATCGAACCTGGTGAAGATCCGGACCCCAAGTGCGAGAAATGTGATGGTGCACGGCACAATCAACCGGTGATCGGAATGACCATTTTATGGGGGTTGAAGAAACAAGGTGATGAATATGAAGGGGGAGCGATCCTGGATCCAGAAAGCGGCAAGGTCTATCGTGCCAGGATGAAGCTTGACGGCGAAGGAGGAAAACTCAGCGTGCGGGGTTTTATTGGCTTCGCCCTTCTAGGGCGTACTCAAACTTGGATGCGTGATGAATAATTCATGTTGGGAAGAAGCCAGGCGACCTCCGTCGTGTAAGACACTCTTGTGCGCTGGCTTTTGGCTTTGAACTGGGTAACTCTAGGCTCACTTACGCGCGACTTATATGCTGGGACGAGTTATTATTTTTCTCTACGGACTTGCCTGCTATCTCGTTTCCGTTGGAACGCTTCTTTACGCGATTGGCTTCCTGGGTAACTTCACAGTCGCAAAATCCATCGACTCCGGGATCGAGGACCCACTTGGGCAGTCACTCCTAATCAATGTTGGTCTGCTAGGGCTTTTCGGGGTTCAGCACAGCGTGATGGCGCGCCAGTGGTTTAAGCGTGCGTGGACAAGAATCGTCCCTGAACCAGCTGAGCGCAGCACTTATGTGCTGGTCTCCAGCCTGCTGCTTCTGTTGCTCTTCTGGCAATGGCGGCCGATGAGCGGAATCATTTGGCATGCAAGCCACTCCGCAGGTCGCTTCGTTCTATCGGTGCTCTTTGCGACGGGATGGCTTATTGCGTTGACGACCACCTTTTTGATCGATCACTTTGATCTCTTCGGATTGCGCCAGGTTTATCTTCATTTACGCAGGCGAAAGTTTACGCCGATTCGCTTTAAGACACCGGGACCCTATCAGTGTGTGCGCCATCCTCTGTATCTCGGTTGGCTGTTTGCGTTCTGGTCGACGCCCACGATGACTGTAGGCCACATGGTTTTTGCTATTGCTACGACAGCCTATATTCTTTTGGCGATCAAATTTGAGGAGAAGGATCTGATCAGCTTTTATGGCGAGGCCTACAGGAAGTATCGCGAGCAGGTCCCGATGATCCTTCCCCTGGGATTGACCAAGTGAGGAAGGAAGGTTTTTGAAGCGAGCATCAATAGACTGGGTTCGCTTTTAGGCGTGACCGCTTACTCACGAATATGCATGTCGCGGTAACACTATTACGATGCTCTATTTAGAAGACGATGTGAGATAGTTCAAGGCTTTTTGGAAAAGGGGAAAAGCGGGGCTAACACTGGTGATAGACTTTCTGCATCCTTTTTTGTTTCAGGAGCGTCTAAAAGCAATCATTGGATTGCCTGACGCGCCACCAGCCCCGAGTACTTGATAGCAACTGCCGGCCTTGGACTTTCATGATGGCAGCCTGCTTATAACGTCAAGTGGCATAGTGTCGTCAGAGAAAGACGCCAATGGAGAATGGCGGCCAGAGGAAAAACCAATTTGAGGCTAGGTTTGGTTTTGGTGATCGGTTGGATTGGGGCAATGAAATTCACGAGCTACGAGGCGCATGGCATCGAACCCATGGTGGCTCACAGCCCTGTCATGGGCTGGATGTACAAGTTCCTCAGTGTCAAACCTTTTCCAACCTGCTCGGCATCGTGGAGATCGCTATCGCCAGTCTCATCGCCCTTCGGCCAATATCTCCCAAGCTATCATCTATCGGGAGCGCTGCTGCAGTGGTGATGTTCTTCACGACCCTGAGCTTTCTGTTCTCGACTCCCGGTTGGGAGCCTAGCCTGGGAGGGTTTCCTGCCCTGTCGGCGTTGCCTGGGCAGTTCCTCCTAAAAGATGTCGTATTACTCGGGGCGGCAATTTCAACGTTCGCTGAGGCGGCAAGAAATTGCAGTCGCCGAGAATCTCCCGACGATGTCACCGGTTGCTTCCTTTCGGCCGATTACGAACGATTCCCAGATCAGTCCCCGTCCACGACGGAGTGGGCAAAGGAATAAAATAGACAGATGAGCTTTCCGATTCCTAAGGACACTGAAGAACTGCGGGTCCATGCGGACGGAAACGTCGGGGAAGCATCCATCTGACCAGCAGGAAAAGATTTTAGAACGCGGGAAGTGAGCCATGTCCGAGATGAATAGGAGGGCGGAGTGCGCGATAGCGATTATGGCGAAGGCTCCCTTGCCTGGCGAGGTAAAGACCCGCCTTTGTCCCCCGCTTTCTTACGAGGAGGCGGCTCAGCTTTATCGCTGTTTTCTCTTGGATAAGATCGAACAACTTAGTTCGCTGAAAACGACTGCCCCAGCAGTTGCCTACACACCCGACGATACCGAGCCCTTGTTTGAGGCCATGGTTCCGTCAAGCTTCACCCTCATTCCTCAGAAAGGGCCGGATCTTGGGGCAAGACTCTCGAACACTCTGAACCAACTTTTAGAGTCGGGATATCGACGGGTGATGGCTATTGACAGCGACACGCCCACGTTGCCCTCTGCGTACCTTGAAAAAGCAGTTTCCCTTTTAAGCGAACCGGAAATCGACGTGGTGTTAGGGCCGTCAGAGGATGGCGGCTATTATCTTATCGGCCTGCGCAGGCTGCAACCCGAGCTCTTTGAGAAAATGCGCTGGAGTACCGCACAGGTCCTTTCTGAGACCATGCGCCGTGCCCAAGCCAAAGGGCTTAAAGTTGTTTGTCTCCCTACATGGTACGACGTGGATACTCCTCAAGATCTAAAACGTCTCAGAGAATCGCTCCACTCAGACCTCGGGCAGCTGGCTGAGTACACCCGGCAGTTTCTTATGGAAAGGCAGAAATGAAAGAGCGCAAAAGCTTGGTAGAAGTTCCCTGGAAGACGCTCTCCAGCCGCGCGATCTACAGTAACAAATGGCTCTCTTTGCGCGAGGATCAGGTGGCGCTCCCGGACGGGCAGGAAACCATTTATGGGGTCGTTACCTGCGGAGAGTGTGTCGGCGTGCTGCCGTTTCTGGATCCTAACACGGTGCTGCTTGTTAAGCAGTATCGTTATGTGGCGAAACGCGTGACCTGGGAGATGCCTACAGGAGGTGTTCACCAAAGCGAAGCCATCGAGGCAGCAGCCCAGCGAGAACTCGGGGAAGAAACCGGACACCGAGCAGGTCGTCTTACCTGGCTCTCTACCTACCACACGAGCAAAAGCGTGATGGATGAGACGGCGCATCTTTTTCTAGGCGAGAATCTGGTGAAGCTTGAACTCCATCCAGATGAGACAGAGTTCATCGAGGTCCGGCAATTTTCTTTTGAACAGGCTCTGAAGATGGTCCTGGCCAACGAGATCTTAGACAGCATGACCGTAATCGCTATGCTCCAAGCTGCGCGCAGGAAAGGGCTCTGATGCAAATAATCGCGTTTTTGGCCATAAGCCTGTGGGTATTACAGTTCCGCTCGCCGGAGGTCTGGGCAGAGCCGGTATTTCCTGCCCCTCATCGGCCGGTGGCGCAGGTTATCTCGGCTGAGTACTCAGATGAAAAAACGCGCGACCTCCACCAAGAGGCGGAACGGGTCATGGATCTTCTAGGCATCAAACCGGGTGCTCGAGTCGCGGACATTGGGGCCGGCAGAGGCTATTACACTGTGCGACTCTTAGCTCGCCTTGGACCGGGCGCGACCATCTATGCAACTGATGTCAAAGTCGATCACCTAAAGGAGCTACAAGCGCGGCTGAAAAGCAAAGGGATAGGCGACGTTAAGCTTGTCCTAGGTAGCCCGAACGACCCGAACTTGCCTCCTGCCGCTATCGATGTTGCGTTCCTTGCGCATGTGTATCACGAAATCGAGAATCCGTACGAGTTTATGTACAGACTTCATCGCTCCCTCGCGCTCGACGCGCGCGTGGGTATCCTGGATCTGGACCGGCCCACTGAGTCGCATGGTACCCCGCCCAAGCTTCTGCGCTGTGAGCTTGGGGCACTGGGCTATCGCGAAGCGCTATTCCGGTATCTTAAACCAGCAGACGGATATCTGATGGTCTTCGTTCCACCGGACGAACTACGGCCGGTGGAATCAATCAGAGCATGCAGCAACTGAAAACAATTGAGCGAGTCGGGAACTTAATGAGCGCATGGGAGTTATAAGGTGAAAAGTAGATGGTTCATGGAGATGACCCGTCGAACTATCGGAGAGCTTTCTGCAGCCGAGATAAGGGAGCTTGTTCGGGAAAAATACTCCGAAGTTGCGTTTTATCCACTCACGAAATATCGCTTCCGAGTCGGTCACCAATATGCCCTTGATCTGGGTTATCCGCAGAATGAGACGGCAGGTCTGCCACAAGTTTTAATCGAGTCTTTTACCGGAGTCTCTTCATATCTGGCCCGTTTTCAAGAATTCCAACCAGGTGAGACTGTCTTGGAATTAGGCTCCGGAGGAGGACTGGATACCGCCCTTCTGGCGCGGAAAGTGGGTTGCCCAGGAAAGGTCATTGGCTTGGATCTCTCCGTAGCCATGCTTCAAAGAGCAGCTACAGGCGCGAGGCAGGTAGGGATTTCGCAGGTCTACTTCAATCAAGCTTTGGCGGAGGAACTTCCCATTGCATGCAGCTCTGTGGACTGGGTTGTAAGTAACGGCATATTCAACCTTTCCCCGGAAAAGGAAAGGATCTTAGAAGAAATCCATCGGGTCCTGAGGCCTGGAGGGCGAGTTCTTTGCTCTGAGATCGTCTTGCGGCGACAGCCAACCATCGAAGAGCGCCTTAATGAGGATGACTGGTTCAAGTGAATTGCCGGCGCTTTGTCAGAAAAGTCTTTTCTGACCAAGTTCGTTGAGGCGGGATTTACTCGCGTTGAGGTTCTAGAGATCTCTGAAAATAAGCGGACCCGAAACCCTGAAGCCTATGTCGTCACCTTGAGCGCCCAGAAGGCAGCAATTGATCTGCGCGCGCCGCTTAAGAAAATCCAAAAGCAAATTGTCATAGGTTGGGAGAACGCCGCTGAGAGTCTGCGGGAGCTCTGGATCTTTCCGGTGGCGCCCGAGACCTGCAACCTGGCTTGCACCCATTGTCTTTACGCCGCCTCACCGAGAACTCGAAACCCGTATCGCCTTTCAGGAGACGAACTTTCCAGGCTCCTCGCTCAAGTGGAAGCCATAGACGCTAAGCCTCACTTCCTTTTTACCGGCGGAGAACCGACCCTTCACCCGGAACTGTACGATTTCTTAGATATCGTTGACGACAAGGGATACTCATTCCAGCTCATGACCAATGGCACCCGTATCCAAAAAGAGACCGCGACTCGTTTGTCGAAGATGCCTCACCTGACCAAAGTGCAGATCTCTCTCGAATCTGCGAATCCAAAGATCAATGACTCCATCTATGGCGTGGGACTTTATAAGAGGGCTCTTGGCGCGGTGGACTCCCTGAGAGAAAAAGGAGTTGCAGTGACGTTGGCGGCAACGCCGATGGAGAGTAATCAAGAGGGGCTTGCCGACCTTGAAAGGTTAGCTGTCGAGAAAGGCGCTGATGTCAAATACATATCACTTTATGACCTCGGCTCGGCTAAAGAGAGAGGGTTGAAACCTTCCCGCGGGGCCAGCGATGGCAATAACCAGTCAGACTCGACCTTGATGTGTGACAAAGGCGTCGCCTACTCAGAGGGGGCGTTCTATCCCTGCCCTGTGCTGGTCAAGGAGCCCGGCACAAAGCTAGGTGACACGCTGGAGGAGGCGTTGAGTCCGGAATCCCGGCAGAGGGTGGCCAAGCTACGTGAAATTCACTCTGCCTGCCAGGTCTGCTTGAAAGGCTCGACGTGAGCGTAGAACAACGCTCTGGGGGAGCGTGCTCTAAGCAAAAAGCGGATAGTAGCAGGCAGAACTAAAGGCATGTCGCAAACGCAAAGCTAAAGGTCGGTCGGCGGATGGCTGCAAGCCGGCGCGAGAGACATGAAGCTACTAGTAAATAGTACGGAAAAGAATCTGGAAGCGGACAGATCCGTGACCCGGAAAGCGGACATAGCATACTATCACGCGGTCGAACCTGCGAGCCGCACTGCGGTTGCCGTCGCGGATCCAGTCTGCCTCTACCTCGAGGTAACCAATGAATGCAACCTGGCTTGTAAGACTTGCCCGATTACCTACGCGAAAGTTGAAGAGCCCGCGGTTCTGAGCCTCGAGCAGGTAAAACGTTTAGTCTCGCAGTTTTCCACGGTTAAGCGTGTGGTCCTCCATGGAGTAGGAGAGCCGCTGCTTAATCGCGAACTCCCGAAAATCATCGCCTGGCTGAAAGAGAGTGGGATGTACGTTCTGTTCAACTCCAATGGCACGCTCATCAACCGGCGGTGGCGCGAAGCGCTTATCGACTCGGGTCTGGACGAGATCCGGCTCTCCCTGGACGCTGCCACTCCTGAAACCTTCGCCCATGTGCGCGGGAAGCCGCTCTTCCATGTCATCATAAGAAACATTAAAGGTCTCATGGCGCTCAAGCTTGAGAGGGGATCCCTCACTCCATTAGTTTCACTCTGGCTTACCGGACTGCGGGAGACTCTCAAGGAACTTCCCGATTTTATCCGGCTGGCGCACTCTTTGGGAATTGATCGAGTTTACCTCCAGCGGCTGGTCTATTGGGAAGGCGAGCATGATGACCAAATGGCCCGTCCCGAACAATCCCTGTTCAACTCGCTGCGAGAAGAGGAAGAAGAGATTATTCGCTCCGGAGAGGAGCTGGCCCGCGAACTCGGGGTCTCATTCGAAGCATCGGGTGCCACTAGCCCGGCAGCAAGCCTCGTGAGTGAGAACGAAGAACAACTCTGGTCGGCCTGTATGCGTCCATGGACGCTGATGTATATCAGCGCGCGGGGGAGTTCCTTCCCTTGTTGCATCGCCCCTTTCTCTACAAAAAAGCTTGGCAGTCTCTCTTTGGGTAACGCATTTAACGAGAACCTCGCTGACATCTGGAATGGACAGAAGTATCAAGAATTTCGCCGGCGTCTTCTCAGCGCCGATCCGCCTGAATGCTGCAGGGGTTGTGGCGCTTGTTGGAGTCTGTAACGCGAAGAAAATGGAGTAAGGCAAATCATGAAGGCAAATGGAGAGAGTTGTGGTGTTCGCGATGTAGCCCTCTGGGTCGGCTTGTATCGGATCGCTTTGAGCTTTATGTGGTTTGATCAGGCCCTGCAAAAGGCGCCGTGGATCATCGGGCCCGAGGGCAAACCCTACGGCTGGCTTTACGGTTATATATGGAAGGAGATTAATAATCCGACCTTTGGTTTTTACGCTGACTTTTTAAAAAATATCCTGCTTCCGAACTTCGGTTTCTTCGGTTTTACAACTTTCCTAATTGAAATGGCCATAGGCAGCTCCCTCGTTCTTGGGATACTGGTGCCCTTGATTGGCGGGCTAGGCGGGACCCTCATGCAACTCAACATAGCCGTGGGAAGCTATAGAATCCCGGGAGAGTGGTTCTGGCTCTGGCCATTGTTAATCGGGAGCCACATAATTTTCATGATGGGCAGGGGAGGTAGACGGGTAGGATTGGATGGTCTGATCTTAAAAACTTTGGCACGCTCCCCGAACGCGGGCGGAAAGCTGCAGCATATCCTCCAGTACCTTGTGTAGGGAATGAGACCGACTGCCGCCGGCTGGACCATATAGTAAACCAGGTAGTTGCATAATGCGATTTTCAGCGAGAAATAAACTCCGCCTATTGGGACTTCTGTCGGCCTTTATTTACGGCGTGAATTTTCGTCTCGGCGAAGTTCTGGTTCAGTTTGGTATCCTAAGTATTCCCCCTCCGCACATCGTTTCTTACCTGATTCAGTTAATTCCTTTAACTGTTTTTTATCTTCTGGCTCTGGGGCTCGCGGCACGAGCAAAAAGTGAAGATGGAAAAACTCTGGTCCCCGAAATCCTGCTCTTTGCCTTTTTCTTCCGCTTGTCTCTCGCGCCTATGGATACAGCCCTTTCCAGCGACATTTATCGCTACATCTGGGATGGAAAGGTGCAGGTGGCCGGGAAAATGAATCCCTATCTTTACCCACCGGCGGACAAGCACCTTGCTCCGCTGCGCGACCAGGAGATCTATCCGTATATTAACCGAAAGGAAGCTCGTACTGTCTATCCGGCCGGTGCCCAGATTCTTTTCCGAACGCTATACCAGGCGGGACTGAATTCCCCTGCAGCCTTGAAGGCTGCAGCTCTTGGCGCTGAGGCTCTCACGCTCTTACTTCTATTCCTTATCCTCAAGGAACGGGGGTTGCCCCAGAACTGGATAGTGATTTACGCATGGAATCCTTTGATCATTTACGAACTGTTCTACAGCGGGCACCTGGAAAGTTTTATGCTTCCGCCACTGATCGGATTTGTCTACCTCTTTCTGCGGGGCCGGCTTAGAACAGCGGGAGCGCTGTTAGGGCTAGCCGCCAGTATTAAGCTCCTACCAGTACTACTTCTAGTTGTCGTTCCTCCAGGCAAACGACTCAAGATAGTGTTTCCCTTCCTTGTCGTCTTCGCATCGACTTATATCCCCTACATCGAAGCTGGGAAGAAGGTGCTCGGCTTTTTACCTTCCTACTTCTCTGACCCCTACGAGATCTTCAATCCAGGGCTCCTGCAGATTGCATTGCTGCAAGCCGCTAAGCTTTTCATGCTCCCATCTTCCTCGATCCGCTTTGTGCTTTTCTTTTCCTTCCTTGCTTTCCTGATTCTATTTATTCGCCGGTGCGAAGAGCGCACGGATGATCTCGTAAGGAAATGCTACATCGTTTTGAGCGGCTACATCCTGCTGATTTATCCGGCACTGCATCCTTGGTATGTTTCCGTACTCATACCTTTCTTGTGTGTAATTCCTTCACGGGCGTGGCTTTATCTATCCTTGGTTCTTCCGTTGTCCTATCTCAAATACCTTACCCCCGATGGGGCCATGCCCGCCTGGGTCACTCTGGCGCAGTTCATCCCTCTATACGTGCTGCTGGCCTTGGAATATGCAAGAACTCAACCCCTAAATGAGAGGAGATCGCAGTGGTATTTGGGAACCCAGACACCTTCTTCCACTACGCTCTAGGCAGCCTTTACCTCCTCTGTTTAAGCGGCCTTTTTCTCTACGGCACCAACTGCTACGTCCTGCTCCTGCGGTTTCGCCGCTACCGCAGAAAAGGACTGGTCGAGTACCGTCGTATTCTCAGAGAATTCGAAAGCTCCCCTTGGTCCAACGATCTCCCTCAGGTCACCGTTCAGCTGCCGATCTACAATGAGCGTTATGTGATTCGCCGGCTCCTGGAGGCTGTTTGCGCTCTTGATTACCCTTGTGACCGGCTGGAGATTCAGCTCCTCGACGACTCCACTGACGATACCGCGGAAATTGCGCATGCCCTTGCTGCGCACTATCGACAGCAAGGGTTGGCTATTGTTCACGTCCGGAGAAACAACCGACATGGCTTTAAAGCAGGAGCCCTCAAGCAAGGAATGGAGACTGCTCGGGGAGAATTTTTAGCTATCTTTGACGCCGACTTTGTTCCCCCGGCGGATTTCCTACGCAAAACAATTCCCTATTTCCGAAATCCTAAAATTGGAATGGTGCAGGCACGTTGGGGGCACACGAATCCCGATTACTCCCTACTGACCAGAACTCAATCCATCGGGATCGACGCTCACTTTTCCATCGAGCAGGGGGCCAGGAGTTGGAGTGGGCTCTTCCTTAATTTTAACGGCACTGCAGGGATCTGGCGGAGGCAGGCGATCATAGATGCCGGTGGATGGCAGGCCGACACTTTGACAGAGGATATGGACTTGAGTTACCGGGCTCAGTTGGCCGGTTGGCAACTGAAATATGTTTTGGAGGTCGCCTGTCCAGCCGAACTCCCCGTACAGGTCGCTGCATTTAAATCGCAGCAATTTCGGTGGGCCAAAGGTTCCATTCAGACAGCCCGCAAAATCATCCCAACCCTTCTCAGGGCGGACTGTTCTTGGTTTGCCAAATACCAAGCGATACTTCACCTCACGCATTACGTGATTCATCCGTTGATGCTTGCAACCATAATCCTGTCATTGCCACTGATGCATACGCATAACTGGCAGCACAGGTCCTGGGTCCTTGTCGTCGCATTTTTCCTCTTTGTCTTTTCAACTTTCGGGCCGTCCAGTCTTTATGTGGCATCCCAGCGTGTTCTCTATCCTGATTGGCGTTCGAGGATCCGATGGATACCTCTGGTCACTCTGGTAGGGACCGGCATTGCGCTCAGCAATTCCCGAGCGGTATTGGAAGGCTTATTTTTTTCTGGCGGCAATTTTATTCGCACACCGAAGTTTGATATTCGGCGACCGGGAGATCTGCAAAACAAACTCCGGTCCTACTGGCTCAAGCTCGACCTCCTTCCGTCTTTGGAACTGGCCCTTGGCGTTTACGCTCTCCTCGCCCTCGCTATGGCCTCCACAACGCTAGGGATCTGGATCAGCCCGTTTCTCTTTATTTATGCCTGTGGATTTTTCTACATTTCGTTGCGCGGGATCGGCGAGTCCCTGGAGCGAATCACCTGGAAATTCGGAGGGAGCCAAGCAGTAAAATCCGCCACAGAAAGGAAATGAATGTTAAATAAGCCAATCCTCTTTAGCGCTGCAACCCTAGGAGTACTGCTTCTACTCTTTATGATGTTCCCCCTGCCTCCACTCTTTAGCCAGCGCTTAGCCGAAAGCCCTTGGCCCACCTACCGGGGCAATCTCAAGCGGACCGGGCGTAGCGGGTTTAAGGGTCCTACTACGGAGAAGCTTCGATGGGTCTTCTCGACCGGGCTTTCAGAGAAGGAAGGAGGTATTGAGACCGACCCCGTGATCGGCCCAGACGGAACGATATATTTCGGCGCCAACAACGGAATTTTTTACGCCCTGGATCCAAAAAGTGGAGCTATTCGTTGGGCATTTCCCACTGACTTCGAGACTTTCGCGATCTACTCCACCGCCTTTGTGGATCAGCAGGGAATCGTTTACTTCGGCGCCAAGGACGGAAAGGTCTACGCGCTCAGGGCACCAAGTACGGGAATCATGGGAGAAGTAGTTTGGTCTATCGACCTTGGAACCACCATTCAAACGTCGCCGACGTTTACTCCCGATGGGACCCTGGTCATCGGAGCGGATGACTGGGCGTATTACGGGATCACGCCAGCTCGGGACGCGAGTGGTGCAAAGATTAAATGGCGATTTCAGACGCAAGGCACTCTTATCAGCTCTCCGACTGTAGATTCCGACGGGGCTGTCTTTGTCGCCTCAATGGATGGCAGGGTCTATGCTCTCGAGCCACCCAGGGAAGCGGGAGAGCAGGTGAAAGTCCGTTGGACCTTCGCCTCCGGGGGTCGAGACGATAAAGGAGGGTTTGAAAACGCTCCCGTGATCGACAATGACGGGACACTCTATATCGCTGCAAA
>Ga0209684_1000138_pt1 | contig 13492 bp, 6 predicted proteins | sample PanSoiPlot6MoBio_FD_188322 | JGI IMG/M metagenome (GOLD analysis project Ga0209684, IMG submission 188322) | Tropical forest soil microbial communities from Panama analyzed to predict greenhouse gas emissions - Panama Soil Plot 6 MoBio (SPAdes)... | ecosystem: Environmental > Terrestrial > Soil >...
GAGCGGGTTTAAACCTCGTCACTACCGCCGCGCAGCATTAACTTTCACTCTTGAAAAACAAGACTGACAACGGCGGGAGAATAAGCCTAAGAGAATGAGGCCGCCCATGTAAAGACGTGGGGTCCGCGTGCTGGCCACCCGCATTTCCCATGCCGCTGCCGCCGTATTCCGCGCCATCGCTGTTCAGCAACTCTCGCCAATAGCCGCCACGAGGTACTCCAACTCCGTAGTTGGTGCGCGGCACCGGAGTAAAATTGCAGACCGCGAGGATGATCGCGGATGTCGATTTGCCCTTGCGGATCAAACTGATCACGCTGCTATCGGAGTCATCGCAGTCGATCCATTCGAAGCCTGCCGGGTCGCAATCCAATTCGTGCAATGCGGTTTCGTCGCGATAAAGCCGATTGATATCGCGCACCCATAGTCGAAGCCCTTGATGGGGTGAATATTGCAACAGATCCCAGTCCAAGCTCGCATCATGGGCCCACTCCCGCCACTGACCAAACTCTCCGCCCATGAACAGAAGTTTTTTGGCAGGCTGCGCGATCATATAGCCGAATAGCGCGCGCAGATTGGCGAACTTCTGCCAATCGTCACCGGGCATTTTCCCGAGCAGCGAACCTTTGCCGTAGACCACTTCGTCGTGGGAAAGCGGCAGTACGAAGTTCTCATGGAAGGCATAAAGCATCCGGAAAGTCAGCTTGCGATGCTCATAGCGCCGGTGAATGGGATCTTTGCTCATATACTCCAGCGTGTCGTGCATCCAGCCCATGTCCCATTTGAGACCGAAACCCAGGCCGCCGACATAGTTGGGGCGGGAAACCATGGGCCAGTCCGTGGATTCCTCAGCGATGGTTTGGACGTCGGGGTAGCGCTTGTAGACCTCTTCGTTCATGAAGCGCAAAAAATTGATGGCGTCGATATTCTCGCGGCCACCGTACTTGTTGGGTATCCATTCGCCTTGTTTGCGTCCATAGTCGAGATAGAGCATCGAGGCCACTGCATCCACCCGGAATCCATCGATGTGATAGCGGTCGAGCCAGAACAGCGCGTTGCTGATGAGAAAGCTCTGTATTTCGGTGCGGCCGTAATTGAAGATGAAGCTGTTCCATTCGGGATGATAGCCCTGACGCGGGTCGGCGTGTTCAAACAAATGGGTTCCGTCGAAGAAACCGAGCCCGTGCTCATCTGTAGGAAAGTGTGAAGGCACCCAGTCAAGAATCACGCCGATATTGCGCTGGTGCAAAACGTCAATAAGATACATGAGATCCTGCGGCGTTCCATAATTGCCGGACGGCGCGAAGTAACCGGTGATCTGGTAACCCCAGGAGCCGAAAAAAGGGTGGTCCATGATAGGGAGAAATTCGACGTGGGTATAGTTCATTTCCTGGAGATAGTCCGCCAGCTGCGGCGCTAGTTCGCGGTAGGAAAGGGAGCGGTTGCCTTCTTCGGGCTTGCGCCGCCATGAGCCCACATGCAGCTCATAAATTGCCATAGGCTTGTCCAAGCGGTTATGTTCACGGCGTGTCGCCATCCAGTCCCGGTCTCCCCATTCGTAGTCCAGATCCCACACAATGGACGCATATTTCGGCGGTATCTCGTTGAAAATCGAAAAGGGATCGGCTTTATCAGCGCGGTAGCCGGCGAGGCGAGAAGCGATATGATACTTATAAAGGGTTTCTTTCGTTGCGTCTGTAAAGAATCCTTCCCAGATTCCCGACTGACCGCGCGGATGGAGTGCGTGGCTGGCTTTGTTCCAGCCATTGAAATTGCCGATTACGGAGACCCTCTCGGCATTGGGCGCCCACACCGCGAAATAGGTACCGCGCTCACTGCCGTGCGTTACGGTGTGAGCCCCCAGCTTATCGTAAAGGCGAAAATGCTTGCCTTCATTGAAAAGATAGACATCGTCGTCCGTCAAAAGACTTACTGCGGGCTGGTTTAATTTTTCCAATGCGATGTACCTTTCTGTGCCGTTTGCTATCTGCTATTTGCCATCGGCCATGTGCAGCTCGCTGTCTGCTCTTCAGTCGTCGCTATCTGCTCCTTTTGCGAATCTCATCGATGGATTTCAACGTCTCGATGACGGCACCGAGACGTTGAATCTGCTCCAACGAAAAACGTGCTTTATGGCGCCAGTTGGGCCGTTCCTGCCAAGTCCCGGGAACATTCTGCTGCTGCGGCTCAAGCCAGAGGTCCTCGAGGTTGACCAGCAATAGCCACGCATCTGTGGCCGCAATGTGCGAAAGCCACGCTTTCAAGACCGCGGCCGGAGTTGTCTCGTGAAGCCAGCCAAGGGATTTCAAATAAGCGATGAGCGTCTCACACTGGCGCGCGCGATGTTCTCGGGTCTCCTCAAGTTGGGAATTCTTGATTAATCCCAGCTCTGCCCTGTCTTCAATATCCGAGCCGCTCCAAAAGCCAGCGAATGTCGGCGTATCGTGTGTGTTTAAGCTGGCTACGTTTTCTGCGCCAATACGCTCCAATCCCTCGGTTGCGCCGGGCGCGACATTGAACTGGCCAACGTACATCCCATGGATATTGTGTTCTGCCAAAGCCGCATTCACATGGGCGGGCACAGTGCCCAGATTTTCGCCGACGATTTCTGCCTGATAACGGTGCGATTCCAGACTTAATATGGCGTAGAATGTTTCGGCGGGATAACGCACATAGACTCCCTCCGTGGCAGCGAAACCGCGCGGGATCCAGTATAACCGATGAAGTCCCATCACATGATCGAGACGGAGCATGCCGCTGTATTTCAGATGATGGCGCAAACAGCGCACATAATAACGGTAATCTTGTGACTCGATGCCTTTGGGATGAAGCGGTGGAAAACCCCAGTCCTGGCCTTTGGTGAAAAATTCATCCGGAGGCGCGCCACCGCTCGCTTCCACGGCGAAAACATCGCGCTCGCGCCAGACATCGTAACCATCGCGGTTGACGCCAAGGGGAAAGTCGAGATAAAGGGCAGCCCCGCTCGCTTTAGAACTTTTTCCGAGCGCCTCCATCTGTTCCTCAGCTTGCCATTGTACGTAGAGGTGGTATTGCTTGACGGCTTCATCATAGTCACCGGCGCTCAGCCTTCCATCACGACTGGGCACCGGCCAACTGCCCCAGGGCTTCTCCTCACGCTCTACTTTGGCGCGAAAGGCCGCGTAATCTTCAGCGTCGGGATGGGTTTCAGTGAAATGTCGAAAGCTCGTTCTTCGTTCGGAAGGTCCTTGCAATAGAGAGCGGGCCAGCTCTTCGAGAGCGTGCCGTTTGAGCGCCATCAGCTCGCGATAGTTGACGAAGGGTTCGCCGGCCAATCGTTCCGTCGCGGCTGCGTAATCGGCCGAGCTGACTATCGCTTGAGCCACCGGAGAATTTTCAAGCTCAGGAATTTTCGACACATCGAGATAGAATTCGTTCCAGAAAAGGCGGCTCACCGGTGCGTAGGGGCTGGGCTCGAAGAGGCGGTCGAGGAAAGCAGCGAGCAACGGCAACGTGCCCACCGTAGTCGCACCCATCCCGCCGGCGAACTCAACGAAAGTTCCAAAATCAGAAAAATTTCCCGCTCCATCGCTCTTTTCAGAGACGAGGCCATACAGTGGACAGAAAAGTCCCCAGCGCTTCGCCGAAGAGTCCGCGGTAAAAGCGTGCCGAGGGGCGGCAAATAGATGCGACTCCAACTTGAAATCGGAGATTTCTAGCCCAAGTTTGTGATAACCTAGGGGCAACTTTTCCGGAAGCAGCAGGCGCCGTTGCACATAGCGAGCGCCCTCGATGCGATGTTCCGTTATAGTCGCGCTGACTTGGTCTTGGCACCGGCCGTTTAAAACCGCGCCGCTTTCCAGCCGGACCTGGTAGTTTGCCGCGGTCTCGGCGTATTGGATGGGAAGTCGAACGGTGAGCCCAAGCAGGCTTCCGTCCCACGCGATATTTACGCCACCGATACCTCGCCGCCAAAGCGATTGACGCCGCTCGCGTAGGACGTCGGGAAGATCCTCCATGCGCTCTACCGGCGCGCCCAACAGTTGGATAACGCGCAAGATCGCCTCTGCTGGCGGTTCAATCAAACGACCGAACATGTCTCTGTAAACGCTCTGAACGTTATACAGTCGGGCCACCGTGCGCAGCAGTTTGTTCGGAACGGGGTTCATGATTTGTGCGGTTGGAACATTTCTAAGATGCCGGCGATGGGAACATTGACCCAGTCAGGACGATTATTTAACTCGTAACTCAACTCGTAAACCACCTTTTCCAGTAGGAACAAATCCAGTAAGAGAGATATTTCATCACGTGACTTGGGCATGAAATCAGCATGCTCGGTGGCTTGGAAGAAGCCTTTCAGGAATTCAACGGAAACCCAGAGGTTCCAAAATCGCGCCCAGGGCCTTAACTGCGCGGCATCTTCCGGGCGAACGGCGCGGTCGGATAGTTTGGTAAGCGCCGCGTAGTTGAAAGAGCGGATCATACCCGCGACGTCGCGCAGGGGCGAGTGCTTCTGACGGCGCTCGATGATCGGACGGGCCGGTTCGCCTTCGAAATCGATGACGGTGAAATCTTTACCGGTAAATAGCACCTGTCCGAGATGATAGTCGCCGTGACAACGGACGCGCATCGCAGTTATCTTGCGATTTAAAATCTCGCGAAAACGATCCATGATCGCGCTTTCGAGCCGCAACACCGCCTCGGCATCAGGCCTTATCTGTTGCGGCAATACCTTGAGCCGTCGCTCGAGCAAATTCAAAGAGCGATCCGCGAGAGCGCGCATGCTCTGATAAAGCGAGCGGCGATAGGGCGCGGTGAACGGTTCGGCAGCGAATGATGAATCTTTGCTATCTGAGGCGAGGGCCATATGGAGTTCGCCGGTTCGTTCACCGAGCAAGCGAGCGGAGGAACGGTAAGCGCCGATCATCTCTTGAGCCAGAGCCGGGACTTCTTTCTCCGCAAGCTCAATCAGCGACTGTTCGGGAAGTGAGGCATCTCCCAGATTTCGGTGGTGGCTCAGGATGTCTTCAAAGTAACGGCCGAGACTATCCAGAGTATAGCGCCAAGCATCTCCTTCGTTTACCACCAACCCCTGGAGGATTCCCAGGGTTGAAGGTTCAGCGCGCCCCCGACGGATTTCGAAATAGCCGGCGAGCGGCGGCACATGGGTAAACGATGTCTTATCGGTAATGAAACGGCCAATCTCTACATCGGGGTTGATCCCCTCCGTGACGCGGCGAAAGAATTTCAAAATCAATCGGTCTCCGTAGATAATCGAAGTATTGCTCTGTTCACGCTTGATCATCGATGGCTCCAACGAGACCTCGGCGCCACCACGAACCGAGCGGAAGACCCTTGAGTGGTGGGCGCGCATTTCTGCCGTTGCACCCTTGAAGTCCCGGCCGTGCTCCACGGCTTCGATTAACGCCTTGCAAAAATTAGAATCATAAAGCGCGTCGTAAAGGATTCCTTCGCTTTCCGGATTTGCATCTTCAATTTTCAGTTGTGCAACCACCGCTTGGGCGCTGGCCTGGCGAATTTCGAAGGCGCGATCTCCCGCGGCAAACGCCAGGGGCAGTAGATAGACCTCCGGCGCGCCGCCAACGTACTGAACCTCCCAGGTGGTGAAATAGGCGGTAACCGAATCGACAGAAAAGGGAATGACGTCGACGCTTTTTACCGATCGTATGGGTTGGGCCTTGCCGCCGAACCAGCGGCAAGTGAGGAGATAAGCGGGAAGGATTCCCTCGAGGTTCGTTTTAGCTCTCTGTTGAAAAACGTTTGCCCAAGCGTCAGAAACCTCCAGTCGCGCCGGCTCAAATCCTTCCGCAGCGGCACGGGCTTCCGCCGTGCGCGGTTGCTCTACCTTGAACCAATAAAAGCTGTGCGGGCCGAGTGTGAGGAAATAAGTCAGCTCACCGATGGCGGGAAATCGAGTATGCCCGAACAGCTCGATGGGAAACATCCCCTTGTAGGCGGCGAGTTCGAGCTCGACATATTGGACGAAGCGGGAAAGATTGGCCACCACCAAAATAATCTCTTCTTGAAAGCGCCGAACGAAAACTAGTACCTTGCGATTTTCAGGAAAAAGAAACTCGACGGTTCCACGGCCGAAAGCCTGGTAGCTCTTGCGTAACAATACCAGGCGTTTTGTCCACCAAAGAAATGAACTAGGATTTTGTTGCTGGGCCTCGACGTTGACCGTTTCGTAATGATGTTCCGGATCGATGATCACCGGAAGATAAAGACGTTGGGGGTTGGCCCGGGAAAATCCCGCGTTGCGGTCCGCGCTCCACTGCATCGGCGTGCGTACCCCCTCGCGATCGCCGAGATAAATGTTGTCCCCCATGCCGATCTCATCGCCGTAGTAGATAACGGGTGTTCCGGGAAGCGAAAATAGGAGGCTGAGGAGTAACTCCATCTTGCGCCGGTTATTACCCAATAGCGGAGCGAGGCGACGGCGGATCCCGAGATTTAGCCGGGCCCGAGGATCGTGGGCATAGACCTTGTACATATAATCCCGATCTTCGTCGGTGACCATTTCCAACGTCAGCTCATCATGATTGCGCAGGAATAGCGCCCACTGGCAGTTTTCAGGAATCGCCGGCGTTTGATCTAGGATGTCGACGATGGGAAACCGATCCTCCATATGAACCGCCATAAAAAGTCTGGGCATGACCGGAAAATGAAACGCCATGTGGCACTCGTCGCCGGTGCCGAAATAAGCGACCGCATCTTCCGGCCACTGATTGGCTTCGGCGAGTAGCATTCGGTTAGTGTACTTCTTATCCACATAGCGGCGGAGTTCTTTTAAAAACGCGTGGGTTTCGGGCAGATTCTCGCAATTCGTTTCTTCGCGCTCGTAAAGGTACGGCACCGCGTCGAGGCGCAACCCATCGACTCCCAACTCGAGCCAAAAGTCCAACACCGCGAAGACCGCTTTGCGCACGTCGGGATTATCGAAGTTCAAGTCGGGCTGATGAGAATAGAATCGATGCCAGTAATAGGATTTGGCAACCTGATCCCAAGCCCAGTTGGACGGCTCGAAGTCTTTGAAAATGATCCTGGCCTCTGGATATTTTTCTTGACTGTCGCTCCAAACGTAAAAATTGCGCTCGCTCGTACCCGGTTCTGCCCGGCGCGCCCGCTGAAACCAAGGGTGTTGGTCGGACGTGTGGTTGATAATCAGCTCAGTGATAACGCGGATGCTGCGCCGATGAGCCTCGCGCAAGAAAAGCTTGAAATCATGTAACGTGCCATAATCGGGATGGATTTCCGTGTAGTCAGCGATGTCATAGCCGTCGTCTTTTAGGGGTGAGGGATAAAACGGCAGCAGCCACAGCGCCGTGACGCCGAGATCCTGCAAGAAGTCGAGTTTCTCTTTAAGTCCCTGAAAATCCCCGATTCCATCGCCGTTGCCGTCGCAGAAAGCGCGCACATGGACTTCGTAAATAACCGCGTCTTTGTACCATTGGGGTTGGTTTTCTAGCACCGGCTCGCTTAATTTTGCCTTTGGACTCATTGCTATTGCTCGTTTTCACATAAAATAATCGAATTGCTAGGTCGGAATCTCATGGCCCAGGCGTAAAATGTGGGCCGGCACCGTGTGGGGATTGAGCGCGACGTAGTTTCGCGGCCCGTGCCAAACATAGCGCGCGTCGGTTATTAGATCGTGCGCTTGAAACGGCACTGTGGGGTTCAAGCCAAGCTCCTCAAGCGTTAAGTTGACCCACCCCGACTGCGTATACCGGAAATCCAAGTTAACGACGATAAGAATGACATTGCTCCGGTCCTCGGTGCGTTTGCTGAAACATATCAGTTGCTCGTTGTCCGTGTCGTGAAAGCGCAAACTGCGATCGTTCTGAAGCGCTTTATTTGCGCGCCGTATGCGATTGATCCGGCCAATAAATTCTCTAAGGCTTGCCGGGTCCTCGAAATTCCAGGTTCGGATTTCATACTTTTCTGAATTCAAGTATTCCTCACTTCCACGCTCCCGCGGGATATTCTCGCAAGACTCAAAAGCAGGGCCATAGATGCCGTAATTGGCCCCCAGCGTTGCAGCGAGAACCAAGCGCGTCATAAAGGCGGGCCGCCCGCCAGTTTGTAAATACTCGGTCAAAATATCGGGGGTATTGGGCCACAGATTGGGCCGGAAAAAGTCTGCTACCTCGGTCTGGGTCAGCTCCGTGAAGTATTGAGTAAGCTCTGCTTTGGTGTTGCGCCAGGCGAAGTAGGTATAGGACTGGCTGAAACCCAACTTGGCGAGCCGATACATGATCTTTGGCCGTGTGAAGGCTTCCGCCAGAAACAGGACGTCCGGATACTTCGCTTTGACTTCACGGATAACCCATTCCCAGAACGGAAAGGGTTTGGTGTGCGGGTTATCGACCCGGAATAGTCTCATGCCCTGCTCGCACCAGAAGAAAAAGACGCTTCTAAGCTCGTCCCACAGCTCTTGCCAGTGCTCGGTTTCGAAATCCAGCGGGTAGATATCTTGATATTTTTTGGGCGGGTTCTCGGCGTATTGAATCGAACCGTCGGGGCGCTTGCGAAACCATTCGGGATGTTCCTTCACGTAGGGATGATCCGGCGTGCACTGGAACGCGATGTCCAGCGCGATCTCTATGCCCAATTCTTTGGCCTTGGCGATGAGCCGTTTGAAATCCTCCACCGTACCGAGCTGGGGATGAATCGCTTTGTGACCGCCTTCATTGGAGCCGATGGCCCACGGACTCCCTACGTCATCGGGATTGCCCGATAACTCGTTGTTTTTCCCTTTGCGAAAGGAGTGACCGATGGGGTGAATGGGTGGTAAGTAGAGCACGTCAAAACCCATGGAGGCGACGTAAGCAAGACGCGTCTCGCAATCTCGCAAGGTGCCGTGCTTACCCGGGTAGCCACTGCAGGAGCGAGGAAAAAGCTCGTACCAAGCGCTAAAGCCCGCTTTTTTTCGGTCGACCTCGACGGAGAGGACTTTGTCGTAGCTCACCTCTCGGCTTCTGTCAGGAAATTTTTTCATCAGCGCCGCTAACTCATCGGTAACGATGTCTTCGCCGCCGGTATTGTCGGAGCGCAGCGCGACCGCAAACTGACCTAGAAGACGGCGCGCTTTGCCGGAGGCGTGCTGGGCGGCTTTTTCAATCAATTCGGCGCCGGTCAGCCTATCCAAAGTTACGTCCTGGCCGGCGGTGATTTTTTTTGTCAGTACCTCGCGCCAGGATTTGTACGGGTCAACCCACGCTTGCAGCGTGTATTGATATACTCCCGTCTGGGTAAGCTCGAATTCCCCCCACCAGCGATCGTTCACGAGTGGTTCCATTGGAACTTCGGACCATCGTGAATGACCTTGCTTTCGGTAACGGAGCACAGCCGAGAGGGCGTCCTGGCCATCGATATAGATATCGGACTCTACCCGCATGCGCTCTCCAACCACTCCCTTGGCGGGGAATCCACCCCTATTGACCTCGGGCTTAACGGCTGCGATGACGACGCGCTGGCGGTTTGTGGAGAATTTTCGCATGCGTTCAGAGACCAGGAAAATAGCAAATAATTTCTATCGCTTATTATTTCAAGGTAACATCCTCTTTTGCTAAGGCAACCGCTTTCCTCATCAAAAGCAGCGACGCTAAACATTATATTCGCCCCTGGGCAAAAGTGACACCGGTACGAATGAAAAGGCAGTTCAAAGCTTGTCCTGAACGACGTGAAGGATCTTGTTGCCCAGTCGAAAGATCCTTCGAAGCTCAGGACGGGCGAAGCGCCACCTTGAACTCTGGGTTATGCGGGCTCAACCGCGCTGATCGGACGGCGCTGCAGTCGCTCTCTTGACGCTGAGCTTGAGGGTTGAGGGGCTGAGATCTTGTAGCGTGAGGTCTTTCGGATAACGAATATTTTGTTCCGTGATGTTGAAGGTCCGGCGGCCTTGCTCGGTCTTTGAGACATCGACGGTGAGTCTTATTTTCTTGGCGTCGAAAAGATAGAAAGCTCGTCGCGGTCCGGAAAATTTTGCGTTCACCACCGGCGGATCGATTTGGTCGACGAGCAGATTCGGAGGGACATTTTCAACACTTACCGGGATCGCATAACTCATTTCAACCGTTTTTGAGCCCGGGACGAAGACATACCAGAACCCGATCGCCAGGGCCAAGGCCATGGCTTTGGCCAACCAGTTCTCGCGAAAGAATTGGAGGGAGATTTTTCCCCGCTGCGGGGAGGGGAACTTTTCGCGCAAAAAACTCTCAATGATCGCGCCCACCTGCTGTAGATTTTCCGTTCGCTGCAGCTTGCCGTCCCTGGCCACAGAGATGGTACCTCGCTCTTCCGAGACCACGAGGCAAAGAACGTCTGCTAACTCCGCCAATCCCAAGGCTGCGGAGTGTCGCGTGCCGACGTTGGAAAGCTGACGCAGATCCTTGGAAAGCGGCAGATGGGTAGCGAAGCGAGTGATGCAGTTGTTCTCCACGATGACAGCGCCGTCGTGCCCCGGAGAATGAGGGTCGAAGATGCTTTTGAGCAACGGTCCGCTGAGTTTTCCATCCAGAGGAATTCCGCCGGTGATATGACGCTCCAAAGGATCGTTGCCGCGAATGACGATGAGCGCTCCGACATGTTCCTTCGCCAGATCGGCCAGGGTTCGCACCAAAATGTCCGTAGTCGTCGAGCCGAGCGCCGGGGCTGGGTTACGCGTCAGACTCCAGACGGCGATGCGCTCGAATATCTGCCGCAGTTCTTCCTGAAAAATCACTACAATCATGATCAGGAAGACCGCGAAGAAGCCCTGAAAAATCCATGCCGTCATTTGGAGATCGAGGTAGCGCGCGACAATGTAGACGACACCCAGAATAATGATGCCTCTGACGACGAAGGCCGCGCGCGTGCGCTGCAGCCATACAATGGCCGTGTAAAGCAGAACTGCGACGAAGATGATATCTACAATTTCGCCGAAGGTGATCGCCGGAAATGGATTAAGGGCGGTTTCGCTCATATTGAGATAATCCGGTTAGGCGATTTAGAAAAGAACTCTCGCCGCAAGTCGCAGTTTACTCATCTACTTCTAAAGTACCACGCTCAACGAGTCGGACAAGACCATGCCGGATACCGCAAGAAGCAAAGCCCAAAAGCAAAACTGCAATTGCTTGGCGCTCTGCGCTTCGCCCATAACGTTTAGAAACGTTGAGCCCAACGAACCTTTTAAGGACAGCAACCGCTAGACAAGCCGGACCCACGGTTTTTGCAGTGCTGTCGCATAGCCGACTTCGGTGGCTTCTGTGACACCGGCGGCTCGAAGATCCTCAACCAATTTGGTTGCATGGCGTTTGGCAACGGCGATCAATAGACCGCCCGAGGTTTGTGGATCCAGAGCGACCTCGACGATTCCTTCGCGGAGGGTTGGTTCGATGACAATCTTGTCCTGCAAATAATCCCGGTTGCGCTTGCAACCGCCCGTGATGTAACCCTTTTCAGCAAGGCGGGGAGCGCGGTGGAGCAGCGGCAACTTAGACGATTCCAGAACTAGAGTGACACTGCTGCCGCTAGCCATTTCGAGGGCGTGTCCCAAGATGCCGAAGCCCGTCACGTCGGAGCAGGCATGAACCGGATACTTGCGCGCTACGGCAGATGCGGCGGCGTTCAGTGTGGTCATGGATTGAACCGCGGCATTGATGCTTTCTCGGGAAGCTTTCCCCTTTTTTAGAGCGGTCGAAATGATGCCGGTGCCGAGAGCTTTGGTTAGGACGAGCGCATCTCCTTCTTGTACTCCAACGTTGCGGAAGATTTTTTCGGGATGGATCACTCCCGTCACCGCCATGCCGTATTTGATCTCTTCGTCGATAATGCTGTGCCCGCCGATGATGACCGCACCGCTTTCTTTAACCTTATCACCGCCGCCTTTGAGAATCTCGGCGAGAATTTCGATGTCCATCTTTCCCTTCGGAAAGCACACGATGTTTAAGCAAGTCTTGGGCTCGCCGCCCATAGCGTAAACGTCGCTCAGAGAATTTGCCGCCGCAATCTGGCCGAAGAGGTAGGGGTCATCGACGATGGGAGTGAAAAAGTCCACAGTGTTGACAATAGCTAGATCGGGACGCAGACGATAGACCCCCGCGTCATCGGAAGTTTCGGTTCCGACCAGCATATCGACGTTGTCAAACTTGGGCAGCTCGTGCAAAACTTGCACGAGGTCGGCGGGGCCGAGCTTAGCGGCTCAACCCGCGGCCTTGACCTCTTGGGTGAGCCGAACTGCTTTTTTCTTTCCGAGCTTCATGGACGACAGTGTAATAATATCGGCATGCTAATTCAACGCGGCGAAGTCTGTTTTTCGACAGCAACTCCGGCTTTGAGACGTCGAATATCGCCGATTCTTATGGTCGTTCCCTCACGGTCGAAATATTCCAAAAGCGGGATGGTGTACTTACGGCTGGAGTTGATGAGATCGCGGAAGGACGCCGCGGTAATCTCACCTTTTTGAGAAAGAAACTTTTTCAGAACCGCTCTCACCTGGTCGATGGCACTGGACAGATAGTAGAGATCTGTCGCGACTCGGATAACCGATCCGTCTCGCTCCAACAGGCGCACGACTTCAATGAGCTTATTGCGGCTCGCCCCGAGCTGCTTTTCCAAATCCTTTAAGTCGGGCGGAGCAAGGGGCTGGTTTCCGAGAATCTTTTTGATTCGCTCCATGAGAGTTTTTTCCTGGCTTCCCAACTGAACTCGATGCTCGGTCAAACGCAATAAATTCTCTTCCTTGGCGATGTTTTTTTCGCTAATAAAAGTTTCCACCAGCGCGCGGAATACTTTGGGCGACAGCTCGAAGATGAGTTTGCCGCGCAGTTCTTCCATATCCATTCCCGGCACCAACGGGTGGCTCCCATGAAAGTCGCGGAGCGTGTTAAGAATATTTTCCTTGAGCTGCTGCCACTTGGCCTCTGTCGTGTAAACCTTCTCTCCTTCGGCATTGATGACGCGGAGGCTTTTCATTTGACCGATCCGCTCACGGGTCTCGTCCTCTTGGAGATTGAGAAACTGATAGATGGGCTCAAGAGAGACGGCAAACTCGGCGCTTTCTTCGATAAAGGCCTGAGTCAGGTGCGCCAGATCACCCGAATGTAGGAACTCAAGTCGAGCCTGTAGGCCTCGTTCGTTGCGTTTATGCGCTCTTGCCCAGGGATGGATGACCACACCGCCGGCCAGGGTGCGCCGAGCGGTTTCATCGCGAACAATGAAGTGATCGCCGCGCAAAGCCATGACCGGCTCGGCGAGCGTAATTTGACAGTAGGTCGAGGTTTTCGGTTCCACCTTGTCGTTGGTTTGCAGCAGAATGATTTTTGCGAGCCGTTCAGTGGTTCCGACATGAACGCGAACTCGCTGGTGGTTCTTGATTCCTTTGGAGGCGGCCGGCCTTACCTCGAGGAAAGCGTCGAAACGGTCTGACGTGAGGGTCAGTTTTTCATGGCAAATGACGTGTCCACGCGCCACGTCGGCCCGCTCGGGCCCGGTGAGATTGAGCGCGACCCGCTGG
>Ga0209684_1000139_pt1 | contig 13440 bp, 8 predicted proteins | sample PanSoiPlot6MoBio_FD_188322 | JGI IMG/M metagenome (GOLD analysis project Ga0209684, IMG submission 188322) | Tropical forest soil microbial communities from Panama analyzed to predict greenhouse gas emissions - Panama Soil Plot 6 MoBio (SPAdes)... | ecosystem: Environmental > Terrestrial > Soil >...
CTCGGAGGCAGCGTGCGCTCCATCAGCGAAAAAGTTCCACTGGTCGTGGCTGCGACAGCTTTGAAAAACATCTCACTGCCTCGGGCAGTGAGATGTTTTCCTTCACCCGGTTCATAAACAATCGCATCCTTCGTCATGAAAGACTCCCTTGAGGAATGACCCGGCGCGTCTGTCAGCCCGAACCCAGCTGCAAAAATGTCGCTTCACTCCCACTCTATGGTCGCCGGCGGCTTGGATGAGATGTCGTAGACAACGCGATTAACGCCACGAACCTCGTTCATGATGCGATTGGAAATTCTAGCGAGCAAGTTAGCTGGCAGGGGAACCCAGTTGGCGGTCATCCCGTCTTGGCTGTCCACGACGCGGAGGGCAACGACGTTTTCGTAGCTCCGTTCGTCGCCCATGACCCCGACGGTTTTAATCGGCAACAACACGGCAAACGATTGCCAGACTTTCTCGTAGAGGCCGGCGGCTCTGATTTCGTCCAACACGATAACATCCGCTTCGCGCAAAAACTTTAGCCGCTCCTCGGTCACTTCACCTAACACCCGAATCGCCAGGCCTGGACCCGGAAACGGTTGGCGTTGAATCATCTCCTGAGGCAAGCCAAGTTGTTGCCCCACACTCCGAACTTCGTCCTTAAAAAGCTCACGCAAGGGCTCGATGAGCTTGAACTTCATGGTGCTTGGTAGTCCGCCCACATTGTGATGGGTTTTAATCGTGGCCGATGGGCCGACGAAAGAAACCGACTCGATGACATCAGGATAAAGCGTCCCTTGGGCGAGAAACTCGATCTCTCCGAGCTTCCGAGCCTCTTCTTCGAACACTTCGATGAATCTATGGCCGATGCGCCGGCGTTTCTCTTCTGGATCTTCCACGCCTCTAAGCACGCTAAGAAATTTCTCGCTGGCATCGGCGTAGCGAAAGCTGCTGCCGAACCGCTCGGCAAACAATTGGCAAATTCGCTCGGCCTCGTTCTGGCGCAAAAGGCCGTTGTTGACGAAAACGCAAAAAAGTCGCTCCCGGATGGCGCGCTGCACTAAGGTCGCGGCCACGGATGAGTCGACACCGCCGCTTAGCGCGCAGAGCACGCGGCCACCTCCAACCTGTTGACGTATTTTCGCGACCGAAGTCTCTATGAACTGCTCCATCGTCCAGGTGGGCTGGCAAGCGCAGATGCGAAAGACGAAGTTGTCAAGTATCTCTTTGCCGCGCGGTGTATGCACCACTTCAGGATGAAACTGAACGCCAAAGAAGCGGTGGCTTGGATCTACGAAGGCGGCGATAGGCGAATTAGCGCTGTGGGCGAGCATCTGCCAGCCTTTAGGGGCCGTGGTCATTTTATCGCCGTGACTCATCCATACTCGAACTAATTCGTTCCGTGAAAAGCCGTAAAACAGGTCGGCGTCATTATCGATGATGAGATCCGCAGGGCCGTACTCGCGCCGATCGGCCCTCGCCACTTCACCCCCCGACGCCAGGTTGATTATTCCCATGCCGTAGCAGATCCCGAGAAAAGGAATGGGCAGCTTGAAAATCTCTTCTTTGAGCCTGGGCGCGTTCTCTTGGTAGACGCTGGCCGGGCCGCCGGAGAGAATAATCCCCTCAGGCTTCAGTTCTGAAATCTTTTCCAGAGCCACGTTGAAAGGATGGATTTCGCAGTAAACTTTGGTTTCGCGTATGCGGCGCGCAATGAGCTGGGTGTATTGGGAACCAAAATCCAGGACGAGAATCATTCTACTCTGTAGTTCGGAGCTTCTTTCGTGATGAAAACATCGTGCACATGGCCCTCTCTCAAACCCGCCGCCGTAATTTGCATGAATCGGGCCTTGGCGCGAAGGGTCGTCACATCGCGGCAACCGAGATAACCCATCCCGGCGCGGAGCCCACCAACGAGCTGATGGATGTTAAAGGAGAGCGAACCTTTATAAGGCACCTGCCCCTCGATTCCTTCGGGAACTAACTTTTTGGCGTCATCTATGTCCGCTTGGCCGTAACGGTCTCGACTCCCCTGCCCCATGGCGCCCAGCGAACCCATGCCGCGATAGAGTTTATACGTTCTTCCTTGGTAGAGAATCGTCTCCCCCGGACTTTCTTCCGTGCCCGCAAACAGGCTCCCGATCATTACCGAATCAGCGCCCGCGGCCAACGCCTTGGTGATGTCACCCGAAAACTTGATCCCGCCATCCGCAATGATCGGCACATTGTAGCGCGCCGCGGCTTTGGCGCAGCTTCCGATGGCGGTAATCTGAGGAACCCCGACTCCCGAAATCACCCGCGTGGTGCAGATGGAGCCGGGCCCAACTCCGACCTTAACAGCATTCACGCCGGCCTGAATCAAGGCCGAAGTCCCCTCGTCTGTCGCTACGTTTCCGGCCGCCACATCGAGATCAGGATAACGCCGGCGCACCCCTTTGACGACTTCGAGAACGTTTTTGGAGTGACCATGCGCTGTGTCAACAGCGATGAGGTCAACGCCCGCGCGCACGAGCGATTCCACCCGTTCCTCCCAGTCCGCCCCCACGCCCACCGCGGCGCCCACCCGGAGTCTCCCGCGCTCGTCTTTGCAGGCGTTCGGATATTGGATCTTCTTTTCTATGTCCTTGACCGTAATCAAGCCTTTCAGTTGGAAGCTCTCGTCGACAACTAAGAGTTTCTCGATCCGATGCTTATGCAGAAGATCTTTCGCTTCATCGGGGTCCACCCCCGGTTTTACAGTTACCAGCGGGTTCTTCGTCATCACATCCGAGACCGGTCGATCGAGTTCTTTTTCGAAGCGCAAATCACGATGCGTCAAGATGCCAACCAATCGTCCATTCTTGGTAACAGGGAGGCCCGAGATACCGAACTTCCGCATTATGTCCACAGCATCTGAGATTTTCTGATCAGGTGCCACCGTGATCGGGTCGGAAATCATGCCGCTCTCGAATTTTTTGACCTTTTCTACTTCGGCCGCCTGGGCCCACACCGGCATATTGCGATGAATAATGCCAATGCCGCCCTCTTGGGCCATCGCAATGGCGGTCTTCGATTCCGTGACGGTGTCCATGGCGGCGCTGACTAGCGGAATATTGAGCGAGATCCGATCCGTCAACCGCGTCGTGACATTGGTCTCTGCGGGGAGCACAGACGATTCGGCAGGAATCAACAAAACATCATCGAAAGTCAAGCCAACGGGTAAGACTTCCTGCTCTAACATGTTCACCTCCCGGCGAGGCTAAAAAAAAACCCAGACCGGGGCCTGGGTTTGGCGTGGAATGATCGCTTAAGTACAAACATAAAATCTTATAACAGGAAAGATTTTCAATGACAAGGTCGCGATAAACTTGTGGCTGCGATTTCAGTATGATAGCTGAACCATAACTGTGCCGCTTTACGAATACCAATGTACTCGAGGACATCGTTTCGAAGCGATCCAGAAAGTCAGTGATCGACCTTTGAAGCAATGCTCGATTTGCACCGCAAAAGCCCAGCGCACCATCTCCCAACCAACGCTGTTACACAATCGTGGCATCCACGTCTTTGACCGCGTCACGAAAGACGATGCGTTGCGCAGTCGCCCCTCCTCGCTGAAGTCCCTCAAGAAGGACAGATTTTAGTAACACTTTGACTGTCTCATTTTTGAGATTCGCATGATTCGGATTTTTTCACTTTCCAGAATTGCAATTCTACATTTTCAACCTTCACTGTTGGTTCTTTCATTCTAAGAGAATGGTCTTGCTTCCAAAAATCAAATGCGCCGCTTAACTTAACATCGCAGGCTCTTATGCGCTTTTCGGTAAAAAAAGGATTGTCCCTATGTAATGAGCACAAGCTAATGAGGAAAATAAGTGCACGGATGAAAGAAATTTTTTGAAAGATTCTCTGACTGTTTCGTCAAAGGGAAACGGCTGTATGGAGAGATTCAGTGGCAAGTCAAAAAATTTATTTGTATCAGGGCAGAGGCGAAAGCAAGGACAGCGACTATCTCCGTGTAGTTCATTGGACTATGTGCCTGTAGTTCATTGGACTATCTCCGTATAGTTCATTGATTGAATGGTGCACGGGGAGGATTCCGTATCCGATAGCAGACGAACGAGACAGACCGAACTTACTTGTGAGGCGAATGAGAATAAACTTCTTCAGTATTGCAGGAAAATCCTACAGTGATCGGGTGATTAGCAATCCATTCAACCACTATAACTCGACGTAAAATCAATAGAAGCCATTTTAATTTTATACGTGGTCTCTGGCATCAATGTTGCGCATGTGACTCTTTCGTTACTCAGCGAGTGCGTGGCTTTGTATATCTGCACTCGCCTCGACTTAATTTATCTACCTCTACGAAGGAGCTACTCAGAGTGAGCATGGCACTGCCTTTAATACACGAACCGCGTTTTATTCCGTTAAATATATCCGAAAAAGTTGCGTTACAGGGACGGTTTTTTTTTCTCAATGATGAAAAGTTTTTTTTGGAAGGGGTTACCTACGGCCCTTTTTCGCCTTCACACAAAGGAGTTCCCTTTCCCGAGACTGCTGCTCGTGTAGAAACCGATTTTGCGTTGATGGCGGAACTGGGAGCCAACTGCGTGCGCACCTTCACGCCGCCGCCAAATTGGCTTCTTGATATCGCGGCGAGTTATGGGCTTCGAGTCATCATAGGTATTCCATGGTCGCAGCATATCTCTTTTCTTGATTCCCTGCGAACCCAGTCGGAGGTTTGCGAGACGATTGTCCGCAATGTCGAAGAATGTCGGCGCCACCCGGCGACTTTCGCTTACCTCATCGGCAATGAGATTCCCCCTGAGATTGTACTGGTCGGCTCTAATTTTCCTTCGACGGAATATCTTGAGACCGACTTCACAGGTTTTCTTGCCTTTAATGTCTATCTTCATCGCGACGAGAATTTTCGTTGTTATCTATTTCATCTACAGCAGGAGTGTTTAACGTGAGTGTGCCGATGACATCATTAGGCGGTCCGCATCGTGCGCCTTTAAAAAAATCTGAGAAAGTTTGGCCCCATGGACGGCTTTTTTTTATAGATGACGAGAAGTCTTTTTTGAAAGGATCTACCAACGGTACGGTTTCGGCCTCGTGCCATGGCGTTCTTGAAGTTCAACGACCGCGTGTTGGGGGAAAATTCCTTTTTGTTGGCAACGATAAATTTTGGATTCGTGGCGTCACCTACGGAGCATTTAAGCCGGGTCCAAACGGTCAGGAGTACCATGACATTAATGTTCTGGAGAGGGATTTTTCTCTAATGGCTGCCAACGGACTGAATGCCGTGCGTATTCCACATACAACGCCATCACGGGACCTTCTCGACATCGCTCAACGGCATGGCTTACGGGTCATGGTCGGACTCTCTGCCGAACAGTACGCAGGTTATCTCATCGATCGAAAAGGCGCCCCCGATATCGAAAAGTTAATCCGCAGTAAAGCACGTATCTGCGCCGGGCATCCCGCTTTGCTATGCTATGCTCTCGGCAATGAGATTGCGGCACCCGTTGTTCGGTGGCTGGGACGCGAGCGAGTTGAAGCCTATCTCGAACGCTTGTACTGGGCGGTGAAAGCAGAAGACCCGAATGGTCTCGTAACTTACGTGAACTATCCAACGACTGAATACCTCCGTCTTCCTTTCTTGGATTTTGTGACTTTCAATGTCTATCTTGAATCGCAGGATCGCCTTGACGCCTACTTGGCACGACTTCATAATATTGCCGGGGATCGACCTTTACTGATGAGTGAGATCGGCCTCGATAGTCTTCGAAACGGAGAGATAACTCAGGCGCAAGTGTTAGAGTGGCAACTCCGAAGTACCTTCGCACCTGGATGTGCAGGGGCGTTTATATTTTCGTGGACTGATGAGTGGCACAGAGCCGGTGCCGAAGTCGAAGATTGGGCGTTCGGTATTACCGCCCGGGATCGTAGTCCCAAACCCGCTCTCGGAACTGTCCGTGAGGCGTTCACCAAGGTCCCCTTCGCAAAGGAACTCTGTTGGCCGAAGGTTTCTGTCGTTGTGTGTACCTTTAATGGTAGCCGCACTCTTTCTGAATGCTTGGACAGTTTACTAAGACTTGAGTATCCTAATTACGAAGTCATCGTCGTCAACGATGGCTCAACGGATGCCACTGCAAACATCGCGCATAACTACGGTTTCCGAGTCATCACAACTGAAAATCAGGGCCTCGCTTCCGCACGGAACACGGGACTCAGGGCAGCTACTGGAGAAATCGTAGCCTATATCGACGATGACGCTTACCCCGACCCACATTGGTTACGGTATCTCGCCAATACATTCATGAACACGAAACATGTTGGAATCGGCGGACCGAACATCGCGCCTTCCGGCGATGGGCCGATTGCCGAGTGCGTCGCGCATTCTCCGGGAAATCCGGTCCATATTCTGCTGTCTGACACTGAAGCCGAACATATTCCGGGATGTAACATGGCTTTTCGCAAAACCGCCTTGGAAACCATAGACGGATTTGATCCGCAATTTCGCATAGCGGGGGATGATGTGGATGTTTGCTGGCGACTTCAGCAAAAGAAATGGACTTTAGGATATAGCCCAGGCGCGATGGTTTGGCATCATAGACGTAATTCGATTCGGGCCTACTGGAAGCAGCAGCAAAACTACGGCAAAGCGGAATCCTTCTTGGAAAAGAAATGGCCGGAAAAGTACAACCTCGCCGGCCATGTCACCTGGGCGGGCCGAGTCTACGGGAATGGACACCAGTATAAGGCATGGAGCCGAGGAAGGATTTATCATGGCGTGTGGGGTAGCGCTCCCTTTCAATCGATCTATCAATCGCCTGCCGGGGCCTTAGAATCTTGGCTGTCCATGCCGGAATGGCACTTGGCCGTAGCCGCGCTGGCTCCGATTTCCGCGCTCGGGTTCCTTTGGTCACCTTTGTTTTTCGGCTTGCCTTTACTAGCCCTCGCACTAGGCGCACCGATCTTCCAAGCTGTGGTGAGTGCTTCGCGCGTTTGTTTTGCAGCCCGTCGCGGATCCTACTTTGGCCGCTTCAAGTTACACAGCGTGACAGCGCTGCTTCATTTAATTCAACCGTTGGCGCGCCTTACCGGGCGCCTGCGCTCCGGCCTGACTTTCTGGAGATATAGCGCCTCCGGCTTTGTCATGCCTTGGCCACGGAAATTTGCCGTTTGGACCGAGCATTGGCGCGATCCTAATGAAAGATTGAAATCTTTCGAAGAGGATTTACGCAGGGCGGGCGTTTACGTTCGCCGGGGCGGAGATTACGATCGATGGGACTTAGAAGTGCGTGCGGGACTGCTTGGCTTCGCCCGCTTGCTCATGGCTGTTGAGGATCACGGTGCCGGTAATCAATTTGTCCGCGCTCGGCTCTGGCCTAAGTGTTCGTTGTTAGAGCTTCTTCCTATTGTTTTATTCGCTTCTCTTTCCGCGGCGGCAGCCCTTGATCACGCATGGGTGGCTTCCGCCATCCTGGGTCTGTTGAGCCTTTTGCTAACGATATACAGTCTGCGTGGTTGCGGGAGCGCCGTTGCCGCAATCCTTCGCACCCTCCAACATTCGGATGCCATTCATGACAGACAAAAAGAAATACAGTAGTCTTGACCTTTACCGGCGACTGTTGCTTGAAGTAAAGCCTTATCGCTTGCACATAGGGGCAATTCTGCTGATAACCTTGTTATCACCCCCCCTCTCTCTGCTGATCCCATTGCCGCTGAAAATCGCCGTCGATAGCGTCATTGGCTCCCATCCAATACCAGCGTTTCTACAGCCCGTGATACCACAGGCTATCGCCAGTTCTCGTGATGGCATGCTAACATTCGTCATCGTTCTAACGATGCTCGTTGCCCTTCTCGGCGGACTCCAACGGGTCGCAAGTACGTGGTTGCGCACCTATACAGGAGAAAAGTTAACGCTGGCATTCCGAAACAAACTCTTTCGCCACGTCCAGCGTCTTTCGGTTTCGTACCACGATACGAGAGGAACGACTGATTCCACATATCGTATCCAGTATGACGCTCCTGCGATTCAGTGGATAGCCGTTGATGGTTTTATACCTTTCGTCTCTTCAGGATTAACCCTCGTCGGGATGATTTACATTATCACCCTGCTCGACTGGCGGTTGGCCGTGGTCGCAATCGCAATTTCACCTGTTTTGTACCTTGGCGCGCGAACGTTTAATTCGCGGCTTCGCAACCAGTGGGGGGATATTATGCACTTCGAAAGTTCCGCCTTTTCAGTAGTGCAGGAAGCCCTAAGCGCGCTGCGTGTGGTTAAAGCCTTCGGCCAAGAAGAGCGAGAACAAGAGCGTTTTGTGCGTCATTCCAGTGAAAGCTTTCTGGCGCGGGTTCGCGCTGCATGGTCCGAAGGGGCTTTCGACCTTCTGATCGGAGTTACTACAGCAGCCGGAACGGCTTCAGTCCTATTTTTGGGCGTGCGGCATGTTCAGTCAGGGACCTTAACTCTAGGCGACTTGATGATGGTGATGTCGTATTTGGCACAGCTGTTTGGACCCTTGGCCGCTCTCAGCGACATGACGGCGCGTGCGCAACGCTCGCTTGCCAGCGCGGAGCGCGCATTCGCCCTTTTGGATGAAGCCCACGATGTCGTTGAAAATAAAAATGGAGTGCCGATATCTCGTGCGAGCGGAGCACTAACCTTGCAGGACGTTTGCTTTGCATATAACGGCGAGTATCCGGTGTTAAGTGACATCTCGTTCGCAATTAAGCCCGGCACTCGAGTAGGTATTATGGGTATGACAGGCGGGGGGAAGTCAACGCTTGTTAGTTTGTTGACTAGATTCCACGACCCGACTAAAGGCCAAATCTTACTCGATGGTGTCGATCTGCGGAACTATAGACTAACCGATCTTCGTAACCAGTTCGGGATCGTCCTTCAGGAATCTATACTTTTTTCGACCAGTATCGGCGAGAACATTGCCTATGCACGTCCCGGTGCTTTGCAACATGAAATCGTTGACGCTGCAAAAGCCGCCAACGCGCATGAGTTCATTACTCGTCTGCCGGACGGCTATGGCACGCTGGTGGGTGAGCGTGGAATGCAATTATCCGGGGGGCAGCGCCAGCGGATTGCGCTTGCGCGAGCTTTTCTGAAAAATGCTCCCATTCTCATCCTAGATGAGCCGACAAGCTCCATCGACATAAAAACAGAAAGAGAAATTATCGAGGTGATGGAGCGTCTCAGCATTGGGCGCACCGTCTTTATCATCGCCCATCGCTTGTCTACTTTGAAACACTGCGATCTACTCCTTGGCATTGAACACGGCCGAGTCGCTTTTATCAGGTCCGACGTCTCAAAGGCCATAGGAGATCCGTCCGTTTTCGTGGCACCTCACACATACCCGGTAACTCGAGAAGAGAAATTTGGAGCGTAACTAGTCCGAGGGATGACACTCGGTATTGTTGCGCGCGACTCACCTTCGGTTGCGGCTAACATGGGTATTACGGTCTGTATCGCTCCGGTAAAAACACTGGAGTATCCCGAGGGTGGCGGCCATCTATGGGAGTATCTCAATTGGGCCCTTGGACTGCGTGCGGTCGGCTGTGAAGTAATCTGGCTCGAAGGTGTAGCCCCAACTTCTCCCGCAGCCGGACTAAGGGCCAAAGTTGCCGCCCTAAAACTTCGTTTAGAGCGCTATGGCCTTGTGAAATGTTTGGCCCTCTATTCCTCGACTGACGGGCCTCTGTCCCCGGATGTAGCGGACATGGGATGCCTGGACCTGGATGCCGCCGCAGGCGCGGATCTTTTATTAGAATTTCGGTACGACACGCCTTTGCATGTTGTAAAGCGCTTCCGAAGGTCAGCCCTCTTAGATATTGACCCCGGTTTATCGCAGGCCTGGATAAGCAAAGGACGAATAAGGCTGACTCCGCACGATGTGTACTTCACCACTGGGGAGACAGTTGGCCAACCGGGAACGCGGATCCCGGACGTGGGATTGAACTGGATTTATACGCCTCCGTGCGTGGCTCTCGATTGGTGGCCACCGCATGAGGCGACGACCAAAGCGCCATTCACCACTGTGGCACACTGGTATGCTGGAGGATGGTTAGAAGACGATGCAAATGCACACCTGGACGACAAACGGAGCGGCTTCCTACCTTTCCTGGACCTGCCACGTCATACAGACCAGTCGCTGGAGCTGGCTCTCGATTTGCCACCGCAGGACGAGCAACGGATTATGCTTGAAGTCCGCGGCTGGAGTGTAGTTGATGCTCATACGGTCGCGGCGACCCCGTGGGACTATCAGCGCTACATTCAGGGCTCGCTCGGTGAGTTTAGTTGCGCAAAACCCGCTTGTCTGAAACTCGAAAACGCCTGGTTTAGCAACCGCACACTGTGTTATTTGGCTAGCGGTAAGCCAGCCGTTGTTCAGCACACAGGCGCAAGTCGATTCCTCCCGGATTCCGCCGGCTTGTTCCGGTTCCGCGATCTGCAGGAAGCGGCGCAGTGCATTGAGAGAGTCGTGATCGATTATGAGAAGCAATCTAAGCTAGCTCGGGCCTTGGCGCAGGAATACTTCGACGCGCGGGACGTTGTTAAAACTCTGTTGGAGTGGGCGTTGTCGTAAATCAGGCCATTCTAGATCTGCTTCTACGAGGACACTGCTACTGTTTTTTATTGACAAATGACGGCTTCTTCTCTGCGTGTGATCGTCACGGGCTTCATCGGTCACCAGCGTCTGCTGGGGGGCGTCGCGTGGGATTACCTAAATGTCCTATTGGGAATGAAACGGCTTGGACACGATGTTTATTACATAGAAGATTCAGGATGCTGGCCTTACAACGACGTTGATGGCCCGTCAGGAGGCGACTGGACAGATTGGAATCCACAAGCGACTCTCGAGCACCTAAACAAGGTGATGTCAGCATTCAACCTGGATCATAAATGGGCCTACCATTTTCCGCCCAAGTCTGAATGGTTTGGTATTTCGAATATAGCGCGAAGAGAGCTAATTGAATCCGCTGACATCCTTATCAATGTAGCTGGAACTCTCGAAAAACCGTGGGATTATCAAACAATAAAGAAATTAATCTATATCGATACTGATCCGGTATTTTGTCAAATAGGAGTGGAAAGTGGCGAAGATTCAATCGTAATGAGGCAACGTTTAAATGCACACGATGTATTTTTTACAGTCGGTGAATGCTTGAATACTAATGACGAAATTCCAAAAGCAGGCTACCACTGGAATACAACAAAACACCCTGTTGTTCTCGATCAGTGGCGCGACAACACGCCGCCTACAAATGGATTTACAACTATAATGAATTGGTCAAGCTATGAGTCAATTACCTACCGTAATAAACATTATGGGCAAAAAGATGCTGAATTCATGAAATTTATAAACCTGCCGCAAAAAGTCTTCCCAACCCTGCTTGAAGTAGCCCTATACAAACCTAGAGTGAGGAGTCCACGCAATTTTGCGGTCTCAGTACCTCTCGATATTTTAGAAACATCAGGATGGAAGATTGTCGATGCTTCGGATGTTTGTCCTGATTTCTATACTTATCGTCGATATATTCACCAGTCAAAAGCAGAATGGAGTGTTGCGAAAAATGGCTATGTCGTGGGAAGATCTGGTTGGTTCAGTGGTCGATCCGCGTGTTATCTCGCTGCCGGTCGTCCGATCGTTGTCCAGGACACTGGCTTCAGCAAGATGTTACCAGTCGGCGAAGGTGTAATCAGTTTCAGCACAGTTGATGAAGCTGAAGCCGGCATTCGTGAGGTTGAAACAAACTATCAACGCCACGCGAAAGCCGCGCGAGATATCGCCGAAGCGTATTTCGATTCGGATAAAATATTAAACCGCATTTTAGAGATAGCACTTAATGCCTAGGGAAGCGACGACCGGTTTGCGGCAACAGCCAAAGAGGTTCGCCCAGCGTGACGGGCTGACACGGCTAACGAGCAGATCCAGGGGGTCGGAATGAGCAGAGATTTGCGACTCGTTATCATGGGGATACTGGGACGAACGCCGTTAGCGGGAGTGTCGTGGCAGGTCTTGCACTACCTTGAAGGGTTCCGACGGCTGGGCTACGACATCTACTATATCGAAGATACTGGAGGCTGGGCGTATAATCCTCGACGGAAGACGGACGATAATGACGAATATACCTATGCTATCAACTGCCAATACGCCGTCAATTATTTGGCCAAACTCATGTCCTCCTTCGGCCTGCAAGATGCTTGGGCTTACCGGTCTCGAGTGGACGGGCGGGTTTTTGGGCTCTCCGAGACGCAGGTGTCGCGCTTGTTCGAAAAGGCCGATGCATTAGTTAACTTGACCGGCTCGACGTGCCTATCAGAAGAGCACACCCGTATCCCGGTGCGTATTTATCTTGAGACCGATCCGGTGATGCGCCAGATTGAGGTTGTTCGAGGTGATCGCAAGGCAATCGACCTGCTCGCGGCGCACACGCATCATTTCACCTATGGCGAAAACCTCGGAGCGCCGGATTGCGGCGTGCCCGCGACTAGGTTCAACTATCTTCCAACGCGCCAGCCCATTGTTTTGGATTGGTGGACCGCTGACGCAGGATTACCATCGGAGCTAGACAGTCATCCCGAGCTTCGGCCCTGTTTCACGACGATAGCGAAGTGGCGGCAACCGGGCAAAGATATCGAGTGGGAGGGAGAGACGTATTACTGGAGCAAGCATGTTGAGTTTCTAAAATTCATTGACCTGCCACGTCGAACCCAAGGAGAGTTCGAGCTTGCCCTGGCATGGCACGACGAGAAAGACGAAGAGGTGATTCCGCAGTTGACATCATTTGGATGGAACGTCGTCGACGCAATCTCACTGTCATTAGACATCGTGCCGTATCGCGACTATATCCTCGGGTCACGGGGTGAGTTTACCGTAGCGAAGGACCAAAATATCCGGCTTCGGAGCGGGTGGTTCAGTGACCGAAGCGCTTGCTATTTGTCCGCGGGAAAGCCTGTTGTGACTCAGGACACCGCCTTTGGTAACATCCTGCCAACCGGCCGCGGACTTTTCGCCTTTCGGAATATGGAAGACATCCTGACCGCAATTGACACCATCGAGAGCAACTATGAAGACCACTGCCGTGCTGCTCGTGAGATTGCGGAGGACTATTTCGCGGCGGAGAAGGTGCTCGGCAGCGTAATGGAGCGGGTCGGTTTGTGAGATAGGGAATTGGTTGTCGTGCTTGTACAGGGATACGCGAAGCGCGCACTTGACCTTCAATGTGGGTTTTAACGAATGGCAAGGATCATTTTCGCCGGCTATCTGGTACGTTACCCACTCGGTGGCTACGCCTGGCAAATGGCGCACTATCTTTTAGGCTTTCGCTCCCTCGGGCATGATGTCTGGTTCTACGAAGATACCGGAGAACTGAACTGTGATTTCGCGTACAATCCCCTTACCAATGAGTTTGCTCCCGCTTATGAATACGGGATTACGGCGACGACCAACTTTTTCC
>Ga0209684_1000140_pt1 | contig 13303 bp, 10 predicted proteins | sample PanSoiPlot6MoBio_FD_188322 | JGI IMG/M metagenome (GOLD analysis project Ga0209684, IMG submission 188322) | Tropical forest soil microbial communities from Panama analyzed to predict greenhouse gas emissions - Panama Soil Plot 6 MoBio (SPAdes)... | ecosystem: Environmental > Terrestrial > Soil...
GCATCAGTGGATGAGTCGGCGATCACCGGCGAGTCGGCGCCGGTGATCCGCGAGAGTGGCGGCGATCGTTGCGCTGTGACCGGTGGAACGAAGGTACTGTCCGACCGCATCGTGGTGCGCATCACCGCGAGCCCGGGAGAATCGTTCTTGGATCGGATGATCGCTTTGGTGGAAGGAGCGGAACGGCAAAAGACGCCCAATGAAATCGCGCTCAATATCTTGCTCGCAGGCCTCACGCTGGTATTCTTGTTCGCCTGCGTGACGCTCGTGCCGATGGCGCTTTATTCCGGCGTTTCCTCGGTTTCCACAACCGTCATTGTTGCGCTGCTGGTTTGCTTGATTCCCACCACGATCGGCGGCTTGCTTTCGGCGATCGGCATCGCCGGCATCGACCGTTTGTTGCGAAAAAACGTTCTGGCGATGAGTGGTCGAGCAGTGGAGGCGGCGGGAGATGTTGACACGTTGCTTTTGGATAAGACCGGGACCATCACCTTAGGCAACCGCATGGCTACCGAATTTATTCCCGTCGACGGCGCCAGTGCCGAGGCTCTAGCGGATGCGGCGCAACTATCGAGTTTGGCCGACGAAACCCCGGAAGGGAGATCGATCGTCGTGCTTGCCAAGGAAAAATATGGGTTGCGGGGACGAGAGGTTACCGAGATCGGCGCGCACTTTATACCTTTCAGCGCGGAAACCCGTATGAGCGGCTGCGATCTCGACGGGCGCAAGATCCGCAAGGGCGCCGTCGATGCGATTGCCAGCTACGTTGAGGAGCTGGGTGGGACCGTCGGCTCGCAGGTCGAGGGTATAACGCACGGCATCTCTGATACCGGCGGCACACCGCTGGTCGTCGCCGAAGGCAACAAGATTCTCGGTGTTATTCATCTCAAAGACGTCGTCAAAGGTGGCATCAGCGAACGATTTCAGCGTTTCCGCGCGATGGGTATCCGCACGGTCATGATCACCGGCGACAATCCGCGCACGGCGGCGGCGATTGCGCGCGAAGCGGGGGTCGACGATTTTCTCGCGCAGGCGACACCCGAAACGAAAATGCGGCTCATCAAAGAAGAACAGGCCAGGGGAAAACTAGTCGCGATGACCGGCGACGGCACCAATGATGCGCCAGCGCTGGCGCAGGCCGATGTCGGCGTGGCGATGAACACGGGAACGCAGGCCGCCAAAGAAGCCGGCAACATGGTCGATCTCGATTCGAATCCTACCAAGCTCTTAGAGGTCGTGGAAATCGGGAAGCAGATGCTCATGACTCGCGGCGTATTAACGACGTTTTCCATCGCCAACGACGTGGCGAAGTACTTCGCGATCATTCCTGCCATGTTCATGAGCGTTTATCCGGAGATCGCGCCGTTAAACATCATGCATCTGGCATCCCCGCAAAGCGCGATTCTTTCGGCGGTAATATTCAACGCGCTGATCATCATTTTACTTATTCCATTGGCGCTGCGGGGCGTTCAGTACCGTCCCATCGGCGCAGGACCGTTATTGGCCCGTTCTCTAGTGATTTACGGAGTGGGAGGTGTCGTCGCGCCGTTTATTGGCATCAAATTGATCGATCTTGTCTTGGAAGCCGTGGGACTTGTCTGAGGCGATGGAGAAGAAGAGTTCAAAACGTTCAAGCTGTTCAAGCCGTTCAAATCGATTGAAGAGTAGAATGTGAGCGATGCGAATACGAAACTGGGAGCAATCATGAAAACAATGAGCATTGCGATACGAACGACGATTGTCACGATTGTGCTGACCGGACTTATCTATCCGTACATAATGACCGGGCTGGCTCAAGTATTTTTTCCGTGGAGGGCCAACGGCAGCCTGATCACTGATGAAAAGGGGCAAGTGGTCGGCTCAGAGCTGATCGCGCAGGGATTTGCCAATCCAGCCTATCTTCAGCCTCGGCCGTCAGCGGCAGGTGAAAAGGGATACGATCCGACTTCTTCCGGCGGTTCGAACCTTGGTACGACTTCTAAAAAATTGCAGGATCGAGTGGCTGGAGATGTAAAACGGCTAAAAGCGGAAAATCCGGACGCACCTGGGCCGGTGCCGGCGGAACTCGTGACGACTTCGGGCAGCGGGCTCGATCCGCACATTTCTCCGCAAGGCGCTCTTTGGCAGGTACCGCGGATGGCTAAGGCGCGCGGAATCGCTCCAGAGAGAGTGAAAGCCGTCGTTGATGCGAATGTCGAAGGAAGAACCTTCGGTGTCTTGGGTGAACCGCGAGTGAACGTGCTCATGGTCAACTTGGCGCTCGATCGGCAATTTGGTCGCCCGGCGCCTTTGCCTCCAGCCGCAGAAAAAAAAGAGACAAAGGAAACTGTGCCGGGCGCTTGACCGTAGGGAGAAGCGTTTGATGAAAAAGATAGAAGCGACTTTCCAACCGTTCAAACTTGATGAGATCAAAGAAGCGCTGCGGAAGCAGAGGGTTCAGCGCTTGACTGTTTGTGAGGTTAAAGGCGCTGGTCATGAACAGGCAAAAATGAAATACTATCGTGGAGTTCAATACCTGGAAGACGCCTCGGAGGTAAAGCTAGAGATCATTGCTGATGATGCCGAAGTGGACCAGGTGTTGGATGTCATTGTTAGTACGCTCCGGGATGGTGGTCACTACGAAGGACAGATTCTCATTCTGCCTATGGAGCGCGTTGTACGCGTCCACATGAATTATTCCGCTTAGCGCAAGCGCTTTCGAATACATCTCCTCGCAGTAATGGCAAGGAGTCGGCCATTTTACAGTTCAAAATTGATCCCGAGCTTGATTCTGATAGATCGAACCTTCGCAGCGTTCTGGAAGCAGAGTTCATGCATAATCGGATGAGCGCTGCCAGATCCTTATTTGCCCATCTGATGGCGATTAGCGCTGCGCCGATTTGCGTGGACGAGATCTGGCCCGGTTTGCTTTCTCCCGGGGCGCGACTCGTAACTGTTCTGATATGGGGTAGTCTCCTGGTTCTGACGCTTTGGTTTGCTATAGAAGAATACGTTTCAGGTCGACGGCTCAAGGCCTGCCTCCGGGCTGGCAAAGGAGTAAGAGCCATAGATACAGATGAAGAATAGTCTATGTTCGGTTTTGCTCAGACTCCGCACTTCGCGCGGCTTTAAAGAAGCTTTTTTTGATGACCACGAATCGCAAACGTCCTGAAGATTTTCTTGAGTTAGTCGAGCGCGCCAAGCGCGGGCGCCTCAAGGTCTACATTGGGCCGGCTGCGGGCGTAGGCAAGACTTACCAGATGCTGGAGGAAGCGCACGCCTTAAAGAAACGGGGTGTGGACGTTGTCTTGGGATTTATCGAGACTCACGGTCGTGCGGAAACCGAAGCGCTAATCGATGGATTGGAAGTGATCCCGCGCCGGCGCATAGAGTACCGCGGCGTGGCGGTGGAGGAGATGGATCTTGACGCGACGCTTAAAAGACATCCGCAAGTCGCGGTGGTCGATGAATTGGCGCACACCAACATCCCCGGAAGCCGGAATCGCAAACGGTACCAAGACGTTCTCGAGCTTCTGGCCGCCGGAATCAATGTCATCTGCGCTTTCAACGTGCAGCACTTGGAAAGCTTGAACGACCTGGTCAAGCAGGCAACGGAGGTCGTCGTCCGCGAAACCATCCCCGACTCTTTTTTGCGGCAAGCCGACCAGGTCGTCAATCTTGATTTGGCCGTCGAGGATCTTATCGAGCGCCTGCGCACGGGCAAGATCTACAGTCAGGAGAAGGTCAACTGGGCGTTGGAGCATTTCTTCAAGCCCGAAAAGTTATCGATGCTGCGCGAGATTGCGCTGCGCGAAGTCGCAGAGAGCATCGATCGCGCGGTTGCATCTCGGGCTCGCTCCGAGGAGCTTTCCGGCAGTAACGCTAGCGAGCGGGTAATGGCGTGCATCGCCTCTCGAACGCCGCACTCCGCGATGCTGCTGCGGCGAGCGTCACGCCTGGCCGGGCGGCTCAACACCGACTGGTACGTTGTCTACGTTGAGACGCCGAAAGAAAGCCCCCTTAGAATCGATGCCGAAGCCCAGCGACGCCTGATGGACACCGAGGAAAAGGCGCGGGAGCTGGGCGCGGAAGTGGTTCGTCTCAGCGCAAAGGATCCGGTTCCAGCGCTGCTTGAGTTCGCGCGTACCCACCACGTCGGTCACATTGTGATCGATAGAACGACCAAGCCGTTGTGGCGTCAACTCTTGGGGCAGTCGGTCATGTTTGGGCTGGTGAGAGATGCAGCCGGTTTCGACTTGCATATCGTTTCCTTCGAGGGGGAAGAGGCGCGATCATGAGCTTACGGACCAAACTGTTATTAGCGCAGATCCCCCTAGGCGTCGTGCTCATTATTATCTCCGTCCTTTCCGTCACCCTGATCTCCAAACTGGGCTCGCACTCCCAGACCATCCTCAAGGACAATTATCGAAGCGTGCTCGCCGCCCAACGGATGAAGGAAGCCATCGAGAGAATGGATAGCGCGGCGCTCTTCATAATCGCCGGGCGCCCCGATAAAGGCCTGCCACAAGCCGCTCAAAACCGGCCTTTATTCGAAGCGGAGCTCAAGGTACAAGAGGGTAACATTACCGAGCCCGGCGAGGCAGAGGTGACCACACGACTCCGAGTATTGTGGACAGAGTACCAACGCAAATTTGATCACCTCGTTGAACTAAAAGATCCGCAAGCCTCCAGGCAATTCTACTTCACTGAACTCGAGCCCGGCTTTGAAAAAGTGAAGAACACGGCGGACGAAATTCTGGCGCTGAACCAGGACGCAATGGTTCGCAAAAGCAATGATGTACAGCGCGCCGCCGAGCGAATGAATAACATTACGATTGGTGCCGTCGTGGCGGCCGTTATTCTAGGTCTTTTTCTCTCGACGCTTCTCACCCAACGGATATTACGCCCCCTCTCTCAATTAAGTCAGGCGACAAAAAGCCTCGGCGAGGGAAATTTTAATGCGCGAGCAAACCTGCACGGCAACGATGAATTGGCGCAGCTCGCGCGCGACTTTAACTCAATGGCTGATCGCTTGTCACAGTATCGCAACAGCTCTCTCGGCGAATTGCTGCAGGCTCAACTGGCCATGCAAGCGGCAATCGACAGTTTGCCCGATCCCGTCGTCATCTTCGGCGTGGGAGGCGACGTGACCAACGTGAACCGAACCGCGGAAACTCTACTCGGATTCGGAGCGGAACTCAGCACGAAAAATGCGCAACAAAACGTGGACGCTTCGGTGCGCGAAATACTTGACCGGATGCGAGCGCACGTCCTCGGCGGCAAAGGAGCGTACAATCCGAAGGGATTCGAGGAGGCCTTTCGCGCACGCACGACCGATGGAGAGCGATATTTTCTGCCGCGCGCCATTCCAGTTTATGAATCGCGCGCAGGGATCGTTGGCGCCACTGTCATTCTTCAGGATGTGACGCGACTCAGGCGATTCAACGAGCTGAAAGACGATCTCGTAGCGACCGTCGCGCATGAATTTCGCACTCCACTGACTTCCTTGCGCATGGCGATTCATCTGTGCCTGGAGCAGTTGGTCGGTCCGCTCACCGAGAAGCAGTCCGATCTGCTCCATGCGGCGCGGGAAGATTGCGAACGACTGCAATCAATGGTGGACGACATTTTAGACCTTTCCCGGATCAAGGCGGGCGAAGTAGAGATGCACCGCCGGCCAACTTCGGTTGCGGCATTGGTCCATAGCGCCATGGAAGCGCATCGCGCCGCCGCTGAACTGCAGAAAGTCCGGCTCTGCGCCTCGATTGCCGATGGTGATGATCAGGTGATGGCGGATCCGGAGCGGCTAGGCCTGGTCTTTTCCAATCTCATCAGCAATGCCATTCGCCACACACCAAGCGGTGGAGCCATCGATGTGCGCGTTCAGCCCAATAACGGTCTCATCCGTTTTGAGGTGGCCGATACGGGCGAAGGAATTCCTCAGGAGCACCAACGTCACATCTTTGAACGATATTATCGCGTGCCCGGCTCCAACTCAAAGGGAGCAGGATTGGGCCTTTCCATCGCAAAAGAAATGGTCGAGGCGCACGGCGGCGAGATCGGCGTCGAGAGCGAACCGGGACGGGGAAGCACCTTCTGGTTTACTGTCCCCAAATTCGTGCAGGATGAGTCGAAAGGAGAACTACGGCCATGACTGAAGCGAAGTCGCGTATCCTCGTTGCCGATGACGAAGCAAACATCCGAAAGACTTTGTCGTTAGTGCTCGAGAGCGCTGGCCACACGGTGGACGTCGCGCGTGACGGCGATGAGGCTTTGGAATTGTGCAAGCAAAACCATCCCGATATCGCGTTTCTGGATCTTCGTATGCCAAAAACCGAGGGGCTCGACGCCCTCGCCCAGATGCGAGCATTGAGTCCCAAAACAGCGGTTGTGATAATCACCGCGTATGGAACGGCGGCAAATGCCGTGGAAGCAATGAAACTTGGAGCCGTCGATTTTGTCGAAAAGCCGTTTGATCCGAAGATGGTAGGTGTCCTCGCCGAAGAAATTCTTTTTCGCAAGCAGATGACTTCGGGCGGTTCCTTCGATGACCTGATGCATCTGGCCGACCTCGCGCGCGAGCGGAAAGCACATTTTGAAGCGCGCGCGTATCTGAAAGCGGCGATGGCCCGCGCTTTTAATCGCGCCGAGCCTTATTACTGGTTAGGTCATTTATCCGAGGAGGAAGGCGACGAAAGACGCGCCGTGCAATATTACTATATGGCCGTAAGTGCCGATCGCACGTACGAGTCGGCGGTTGACGCGCTCAAGCGCTTGGGAAAGATCCACTGACATTAAAACCTCTGTTCAAGATTCAACGTTCAAACGGGGGGAGCGGGCATCATACGTTGAACCTGCAACGCTGGGCTCTCCGCGCTGCGCGCGGCTTAACCCTCGTACTTTTTTCGTTTGCGCCAGAGTGTTGACGCATCGATACCAAGGATCGCCGCAGCATCTTCAAGCGTCGCTGTTCTCGCCACCACGCGCGTGATGTGTTCCCGCTCAATTGCATCCAAAGAAAAATTGCCGCCTAGCTGAAGGGATTCCGTTTTAGCATGAGCAGAGATGTGCGCCGGAAATGCTTCCGGTTCGATGACCTGGGCAGGCCAGAGAATGACGGCTCTTTCGATGGCGTTTCTAAGCTCGCGGATATTTCCCGGCCAAGAATACGAAAGAAGCGCCCGTTCGGTAACTTGCGAGAGTTGTGGAGGATGGCGACGGGCTGCCTTGGCGAAGAAGAGCAAAAAACGCCGCGCCAAGCGCAGAATATCTTCGGGCCGCTCCCGAAGCGGTGGCAGTCGCAAGTCGATTACATTGAGGCGGTAAAGGAGATCTTCACGGAAGAGCCCTTTACGCACGTGGTCTTCGAGATCTCGGTTGGTGGCGGCAAGCATGCGCACGTTGGCGTGGCGGGTTTTGTTTTCGCCTACGCGCTCGAACTCCTTCGCTTCCAGAAAGCGCAACAGCTTGGCCTGGAGAGAGGGCGAGACCTCTCCGATCTCATCTAAGAAAAGCGTCCCTCCTTCGGCGGTTTCCACCCGGCCCGCCTGGTCGCGGATTGCTCCCGTGAAGGCGCCCTTGGCGTGGCCAAAAAGCTCGCTTGCGAGGAGCTCCTCCGATAGCGTCGGGCAATTGACCACCACGAAGGGTTGCCTCGCGCGCGGACTCATGGAGTGAATGGCGCGAGCCAAAACGCTCTTCCCCGTGCCGCTCTCTCCGCGCAAAAGCACCGGGACGTCCGACGCAGCTGCTCTAGCGGCAATGTCCAAGACGGCGCGAATCTTTGGTGAGTCGGAATCCAACTCAACCTCAGGAGTGGCCTCCCGCAGACGTCCCTCCAGTTCCACGACCTGTCTTTTGAGGTCGCGCTGGTGCATGCACTGATCGACGACATGCCGGATTTGGGCTGGCGTGAAAGGTTTGGGCAAATAGTCGGCAGCTCCGCGCTTGATCGCCTCAACAGCGCTATCGATCGTCGCGTAGGCAGTTACGACCACCACGAGCAAGTTCGAGTTTTCCGCGAGCAATTTGGGAATGAGGTTGAGACCGTCCGATGAACCCAGGCGAAGATCGAGAAACGCCAAGTCGAAAGACTGTCGTGCTAGCGCCGCGAGCGCAGAATCGGCCGAGCCGACAGCCGTGACCTCGCAGCCTATCTGTTCCAGGCACAAAGATAAGGTTGTTCGAATGTTCTTCTCGTCATCAATGACAAGCACTCGGAGATTTATCGCGGTCCCGGTCGTAGTAAGATTTTCTTCCATGACTCTGTGCGTTGATATAAGTGGGTGAGAATTTGGCTTCGTACCACTAAGCGAATTGTGGTTCTCCAACGATCGGCCGTTTCTCGGGCGATAAGAAAACTCGAATTGGCAGAATCATCATATCGAGTCCGTAAAAATAGAGCTTTCGCTGCAGAGCAAAAGGCGTCTGGTTATGGAGCACAGGGTTGAACCACGATTCGTTTTCAAAAACCAGCGATCCAGCGAAAAACACCGAACGCGGAAAATCTTTGACGATCGCTCTACAGATTTCCTCGAGTTCGTCGAGAAGATCGACTCCTAGAGAGTAACGATACTCCGCATACCAACCAAGACAGTTGGCATACTCCACCAAGCTCTTGAGATCTTCTTCCTTCGAACGACGCAGGTTTTCTATTTCCCTTAATCCTTTGAACTGACCAGAATTAATAACGCCGATAGAAACGAAGACGATGTTTTTAAAATGGTTTGGAAAAATGCGTTGAATATTAAGAAGAGAATGGATCGCAATGCCATCAAACGCTCTTACAACAAGCACCGCAGCGGGAGCCTGTGGACTTTTCGCTGGTGTCGGGTTGAGGTTTGGTTCAAAGGGAATATCAATCAACGTTTCATCGAGGCTTTTCAATGCCCGTTGTACGCGGTCATAATGGGAACGGATGGCGTAACAGAGCCCAATAAAACTGGCAGTAATCACTATGGTAATCCAGCCGCCCTCCGCGAATTTTTCGATGATCATGATCACGAGGATCGAGAGGCAAAGGATCAACCCCGTGATATGAATGGTAATGTGCCGCCGCCAATCGGGGTACTCTTTGCGGTGGCGGACCCAGTAGCGCACCATGCCCGACTCGGAAAGAGAAAAAGTAAGAAACACGTTGATCGAGTACATCAGGACTAAGGTGGTGGTTTCGCCACGGGTGTACATCAGGGTGGACGCCGCGGCAAGAGAAATCAGAATGACCCCGTTCTGCACCGTCAGACGTTCCGAAAGATGGGCGAACCGATGAGGAAGCCAAGAATCGACCGCCATATTGGCCATGACGCGCGGTCCATCAATCAACCCGGTCTGCGCCGCAATTAACAGGATCGCCGCCTCGCTTGCTAAAAAGAGAATAATAAACCAGTTGCCGAGCGGCAGTCCGGCCCAAGTAAAGCCGCTAGCGAAATTCTCGACCAGGACGGCATTCATCGTCTTGCCTTCCAGGGGTTGGGCGTGGATGAGCAAGTAGCAAAGCAGGATGCCGCCGGCGGTGACGGCGAGCGAGGTCGCCATGTAAAGCATCGTCTTCTTGCCGGTCTGAACCGTGGGCTCGCGCATGATCTGAAGTCCATTCGAAACCGCCTCGATCCCGGTATACGTGCCGGCGCCACGCGTATAGGCATGCAGGAAAAGTGCTGCAAGCCCTCCCCAACCGAGCGTGCCAAGCCCAGTCTGAAAGCCGGCGTGCACTTCCCGAGTCACCTGTGGAATTTCGCTTCCATAGAGTGAGATGATGCCGAGGATGGCTATGGCGTGAGTCAAGATGAAAAGTAAGAAAACGGGCGCTATCGTTGCGACCGATTCCTTCACGCCACGAAGATTCATGATCATGAAAAGACCAATGGCGAGGAATTCGACGATGAGCTTCCAGCTATGCCAATCCCTCGGCAGGAAGCTGAAAATTGCGTCCGAAGCGGCAGCGATTGAGACCGAGATGGTCAAAATATAATCCACGACAAGCGCTGAACCCGAGACAACACCAAAGCCGGCGCCTAGCAGATTGGTTGCAACAATGTAGCCGCCGCCGCCGAATGGGAAGTGCTCGATGATCCGCGAATAGGCATAGGAGATCACAAAGATGGTGAGGGCCGTAGCGAACACAAGCGCGACGGCGAGATAGTGATGCTCTCCGAGTCCGCGGAATGCTTCCTCTGGGCCGTAGGCGGAGGAAGACAAGCCGTCGGAACCGAGACCAACCCATGCGAGAAACGCCGCCAATGAGACTCGATGAAAGACAGTTGGGTCTAGGGGGTCTTTGGGTTTCCCCAATAACATACCTTTTATGGACGAGCTCAGCTTGTCCTGCTTCATAATCTGTGCACTCTAATGCGAGGCTAATGAAGAATCAAATAGCAGATACTTTTAGTGGCCATGCAAACCATCTCAGTTGATGATCCGTTTGTAACGATCGTAACGGGAGTGTGGCCTTACCGAAGCTCTCGAATTCATATCCGGTGTCGGCCAATTTTCTGAGGCTTTGAAGGAGTTAAAACCCGGATTGGCAAAACCATCATATCCAAACCCTCGAACTGAAGCTGCTGCTGCAGTGTTGCCGGTGTTTGATTATGAAGTATGCGCGCGAGAAAATTCTCCTTTTCAAAAACGAGCTTACCAGAGAAAAAAATCGCTCTGGGGAAATCTTTGGCTATCGATTTGCAGAGCTTCTGCAATTCTTCTATCAAATCAACCCCAAGTGAATAGCGATATTCCGCATACCAGCCTAAACAGTTGGCAAACTCCGCAAAACTTTTAAGATCTTCTTCTTTCGACCGGCGTAAATTCTCGATCTCGGTGACTCCCTTAAATCGCCCTGAATCAATCAATCCAACCGAAGCAAACAAGATGTTTTTGAAATGATTTGGGAATAGCCGGGTGAGGTTGAGCAAGGAATGGACTGCGAGCCCATCGAAATCCCGTACGATGAGAACCGCGGTCGGCGCATTTGGATCTTTAGACGGGGTGGGATTTTTGAGATCGGGCTGAAAGGGAATGTTCATCAGCGTATCATCGAGGCTTTTCAGCGCGCTTCGGACGCGATCATAATGCCATCGGACCACATAGCAAAGAAGCACAAAACCGGATGTCACTACCAGCGTCACCCAACCGCCTTCCGCAAACTTGATGACAACTGTGACGACGAGAATCGTCGCCGTAAACGATAAGCCAAGACCGTTTACAAAGAGCTTTCTCAGCCAATGGCCCTCAGCTTTCCTTACTTCCCACCAATGGCGGCACATGCCGAGCTGGGACAAGCTGAACGTCAAGAAAACATTGATACTGTACATCACGACTAACAACCTCACGTCGCCGCCCGTATAAAGGAGAAACGCGAGTGATGCCAGACCCATGAACCAGACGCCATATTGGGTGACCAAATGATCGCTTAAATGCGAGAAGCGATGTGGAACCCAGGAATCGATCGCCATATTGGAAAGAACCCTCGGGCCATCAATGAATCCTGTTTGCGCGGCTACCAGTAGAATGGCTGCCTCGGTGATGAGAGTAAAAATCACGAGAGCGTAGGCCAAATCGGGTGAAAAGAAAGCAGCATAAATTATTTCAAACAGGCTGGCGTTCAACGTTTTACCGGGTTGGTGAACGACTTGATTAAGTAGGTAACAGAGCAGAAGACCGCTTGCCGTAAAGGCGAGCGAGGTGGCCATATAAAGCATGGTTTTTTTCCCAGTCTCGACTCTGGGCTCCCGCAACGCCTGAAGTCCGTTACTGACAGCCTCAATGCCTGTGTAGGTGCCGCCTCCCAAACTGTACGCGTGCAAAATGAGAAAAACGGTCGTCCACAGTCCCATGCCATGAATATCACCAAGCGTCTTTTGGTAAGTGGCTGAGGCAAGCGACGGGATCTCCGCCGCTTTGGGAGCCACGCCCAGGCTGATGGCAAAGATATGTGCCACCACAAACAGAAGAAAAATCGGCAACAGAAAGATAACCGATTCTTTGGTACCGCGGAGATTCAGATAAATTAAAAAGAAAATGAGTGCTAACTCGACACCGAACTTGATTCCATGCATCGAGACGGGCAGGAAGCTAAAGATCTGATCGCCGGCGCTTGCCACAGAAATGGTAATCGTGAGCATGTAATCGACGATCAGAGCAGAGCCGGAAATAAGCCCGGTCCTTGGTCCCAGAAGTTTGGTGGCAACTAAATATCCTCCGCCGCCCGTGGGGAATAGTTCGATGATATGACTATAGCTTGCTGAGATGACGAAGACCGTTACGGCCATCAGGATCGCCAGCACGAGGGCAAGGAAAGTATGTTCCCCCAATGCCAGGTACGCCTCTTCGGGTCCGTAGGCCGAGGAGCTCAAGCCATCGGCGCCGAGTCCAACCCATGCGAGAAATGCGATGAGGGAGATGTGATGGAAGACCCTCGGATCCAAAGGATCTTTGGGTTTCCCGAGTAAGACGTCTTTAATCGATGAGCTGAGCTTCTTGTCGTCCATGTTTAAATTCATTTGTATAATGCGCAGGCGAGAAAGAATCAAACCACGCCGATCACTTTTAGTTTCAGCGGATGCAATGACGTATCAGATGAGGAACGAACGAGTCAAAAGTTGTAACCACTAATCTGCTATTATTAGTTTTTTGCCGTGCCGCCGGAATAGTAGATACACTTTCCTTCTACGGTGGCGAAGGGAGGTAGCTCGTGCGCATGGCAGCCGTCGTCCAGTATGTGGCGGACGATCCACCCTCGAACGATAAATGCATCGGCCAATAGCTGGCGGTGACAGCGCCAAGGAACGGCTTCGGCGCACGTCAACGCGATCCGTTTCTCTTTGGCTATTTTTTCCATCTGGTCCATGATGCGCTGGAATTCAACTGTCAGCATGAAATCGGCATAGGCGCGAAAGGCTCCGACTTTCCAAGCGGTGTTCGGCGAGTCCGGCGAGGGTTTGCGAAAACCGCCGAGATCGCCGCGCCAAAGATATTCCATACCGACCGCCGCCAACGCCTTGCCAAGCGCCTCCCGGCGAAAATGAGGAAAACGCCGCGACGCCGGCCAACGCCGGACGTCGACCACCAATTCAATAGCATGCGCTTTCAACAGCGCCACGAAATCATCGATGCTTCGCGTCGAGTGGCCGATGGTATGAATTGTTCGAAGACTGTTACAATCCATAGCGCGCTGGCTAGCAGGTTGGGCTTGACATGGTTCAGGCCTTTAAAGCCGTTCAATCGTTCAAGTCGTAGAAAACCGGCTGTTGCTCCGACATTTCTCTCATTACTCTAGAGCCTAGCGAAAGCCGAGACTTTCAGTTCCCCACTACCAAATAAAATATCTCAC
>Ga0209684_1000145_pt1 | contig 12985 bp, 11 predicted proteins | sample PanSoiPlot6MoBio_FD_188322 | JGI IMG/M metagenome (GOLD analysis project Ga0209684, IMG submission 188322) | Tropical forest soil microbial communities from Panama analyzed to predict greenhouse gas emissions - Panama Soil Plot 6 MoBio (SPAdes)... | ecosystem: Environmental > Terrestrial > Soil...
TGCAGTGCATTATTTTGTCTTGACACGCTCTGCTCACAAGATAGAATTCGCCCGATTCTTTCATGAGCATTTCTACTCAACTCAGAACGTTCAAAACGGATGACAACAAACGGCTTCAATTGCCGCTGCCACTCGCCGAGTGCGGCGTAAAGCGACGCTTGCATCGCCTGTGAGGGACCATGTTGTACAGAAAAACTATTACTCTTGCGGTCTGCCTCTGGTTGTTTTCAGCCTGCCCGGCACTCACCGCAACCGCACCAACCAAGATCGTGGTCGGTTATGCGGCGATCAATGGCCGCGTGGCGCCTATGTGGATTGCGTCTGAGCAAGGCTTTCTCGCGAAATACGGCCTTCAGGCTGAACAAGTATATGTGCGGGGCGCGCCGCTGCTAGTTGCCGGAATGGCGTCCGGAGACATTCAATTCACTCGTAGTGGCGGCAGCGCGACCCTGGCGGCCGTTGGCGCCGGCCATGATTTCAAAATCGTCGCGACTTTTTCCAGCCGCAATACCTACGACCTCATCGCTCGGCCGAACATCAAGCGGCCCGAAGATTTGCGCGGTAAAAAAATCGCCCTCATCAGTATTGGCGGCACCGGCTGGATGGGGGTGCAATTTTGGCTCGAGCATTTCGGTCTCGATCAACAGCGCGATCAAATTCACATGCAGGTTCTCGGCGATCAAGCGGTGCAGATGCAAGCCGTCGAAGCCGGCATCGCCGATGCCGCCGCGCTCGATGGCGTGTACAGCAAAAACTTGAGAAAGAAAGGCTTCACCCTTCTCGGCGAATACTCGGAGCTCACTCAACGGATCATAAGCCAGGCGATGGTTGTGCCCCAATCCTTTCTCACCCAGCGACCCGACATCGTGGAAAACTATCTCAAGGCAGAAATCGAAGCGTTAGCTTTCTCCTTGGCGCCAAAGAACAAACCCGTGGTGATCAAAACTCTCATGAGTAGACTCAAAGCGGACGCAAATAACGCGGAGGAGGCCTATCAAGATCTACTAAAAGGCATCGACCGCAAACCGTTCCCATCGCTGGATGGCTTGCGCAATGTGCAAAGATTGCTAAAAACGCGCAATCCAAAGATCGGCGAAGTCAAAACTGAGGACGTAATCGACGCCCGCATTATGCGCAAGCTGGATGAATCTGGTTTTATCGACCGGGCCTACGCGGCGCAAGGGATGAATGTCAAATAAATAGATGCCGGCTACTGGAGATTCGTCGTCGGTGGGGTTCCGCTCTCTATTCTTGTGAATCCCAGGACTATTTCACTCCCTACGATGCGTAGAGGCGTTCAATGAATCCACTTTCGTCGAGTCTGCCGAGGATCTGATCGTTTACGTCCAGTTTCGACTTGAGATCCTGCACAAAGATTATCAGGTGACTGTTAGGAGAGTGTGACATCTTTCTTTTCCTCCGCCGCCCCATCTTTTTCTTCCGCCTTTCTCGCCTTGACACTCTCTCCTCACAGGATAGAATCCGCCCAATCTTTTATGAGCATTCAAACCCAACTCTGTACTTTCAAGACCGCCGACGCCGAGAGGCTTCACGGCTTGCTCTTTACGCCACCAAACGAGCGATCGGACCTTGCTCTCGTATTCGTCCATGGCGTGGCGATGAATTTTTATCTGCCGCCGTTTTCTGTATTTGGGCAAGAACTGGCGCAGCGCGGCCACCACTGTTTCGTCATTAACACGCGCGGGCACGACTGGATTTCGCGGGCAGGGAATTTAACTAAATTCGGCGGGTCGGCCTATGAAAGCCTCGAAGACTGTCTATTGGATCTCGACGGTTGTTTGGCCTACCTGAAGCAGCAAGGTTACTGCCGATTCGTTTTCATCGGGCACAGTCTGGGTGCCATCAAATCGATTATTTACCAGGGCACGCGACAACGTTCCGATGTGGTCGGTATTATTTCGTGTTCAACGCCCAAACAATTCTATTCAGAACGGATTGCCCGGCAGCCTGCTTTTCGTGAAACCATAGAAAAGGCCGAGGCTTTGATGGCCGAAGGCAAAGGTGAAGAGTTGATGTCGATTGCCGTCGGCGCCACGCCGGGAATTTTCAGCGCGCGCACGCATCTGAACAAATACGGCAAGGACGATGGCAACGATTGCCGTCCCTACGCGAAGCGCATTGGCTGCCCATTGCTCGCTATCGTCGGTGGCGCCGAATCGAAATTTTTTCACGAATATGCCCAGGAGCTTGCCGCCGCGGCGGGCCCGCGCGGGACCTACCGGAACGTCGAAGGAGCGAACCATTTTTACAATCGGCATACGCCGGAAATTGTCGGGATCATTGATGAGTGGCTCGCGCGGTTTAACCCTTGATTCCCTCAATATTCTTTTTGGAGTCATGCCATGGTAATCCGCTTAGTATCTCTGATTTTAACTTTCTCCTTTGGCCTTAACAGCGACGCTGTCTTCGCCGCTCAAGCACCGGCCAAGATGGTCGTCGGCTATGCTAGCGTCAGTTCTACGTCGGTGATTCTCTGGACAGCCCAAGATGAAAAGATGTTGGCCAAGAACGGCATCGACGCTGATTTGGTTTTTATGCCCGGCTCCCCGACGCTTATCGCCGCCATCAATTCCGGCAGCCTCGGCGTGGGATTTACCGGTGGAACAGCTACCCTCGGCGCTGCGGCGGGAGGATCGGATTTCAAAATCCTCGCGGCCTCTCACGGCCGCGTTATTCATGATCTCGTGACGAGGCCTGAGATCAAACGAGCCGAAGACTTGCGCGGCAAACGCATCGGCGTAACCTCCATCGGGGGCACAGCTTGGATGGCCTGCATGCTTGGCTTGGAGCATTTGGGCCTTCATCCTGAGAAGGACAACCTCGTCATTTCGGGCTACGGCGACATGCGTGTCACGACCCAGGCACTAGAATCGGGAACTATCGACGGGGGTTTGATCTCGGGTCATTTCAGTCTTCGCCTCAAACGGATCGGTTTCAATCTGCTCGGCGACTTGGAACGAATCCCGCTCATGGGGTCCAGCGTGGTCGTTAAGGCGAGCTATCTTCAGAGCAATATGGAGCTGATGCGAAGGTTTATTAGAGCGATGGTGGACGCTCACGTGTTCGTTGTGAGTCCCGCCAACAAGAGTGCTGTCCTACGCATACTATCCAAGCGCATGGGCATCTCCGATGCCGGCCTTCTCGAAGACGGATACCAGGATTTGGTCCGCCGGTTGGACAAGAAGCCCTACCCTTCCATCGAAGCGCTGCGGAATATCCAGCGCTTTCTCGCGCCGCGTAATCCGAAAATTGCCCAGATCAAACCACAAGACGTGATCGACGATTCGCTTTTGCGTGAGCTCGACAAAAGCGGCTACATCGACCGGCTCTATGCGGAGTACGGTGTGAAGTGATCATTATATCCATTCAGGAGAACAGCCTGTGAATTGGATTTTGAGATTCATCGTTTCCATTTTTATCGCTCTGATCTATGGCGCTCTTTCTTACGCTGCCGCTGCGCCAGCAAAAATAGTTATCGGGTATGCAGCCACGACCGCGCGTCTGATGCCGCTCTGGATCGCGCGGGAACAAGGCTTTTTCGCGAAATTTGGAATCGATTCGGAACCCGTGCTGCTGCGTGGTGGAACTACCCTCGTCACCGGTTTGGCCGCAGGTGACGTGCAAATTGGTCGCACGGCGGGCGCCGCAGTTTTGGCGGCCGTTTCGGCCGGCCATGACCTCAAAATGCTCGCGACTTTTTCCAGCCGCAACTCTTATGACGTCGTCGTTCGACCAAATATTAAAAGAGCCGAAGACATACGCGGAAAAAAACTTGCCATCAATAGTCTCGGCGGCGGAACCTGGATAGGCGCCATGCTCTGGCTCGAGCATTTTGGATTGGATCAGCAACGCGATCAAATCTTGTTGCAATCCATCGGTGATCAGAGCGTTCAGGCCCAAGCTCTCGAGTCCGGAGTCGTTGACGTTGTGTTCGTAGATGGCTTCTACAGTAAATGGCTGAAACAGAAAGGGATGACGGTTCTCGCGGATTACACGGAACTCAAGCAACCCCTGGTCAGTCAATCCATGGTTGTCCAACGCTCATTTTTGCAGCAACATCCGGAAGTCGCAGAGAGTTATCTGAAGGCCGAAATTGAAGGCGTGGCGTTTGGGGTCGCGCCGAAAAATAAAGCTGCGGTAATCAAAATACTCATGCGGCGTATGAGAACCGATGCCGCAGGCGCCGAGGATGGCTACACCGATCTCATTCGCGGAGTCGATCGCAAGCCGTTAGCTTCGCTTGAGGGAATGCGCAACCTCCAACGGCTATTAAAACCGCGCAATCCGAAGATCGGTGAGCTAAAAGTCGAAGACGTCGTTGATAACCGCATTATGCGCAAACTCGACGAAAGCGGCTTCATCGAACGCGCGTTTGCTGCCCAGGGCGCGAGCTTAAAATGACGGTCGGCATTCACTAATACTCTTGGCCAAGCGTACTGAAGAAAACTGCTTAGCTGCATTCAGCATGACAACAGAGCCGACCGTCATCCTGAGCGTCGAGCGAAGGATCTTGCCCCAGGATAACAATTGACGCTATATTTCCGCCGGTATTCGCCACGTTAGCAGAAAGCGAGAACACCAACATGCCTTACCTAACAGTCAAAGACGCAGACATTTATTACGAAGTCCACGGCCACGGTCCGCCATTTCTTTTTTGCAGCGTCACCGGTCTTGATCACCAGGCCTGGAAGTTTCATCAGGTACGGGAATTTTCCCGCGACCATAAGGTCATCATCTTCGACTACCGCGGCACGGGAAAGTCGAGCAAAACGATACAGCCGTATTCAATCAAGATGTTCACCGACGACGCGGCAGCCATTCTCGACCATCTGGATGTGGAGCAAGCAATTGTTTGTGGCCATTCCATGGGTGGGGTCGTCGCGCAGCTCCTCAGTTTGGACTACCCTCGTAAAGTAAAGAAATTGATTCTCGCTTCCAGCGGTGCGTCCCATCCGGGAGCACAGGGTATCCCCCTCGCCATGTGCCGCGACATGGTGCGGCTCGGCTTCGAAGGCTACATCCGGGAACACACCATAGAAACGGGCTGGACCAAAGAATTCGTTGCGTCCCATCCGGATCTGATCGAAAAGTTTCTTCAGATCCGTCTCTCCGGCATCGCCCCGTTGGAAAACTATCTTCACTTCGTGCTCGCGCGACAGGAACACGACCACACGAAGCGTCTGAAGGAAATCCACGCGCCGACGCTGGTTCTCGTCGGCGACGACGAGCGCCACGGCGCCAGCGATAAGACGCACTTTGCCGCGGCCCACGAACTCGCGCGCGACATTCCCAACGCCAAACTCGTGATCTTGCCGGGCGAGGGACATCATTATCTTGCCACGAATCCCGAAGCCGCCCACAAAGCCATTCGAGAGTTTATTAAGTAAGGGCGCCGATCAGGAGAAAGCATGGCTAAAGATCCGTCGATATTGTCCCGTCGCGATTTTCTCAAACTGGCAGGGAAAACCGCGGCGATTTCTTCCGGATTGCTGATTTCTGGCTGCGCCCTTCCGCCCACGTCTCAAACAGGCGCCGCGGCCAACGACACAAAAAACGCCTCCCGCGCCATCGACATTCATCATCATTATTTGCCGCCTGAACTGATTGAGGAAGTCAAACAGCATGGCAAGACGCTGGGCGTCGAATACTTTCCTCCAAAAGGCCCCAAAGATAATCCGTTCCAGATCCAATTTCCCAAAGGCAACCGCATCAATCCCGATCCGCGGATGGCGGAAGTAAATGACCGTCTCGCTGTCATGACCAAGGGCAACGTCGGAATCGCCACGGTCGAGGTCCATACCGCTTGCGTTGGTTACGAGCTTGATGGCAGCCGCGGCGAATCCTGGTCCAACCTCTACAACGAAGCCATTATGAATCTGGTAAAACGTCATCCCGATCGCTTCGTCGGAATCGCCACCGTGCCGTTACAGGACCCGCCGCGCGCTGCACGAGTGCTGGAACACGCCATTCGTGATCGCAAGATGTCCGGCGTGACAATCGCCTCCAACGTTGTCGGCAAATATTATGACAGCAAGGACTTCGACCCCTTCTGGCAAAAGGCTCAGGAGCTCGATGTGCTCATGATCATGCATCCCGAATGGATCGTCGGCGGCGATAAGATGGGTGCCTACGGGTTGCGCACCGTTTGCGGCAATCCTGCAGACACCACGCTTTCGGTCGGCTATATAATCTATAGCGGGGTCTTTGATCGTTTTCCGAACCTGAAACTCGCTTTGCTCCACGGCGGCGGCTTCTTCCCCTATCACCTGGGTCGGTTCGATCAGGGTATGCGTGGCGGCACCGGTTCCTCACAAATCCCGGCCAAGCAACCACCCAGCAAGTATCTAAAGAATCTTTACTTCGACAATCTTGTCTACCGAGTCGAGACCGTCGAATACTTGAAGCGCATGGTCGGTTCTGACCACATCATGGTCGGTACCGATTACCCGTTCGATCTCGGCGACTGGATGGCCGCGGAAAAGATACAGCAGATGAACTGCACCGAGGCCGAGCGGGAAGCGATGCTTCACGGAAACGCCAGAGCGTTGCTCAGAATTCCGGCCGGCCGGCAAGCATGAGCGAGAGACCAAATCACGAAACCTCAACTACTAGCAACCGCGGTGAATGTCCTCTTTGATTTGGACGGCACGTTAACCGATCCTCGAGAGGGAATCATCGCGTGCTTCAAGCACGCGCTTCACGGATTGGGCTACTGCCCTCCGCCGGACTCCGACCTCGAGTGCTACATCGGTCCGCCTCTGCGCGAGTGTTTCGCCGCGCTTCTCAGATCGGAAAGTCTGGAACAGATTGACGCCGCGGTTGATCTTTACCGGCAACGATTCTCCACCAAGGGAATATTCGAAAACGTCGTTTATCCCGGCATTCATGAGGCTCTGGCCGAACTTCGGACCGGCGGCGCAAGGCTCTATATTGCAACCTCTAAACCTTGCGTCTTCGCGCAACGCATCATTGATCATTTTGGTCTCAAATCCTATTTTCAGATGATTTACGGCAGCGAGCTTGATGGAACACGTTCCAACAAGAGCGAATTGATCGCTCATATCTTGGCAAAAGAATCTATCCCACCTCGTTCAACATTCATGGTCGGCGATCGTGCCCACGATGTCATAGGAGCCACAACGAATGGCGTCCATCCTGTCGCTGCGCTTTGGGGTTATGGGACACGTGAAGAACTGAATGCGGCGGGTGCGACGATTTTTTGCGAGCGCCCCGAGATGCTTGCCAAAGTCTTGCTCGTTCGCTAACAGGAACACTTCGGCTTTAATGGCACACTATTCTTACAACAAAAATGCCGATATGAAGCGCCGATTACTCATTGGGTTATGCTTTTTGCTCCTCGGTTGTGCGACCGATGCTCGGTTGAATTCGCCTCAGGCCAGTAAAGAAGCGAAAGGCGAATCTTATAAGCTTCAGGAAATATTCGAGCAGTACTTCGAAGCGTATCTTGCGCTTTTTCCCACCTTCGCCACTTCCATCGGCGATCAACGCTACGACGACCAGCTCGGCATCACCATCAGCGAGGAGCACCGCGCCAAACAGCGAAATCTCTACACCAGCTCGCTTGGTAAGCTGGCCAACGTCCGCCGAGACCAACTTGAAGCATTCGACGCGCTGAACTATGCCGCCTTTGAGCGCATGCTGAGACAGCGATTGGAAGGCCTAACGTTTAGTCAACAACTTCTACCGCTCAGGCAACTAAGCAGCTTGCCTGTCGAATTTCCCATCATGGGAGCCGGAAAAGGCGAGCAACCGTTCAAGACGGTTAAGGATTACGACAACTTCCTCGGACGAGTCGCTGACTTCCAAGTTTGGGCGGACACCGCAATTAGTAATGCACGTAAAGGAATCGAACGCGGCATCGTCCAACCAAGAGTCGTTATAGAGAGAACCTTGCCGCAGCTTGACGCGATGATCGTCAGCGATCCCAAGCAAAGTCTTTTCTTCCAGCCGATCTTGCAAATGCCGTCAACATTCTCCGATGCCGACAAAAGTCGCTTAACCGTAGTGTATACTCAGGCCATCGAACAACAGATCGTTCCGACCTACCGCAAGCTCAGCGTCTTCGCTAAAGACGAGTACTTGCCGAAAACCAGGGTAACGGTCGGGATGTCAGATCTGCCGGGTGGAAATCTTTGGTATGACTACTTGGTGCGAAATCAGACCACGACCTACTTGACGCCCGAGGAAATCTTTCAATTAGGTATGGATGAGATTCAGCGGATCCAAAAAGAAATGGAGCGGATACGCATCGAGCACGGCTTTCAAGGTACCCTAACTGAATTCTCACGCTATCTAGCCAAGAAGGCGCCTCCCGGATATGCAACTCGCGAGGATCTCGTCCAAGGATACGAAGCAATCCGAAAGAAAGTTATAGCGCAATTACCGAAGCTCTTCAGGCGCCTGCCAAAAGCGGCGTTTGAGATCCGAACCATCGAAGAGTTCCGCGAGCGTTCCGCGCCATCGCAATATTGGTCCGCGACTCCTGACGGTTCTCGTCCGGGGATTTTTTATGTAAACGCAGCGGGAATCGGCAAGAACGCTCTGCGGCAAGCGTCCGAATCCCTCTTTCTCCACGAAGCCGTGCCCGGCCACCATTTTCAGATATCGCTGCAGCGCGAACAGCAAAGCCTGCCACGGTTTCGACGTTTTGCCAGCTACACGGCTTTCGTTGAGGGCTGGGCGTTATACGCGGAAAGTCTTGGCCCCGAGTTAGGCGTCTACACTGAGCCTAATCAGTACTTCAGCCGCCTCAACTCGGAGCTGTTTCGCGCCGTCCGTCTGGTGGTGGATGTGGGACTGCATCGCAAAGGCTGGAATAGAGAACGGGCGTTGAAGTTTCTCATGGAAACTACGATGAACGGGGAGTCGACAGCTGCGTTGGAGATCGACCGCTATATCGCATGGCCCGGCCAGGCCCTCGCCTACAAAATCGGCCAGTTAAAAATCTCCGCTATTCGCGCGAAAGCCGAGAAAGCGCTGGGCACAAAGTTCGACATCCGGGCTTTCCACGACGTACTGCTCAAGGACGGGGCGTTGCCCTTAGATTTGCTGGAAGCCAAGATGAATACTTGGATCGAGAGCCAAGCGCATTGACTCTACAAAAAATCAATGTTGCAACGAATACGATTCGCAACATCCGTCGCTCTTAGCGTAGTGTTCTTGTTGTCTGGTCGCCTTCACGCACAGGAAAAATCATTGGACCCAGCTAAAGAACTGCACGAATTGTTCGCATCGGAATGGGACTATCAGATGGAGCAGCACCCAGCGTGGGCGTCCAGATTGGGCGATCGCCGCTGGAACAACCGCTGGGCCGATCTGAGTCTCGATGCCATCGAAAAACGACATCGTCATAAGTTGGAAGTGTTGACTAGACTCAGGGCGATGAATCGCGAAGCTTTTTCCCCTGCGGACCAACTAAACTACGATCTTTTTCTCAAAGACTATCAAGACGAAGTCGAAGGATACCGGTACCGTTGGTATTTAATCCCCCTCAACCAACGCGGAGGAATTCAGACCGAAGATGAATTGGCGGATTCGCTGCGCTTCGAGACGCTCAAGGATTTCGAGGATTGGCTGGCGCGTCTCCGCTCCTTCCCAACCTACATGGATCAGACCATCGCACTGATGCGCGAGGGCATCAAAGCGCGGATGATGCTGCCGAAAATTGTCCTCGAGCGAGTTCCGACTCAAATCGACCATCAGATTGTTAGCGACCCAAAGGCGAGCCCTTTCTATAAACCTTTCACGCGTTATTCCACTTCGATTGCCGAAGCGGACCGTTCGCGCCTCAGCCAAGAAGCGGAGAAGACCATCGCCGCCTCCGTGGTTCCAGCCTTTCGTCAATTGAAAGAATTTTTCCTCAAGGACTATTTGCCGGCGGCATGGGATCAGGTAGGCGTTTGGCAACTGCCTCAAGGCGAAGCCATGTACGGCTTTTTCGTGCGCATCGAGACGACGACAACTATGACTCCAAGGGAAATTCACGACCTCGGGCTGAGCGAAGTGAAACGCATCCGAGCCGAGATGCAAAACATCATCGATAAGCTAGGCTTTAAAGGCTCGTTCGCAGAGTTTGCTGCATTTTTGCGCAACGATCCGCAGTTTTATTATAAGACGCCGGAAGAACTTCTGGTGGCTTACAGGGCGTTAACCAGGCGCATTGATCCAATGCTGGTGAAACTTTTCGGAACGCTTCCGAGGACTCCCTACGGAGTAGAACCCATTCCCAAAAACATCGCGCCTGACACGACAACTGCCTACTACAACTCGCCGGCAGCTGACGGATCGCGGGCGGGAACTTACTTCGTCAACCTTTACAAACCGGAGACTAGGCCCAAGTATGAAATGATGGCTCTATCACTTCACGAAGCGGTCCCGGGCCATCACTTGCAGATCGCCCTGGCTATGGAACAAAAGGGCTTGCCGAATTTCAGGCGCTATGGCGGTTATACGGCTTTCGTTGAAGGATGGGGACTCTACGCCGAGTCCCTCGGCGAAGAGATGGGGCTCTACGACGATCCGTATTCAAAGTTCGGGCAACTCATGTACGAGGTATGGCGCGCCGCGCGGCTGGTTGTGGACACCGGACTACATTACATGCGCTGGGACCGGCAGAAAGCAATTGACTTTTTGTCCGAGAACACGGCCAAACCGGAGTTGGATGTCGTAAACGAAATCGACCGTTACATTGCCATGCCCGGCCAGGCGCTCGCCTACAAGATAGGCCAGCTCAAGATCGCGGCGCTCCGCGCGAAAGCAGAGAAGAGGCTGGGCTCGAAGTTCGACATTCGAGCATTTCACGATGAATTACTTAAGGACGGCACGCTACCGCTGGATCTGTTGGAAGCCAAGATGGATGCGTGGATAGAGAGCCAGTTGCGCTAAGACTTGATACAAATGGAGCCGCCTGAAATCATCGAAACGGATCGTCTTCGGCTGCGTCGTGCGGTAGAAGACGACGCCGAGGCTATTTTTGCCCAATACGCGCAGGACCCAGAGGCCACGAAGTACCTCGCTTGGAAGCCCAGCGGAAAGATCGAGGACACTCGCGCGTACTTGCGCGCTAGTGCTGTATCATGGGAAGAGGGCAAAGCCTTCCTGTGGGTCATTTTGAGGAAGCAGGATTCCCAGTTATTAGGGGCGGTCGGACTGCGGGTGGACGGCCACAGAGTTGAATTAGGCTACGTCCTGGCGAAAAAGTTTTGGGGACACGGTTACATGACGGAGGCGGTGCGGGCTGTTGTTGACTGGGCGATTCAGGCGAAGGATGTATATCGCGTTTGGGCGGTCTGCGATCTAGAAAATACCGCTTCAGCGCGCGTCATGGAAAAGGCCGGCTTGCAGCGCGAAGGGATCCTGCGACGCTGGTCCGTTCACCCTACCATCAACGATGAGCCCAGAGATTGTTATTGCTATGCGATCACGAAGTAAGTTGACCATCAAGACATTCGCTGCTTTGCTTTTGGCGTGCCTCTGTTGGCTGCCATCGTTTTCAAGCCAAGTCGATGAAATCGTTCCGGGCGACAATTTAGTGATTGATGGCATTCCGAAAATACCGCTTTCACTGGCGCAGGAAGTCGGCCGATACAGCGAGTTTCGGCGCGCAAGATTTCTGGATTGGCATCCGCTCCGAAAGGAAATGCTGATCAACACGCGTCTGGGCAATACGTACCAACTGCACCATGTAAAATTTCCCGGCGGCGCCAGGAGACAACTAACCTTTTACGACGAGAACGTTTTCTTTGCTCGCTACCAGCCGGCACAGGCCCGTTATTTTGTCTTCAGCAGGGATGTGGGCGGCAATGAGCAGTATCAGAACTATCGCTACGATCTCGATACCGGTGCGGCAACATTGCTCACTGACGGCAAATCAAGAAATGGGTTAGGGATTTGGTCCAGAAGCGGCAAGCAGATGGCCTACACCTCAACGCGAAGAAACGGTAAAGACGCGGACCTTTATGTGATCGACCCGTCGGATCCAAAAACCAATCGCCTGGTGGCGCAGCTCGACGGAGGCGGATGGTCTCCGCTCGACTGGGCAGAGGGTGACCAAAGAATTTTGCTGCTTGAAGAGATTTCAATTAATGACTCTCATCTCTGGATCGTGGATGGTAAGAGCGGAGAAAAAACTCGGATTACTCGCGCGGATGCCGGCGAGAAAGTCGCCTACTCCGACGCCGCGTTCAGCAAAGACGGCAAGGGCCTGTACCTGATCACCGACGCTGGCTCAGAGTTTCGTCGTCTTGGTTATCTCGATCTCAAGACTGACGACCTGAAGTTCTTATCGCCTGATATTCCCGGCGACGTTGATGATTTGCATATTTCCGCCGACAGAACCAAGATCGCTTTTGTCGCCAACGAAGAAGGCATCGGCAAGCTCTATTTGCTGGATCCGTCGAGCGGCAAGATCAGACGCGTCACGAATCTGCCCATCGGTGTCATCGGCAGAGTGAAATGGCACCGAAACGGGAGGTATCTTGGTTTCACCTTGAGCTCGGCTCGACTGCAAGGGGACGCATTCTCTCTTGACGTTCAAACCGATAAGCTAGAACGGTGGACCACCAGTGAAACCGGTGGATTGAACATTGAGAATTTCGCCGAGCCTGAGCTAATCCGCTGGAAGACCTTCGACGGAAAGCTGATTTCAGGATTTCTCTATCGGCCAGCGGCAAGATTCACGGCAAAGCGGCCTGTCGTGGTGGACATCCACGGCGGCCCCGAGGCGCAGTTTCGTCCCGGATTTCTGGGGAACAGAAATTACTATTTGAACGAGCTGGGCGTGGCGATGGTCTTCCCCAACATTCGCGGCTCATCCGGTTATGGCAAGACCTTCTTGAAGCTCGACGACGGCTTCTTGCGCGCCGACACATACAAAGACATTGGCGCGTTGTTGGAGTGGATAGGATCGCGGCCGGAACTCGATGCCAGCCGTGTACTCGTGACA
>Ga0209684_1000150_pt1 | contig 12742 bp, 13 predicted proteins | sample PanSoiPlot6MoBio_FD_188322 | JGI IMG/M metagenome (GOLD analysis project Ga0209684, IMG submission 188322) | Tropical forest soil microbial communities from Panama analyzed to predict greenhouse gas emissions - Panama Soil Plot 6 MoBio (SPAdes)... | ecosystem: Environmental > Terrestrial > Soil...
GTCGCCGCCCTGGTCAGTCGCGCCCTCGCCGATTCCGGCCGCATCGACTGCCTGGTCACCGCGGCGGGCCTGGCCACCTTCGGTCCCGTGGCGGACATCAAGACCGAGGAGTGGGACCAGCTCATGGCGGTGAACCTGCGCGGCGTCTTCCTCGCCTGTCGCGCGGTGCTGCCGACCATGATGGCGCAGCGCCGGGGCACCATCATCAACATCGGCTCCGTGGTCACCAGCCGCACCTTGACGGCCAGCGCCGCCTACACCGCGACCAAGTACGGCATCCTCGGCTTCTCGCGCGTACTCGCCGAGGAGATGCGCTCCCACGGGGTGCGCGTGGGCGTCCTGTCGGCCGGGGCTACAGATACGCCGTTGTGGGACGCGATGGCGTCGCCTCCCGACCGCTCCAAGATGCTCCGCCCAGAGCAGATCGCGGAGGCGGCCCTTCTCATGGCCACCGTGCCCGTGGGCGCGACCCTCGAGGAGCTGACTCTCCTGCCTCAAGGAGGGATCCTGTGAAGAGTGCATTCGCTGAGCAGCGTCCTCCCCTCGGGTTTGCTATACTGAGGCCGTCAGCTGCGCATCACCCGACACCGAACTTCAAGGAGGCGTTCATGATTTCGCTGACCGAAACCGCTGCGAAGAAGATCTCGGACCTACGGCTCGAAGAGGGCAAGCCCGAGTGGGGCCTCCGGATCCGCGTCGTCGGCGGCGGCTGCTCCGGCATGTCCTATGAGCTCGGCTGGGACGACGTCGCCGGGACGGACGACAACATCAGCGAGAGCCACGGCGTGAAGGTGTACGTCGACAGCAAGAGCGCGCCGTACCTCCAGGGGAGCGAGATCGACTACGTGGACAACAACATGCTGGGGGCGGGCTTCGCCATCAACAACCCCAACGTGAAGTCGTCCTGTGGGTGCGGCCACTCCCACCAGTTCTAGGACCGACATGAAGGTCGGGGTCCGCCTCTTCGCCCGCTATCGCGAAGCGGCGGGCCGCGACCACGTCGAGCTGGACCTTCCCGAGGGCGGTACCGTCGAGTCGGCCTGGGAGGCGGTGGTGAGCCGCTTCCCGGTCCTCCGACAGTACCGCCCTTTCACGTTGTTCGCCCTCGGCACCGACTACGTCCAATCCACTCACGTCCTCAACCAGGGGGACGAGGTGTGTCTCTTCCCTCCGGTCAGCGGCGGAGCGGACGACGACCTCGTCGAGGTGACGGATCGACCGCTCTCGGAGGAGCGTCTCCTGGCTGCCGTCGGGCACCCAGGGGCCGGCGGCCTCGTCCTCTTCTCGGGCGTGGTGCGGGAGGAGACCGGCGGGCGGCGGGTGAAGTATCTCGAGTACGAGGCACACGCGCCGATGGCGGCAGCCAAGATGCGCGAGATCGCCGCGGCCGTGCGTCAGCGCTGGCCGGGGGTGCGCGGTGTCGCTCTCGTGCACCGGATCGGGCGGCTCGAGATCGGCGAGTCGAGCGTGATGATCGCCGTCTCCTCGCCTCATCGAGCGGAGGCCTTCGACGCCTGCCGCTTCGCCATCGATACTCTCAAGGAGACGGTGCCCGTCTGGAAGAAGGAGTTCTTCGAGGACGGTGAGGTCTGGGTCGGACTGCAGGGCGACTGCGATCACCGTCACTGACCTCCCTTCGCTCGTCACCGCCGCCCTTCGCCGCTCCGGGATGCTCCAGGGCGGCGAAACTGTCTTGACCGCCGTTTCGGGCGGGGCGGATTCCGTGGCTCTGCTCGACGTGCTCCATTCGCTCGCGGCGGACTGGGCCTGGGCGCTCCACGCCGTTCACGTGCACCATGGCCTTCGCCCCGAGGCGGACGCCGACGCCGGATTCGTGGAGGCTCTCTGCACCCGCCTGGACGTGCCGCTGCACGTGGAGCGCGTCGTGGTCAGGCGCGAGCCGCCGTGGGACGGGCTGGAGGCAGAGGCGCGGCGCGCTCGCTACCGCGCGTTCCGCGACGTCGCCCAGCGCATGGGAGCTCACCGGGTGGCGACGGCCCACACCGCCGACGATCAGGCGGAGACGGTGCTCATGCGGCTCTTCGAGGGCGCGGGGCCTCGCGGGCTCGCCGGCATCGCGCGGACGCGCGGGCTCTACATCCGGCCGCTGCTGGACGCGCGTCGCGCCGAGATCGAAGCGCATCTCCGCGGGCGCGGGATTCCCTGGGTCGAGGATGCGAGCAACCTCGACACGCGGATGCTCCGCAATCGGGTCCGCCACGAGATCTTGCCGTTCCTCTCTCGGGTCGTCGAGCCATCTCTCGTGGATCACCTCTGTCGCTCGGCCGCCCTTGTTCGGTCCATGGTCGACGACCTCGAGGCCGGCGCGGCGCGCGAGCTGCGGAGGCTGGGACGGAAGGAGACGGGAGGCTGGGTCCTGACGATGCCGGAGCTGGCCTCGTTGCCGCGAGAGCTGGCCGTGGAGACGGTGCGGCAGGCCGCGCGCGAGCTCGGGCACCCTGGCTCGCTCAGGGGGCACGCGCAGCGAGGATTGCGTCGGCTTCTCGCGTCGGGCTCCGCGCGTGGCGCGCTGCGCTCGGGTGGGCTCACCGTGGAGCGCAGTGGGCGCTGGCTTCGCGTGGGACCGGAGCGTCTGCCGCCGCTCCTGCCGCACGACTTCCCCATGCCCGGAGAGCTCGTCCTGTCCGAGATCGGCCTCGTGCTCGAGGCGCGATCCTTTCCGCGCGACGAGCGCTACGTCGTGCCCCGCGAGGCGAGGCGAGTCGCTTTCGATGCCGACGCGCTGCCGCCACGGCTCCAGGTACGCGCGCGGCGCCGCGGCGACCGCTTCGCGCCGTTCGGTGGACCGGCGGAGCGGCGACTCAAGTCCTTCCTCATCGAGGCGGGCGTCCCGCGCTGGGAGCGCGAGCGGGTGCCCCTCCTCGAGGCGGCGGGCGACATCATCTGGGTCGCCGGGCTTCGCCGAGGCCAGGCCGCGCCGATCCGTCCAGAGACGCGGCGTATCCTCGAGGTGACACTCAGAAGCGGGTCATCGGGAGCATCACCACTGGCGGGGGTGAGGCGGGAGAGGTAAGATGGCGCGCCAGGAGGCGGCACCCTGATGAAGAACAAGATGTTGGCGGGCATCGGCGCGATCGCGATCGCGCTGTGGCTCGGAGCGACACCGGTCTTCGCGCAGTCTAGCCCGGCCGCACCCGACAGCCGAGCGCTCCTGCACGCGCTGGAGGACGCGTTCACGTCCGTGGCGGATCGCGTCACGCCCTCGGTGGTCAACGTCAGCGTGAAACCGAAGAAGGGTGCGCCCGGAGAGGGCGGCCCGCCGTCAGAGAACGAGCAGCGCTTCCGAGAATTCTTCGGGCCCGAGCTCTACGAGCGGTTCTTTCGCCGGCGCGCGCCCCGCGAGGACGTGCGGGCGGCCGGCTCCGGCGTCATTGTCGACCCTCGCGGCTTCATCCTGACCAACGCCCACGTGGTGGAGAACGCCGCGGAGATCGAGGTGCGGCTCTCCGACGACCGGAAGTTCCCCGGCAAGGTCGTCGGGCGCGATCCCAAGACCGATCTCGCCATCGTGAAGATCGAGGCCGGGGCGAGCACGCTGCCCGTCGCCGAGCTCGGCGATTCCGACAAGCTCCGCATCGGCCAGTGGGCCATCGCCATCGGCAACCCCTTCGGCCTCGACCGCACCGTCACCGTCGGCATCATCTCGGCGACGGGGCGCACGCGGGTCGGCGTGGCGACCTACGAGGCCTTCATCCAGACGGACGCCTCCATCAACCCGGGGAACTCCGGCGGCCCGCTCCTCAACCTCGACGGGCGCGTCATCGGGATCAACACGGCCATCGTGTCGTCCGGTCAGGGGATCGGCTTCGCCATCCCCATCAACATGGTGCGCGACATCATGACCCAGCTCATCGACAAGGGCCGCGTCGTGCGCGGCTGGCTGGGTATCTCCATCCAGGACCTCACCGACGACCTGGCCGCGGGATTCGGCGCCTCCGGCAAGGGTGGGGTGCTGGTCGCCGACGTCATGAAGGACAGCCCCGCGGAGGCGGGAGGATTGCGGGCCGGGGACATCATCGTCGAGTTGGGAGGCGTGCCGGTCAAAGAGGTGACCGACCTTCAGAAGCGCGTGGCGTCGATTCCTCCCGGCCAGCCCGCCGTCCTCACGGTGCTGCGTGACCGCAAGCCGAGCAAGCTCAGCGTGAAGGTTGGTGAGCAGCCCGGGGAGGAGACCGTGGTCGCCGCCGCTCCCAAGGGCATGGGCCTCGGCCTGACCGTGGAAGCGCTCTCCGAGGAGATGGCCCAGACCTACGGACTGAAGTCGGGCTCCGGTGTCGTGGTAACGGACGTGGCGCCGGGCAGCGTGGCCGAGGGCGCGGGAATCAAGGAAGGCGATCTCATCCTCGAGGTGAACCGCCGTCGCACCGCCACCGTGGACGAGTTCAAGAAGGCAGTGGCCGTGCTCAAGCCCGGCGAGGCCGTGCCCGTGCAAGTCGAGCGGAGCGGCGCCGGGCGTCAGTACGTCGTTCTCCGGGTGCCCAGCAAGCCCTGATCCCGTGAGCGCCGTCCGCGATCCTTCCCGGCCGCGCCCGGTTGCCCTCGTCATCGACGACGAGCTGGGCGTGCGCGAGTCTTTCCGCCTCATCCTCGACGGCGAGTTCGAGGTGCTGGAGGCGGAGCAGGGACTGGAAGGGCTCGAGGTGCTGCGGAGCCGGCGGGTGGACGTGGTCCTCCTCGACGTGCGCATGCCGGGCGCCCCCGGACCGACCTTCCTGCCCGAGATCCTCGCGCTCGACGAGGGCATCGCGGTCATCATCGTCACCGCCGTCAAGGACGTGCGCACCGCAGTGGAGGCGATCAAGGGCGGCGCCTACGACTACGTGACCAAGCCCTTCGACGTGGACGAGATCCTCGCCCTCGTGCGGCAGGCGGCCGAGCGCCGAGTCCTGGAGCGCGAGGTGCACTATCTCCGCGCCGAGCTGGACCGGGCGCACGGCTTCGACTCGCTGATCGGGCGGCATCCCTCCATGGTCAAGCTCTACGAGCTCATCGCCCAGGTGGCGCAGACTCCGGCCACCGTGCTCATCGCCGCCGAAAGCGGTACCGGCAAGGAGCTGGTGGCGCGCGCCATCCATCGCCAGGGGCCGCGCCGCTCGCAGCCCTTCGTGGCCATCAACCTCGCCGCCATCCCCGACACCCTCGTGGAGTCCGAGCTCTTCGGGCACGAGAAAGGCTCGTTCACGGGGGCGCACACGCGCAAGATCGGGAAGTTCGAGCTGGCCCATGGCGGCACCCTCTTCCTCGATGAGGTCGGCACCCTGCGCGTCGACCTCCAAGCCAAGCTGCTGCGGGCGCTGCAGGAGCGGGAGATCGAGCGACTCGGCGGCACGCATCCCATCCCCGTGGACCTGCGCGTGCTCGCGGCGACCAACGTGGATCTGAAAGCGGCCGTCCGCGCCCGCACCTTCCGCGAGGACCTCTACTATCGCCTCAACGTCGTGCCGGTGACCATCCCGCCGCTGCGGGCGCGCAAGTCGGACATTCCGATCCTCGTGGAGCACTTCCTCCGGAAGTACTCGCAGGAGTTCAAAAAGGACGTGCGCGGGATCTCGCGAGGCGCCCTCCCTGCGCTCCAGGCGTACGACTGGCCTGGCAACGTGCGCGAGCTCGAGAACATCGTGGAGCGGAGCGTGGCCCTGGCCACCGGCCCCGTGGTCCGGCTCGACGATCTGCCCGTGGACCTCGCCATCCACGAGGTGAATCAGCGCGCGGGCGGCGACGGCGGGCCGGCGCCCCTGCCGCTCCAGGAGGCGCGCGACCGCTTCGAGCAAGCCTACGTGCTACGCGCCCTCGAGCGCGAGAACTGGAACCGCACGCGCGCGGCCCGCGCCCTCGGCATGCATCGCAACACGCTGCTCGCCCGCCTCGCCGCCTGGGGAGTCCGTCGCGAGGACGTGGCCGGCGCCCCGCCGCCCGCCGTTGGCGGTACCGTCTCCTGAGCGCCGAGCTCAGGCGTCCCGCCGCGCTCTTCGGCCTCCTCGTCGCCATCACGGCGGCGGTCGGGCTGGCCGTCGCCTCGGGGCAGCGCGCCCCGTCGGCGCGGCCGCTGGTCATGGCCTTCACGCCGTCGCGTGACCCCACCGCGCTCCAGGGCGCGGCCGACGCCTTCGTGAAGCTCCTCTCGCAGCTCTCCGGCGTGCCGGTGCGAGCTCAGGTCGCCTCGGATTACGCGGGGGTGATCGAGGCGCTCCGCAGCCGGCGGGTCGATCTCGCCTTCGTGCATCCCGTGGGCTATGTCCTGGCTCGCCGCGAGGCTGGCTGCGACATCCTCGTACGCGACGTATGGCAGGATCGCACCGTCTACAAGGCGAGCTTCTACGTGCGGAAAGACAGCGGCATCCGGAGCCTGGAGGATCTGCGCGGTCGCACCATCGCCTTCGTGGATCCCGCCTCCAGCTCGGGCTACATCTATCCCATGGTGGTTCTCATCAAGAGCGGCCTGGTGCAGAACCGCGATCCCAAGACCTTTTTCAAGGAAGCGCTCTTCGCGGGGACGCACGATGCCGCAATCCGCGCGCTCGTCCAGGGCCGGGTGGCCGCGGCCACCACCTTCGACCGCGCGCCCCAGGTGCATCTCAAGGATCCCGTCCTCGAGGCCCAGCTCGTGTCCATCGCGGACACGCCGGACATTCCCGAAGCGGGTATCTGCGCCCGCCCCGGCCTGCCGCCCGACCAGGTCGCCGCCGTCAAGCGCGGGCTCCTGGCCATGAAACGGCCGGATCACGCGGCGGTCCTCAAGGACATCTATGACATCGACGGCTTCGTGGAGGGCCGGGACGCGGACTACGCCCCGGTGCGGGACGCCCTCGATCTGATGGACTACCGGCCGAAGCGCTGAGGGAGGCGGGCTACTTCCGGTTGACGCACTTGATCAGGCGCCAACCGTTGAACAGATTCACCTTGGTGGAGATCTCCGCGTCGAGCCCGACCTGCTCCAGCAGCGGCTCCAAGAGCAGGTTCGACTTCCAGCCGAGGCGCGTGCATACCGGCGACACCAGGTCCTCCAGCCGCCCCATCACCCGGGTGTGGCTCCGAAAGTGGTTCAGAACCACGATGCTTCCCCCTGGCTTGACGACGCGCCGCATCTCCCGGAGGACCCCCACCGGGTCCGGTACGGCGCTGATGGTGTAGGTCGCCACTGCCGCGTCGAACTCGCTGTCCCCGAAGTCCATGACGGTGGCGTCCATGGCTTTGAGGGTGACGCTGCTCATGGCGAGCTCCAGCACCTTCTCCTGGGCCTTCTCCAGCATCTCCTCGGACAGGTCGATACCGGTGATCCGGCAGTGGCCGGGATAGAGGGGTAGGTTGAGGCCGGTGCCGATGCCGACCTCGAGCACATGCTCGCCCCGCTTCAGGTCGAGGAGTCGGATCGCCTGTTCGCGGCCCGGGTGGAAGATCCAGTCGAAGACGAAATCATAGGCGGGAGCATAGATCTTGTACGCCCGCTTGACGTGTCGCTTCTCGAGCGCCGCGTCCACGGCAAGCCTCCTGGCACGAGGGTTCAGACCTGCTCCACAAGCATAACTCTCGCACTTCTAACACGGGGCGCAGGAATTGCCAAGTGCTTTCTGACTACTTGATCCTAAAGGAAAAAGTTCAGACCTGGGGTGGGGCGGTTGGACGCTCCGCGGCCTGCAATCTGGCTTCGAGCTGCCGGATGCGCGAGCGGAGTTTCCAGTGCCGAATGAGGCCGATCACGGAGGCGAAGACGAGCCCGCCCAAGAGTGACAGCAGGATGACGAACCCGAGCGGCATGCCCTCTACGCGCCACGTCACGAAACGAATCACCACGGGGTCCATGTTCTGGAGCGCGAAGACGGCGCAGGCGGCGCCAACCAGGATGAGGAGAAGGTAGGCGAAGGTCACCGGTCGGCACTCCGTCCGTTGGCGCCGATGGCGCGCAGGAAGCGCTGGACGATGCGGTCCTGGGTTTCGGCGGGACTGCCGGCGCTGGCGGCCCCGGGGAAGAGCCTGTCCACGGGGAACACGGCCTTGGCCATGGTGCGGTGACCGCCCGCCGAGCCGAGATCGCCGAAGGCCGCCCGCGCCACATCACCCGCGCCTCGCACGTAGCCCACGTTGCGCACGGAGACGTGCAGGTCCTCGCCGACCACCCCGGAGACCACCGACCATTCCACGCCCTCGGCCTGGAGGCCGAAGTCCGCGAACTGGGGGATGAGGTCGGCGGTGGCCACGCGGCCCAGATGGGAGAAGAACACGCCCTTGGTGATGCGCCGCTTGGCGAGCCCGGTGGCCAACGCGTTCAGCGCCGCCTCGCCGAGGGCAGGGCGCTCGATGCGGCGGAGCGCGTTGTGATTGGCGAGGAGGTACAGGAAGGTGAAGGCGTCCAGGTCCGCCTTGGTTCCTCCACGCTCGAGGCCGAGGGTGTCGGCCTTGATGCCGTAGAGGAGTGCGGTGGCCAGGCGCTGCGTGATCTTGACGTCGGCGGCCCGCAGGTAGTCGACGAGGATGGTCGAGGTTGCCCCGTACGACGGCCGGATGTCGCGAATCCGCGCGCGTACCGGCTCCTCCACGGGATGGTGATCGATGACGAGGTCGACCTCCACGAAGCGCTCCTCCAGGAAGGAGGGCTGGACGTCGACCATGGCCACGCGGTCGAAGCCGTGCATCTCGCGGGTGGTGATGGGCTCCACGTCGATGTCCAGGATCCGGCACATGGCCACGTTCTCCGGCCGCGTGATGGTGCCGAAGGTGCAGATGCGGGCTCCCGTGCGGTTACGCCCGAGAAGCGTACGCAGGGCGAGGGCGGAGGCGATGGCGTCCGGATCGGGATCGTCCTGCATGAGGATGAGCACACGCGGCGCCCCTTCGAAGTGGGCGCGGATCTTCTCCACGCGCGCCCGCTCCTGCGCCCGCTCGAGCTCGGGCTGCAGCACGCGCTCGCCGAAGGCGGCCAGCGGCACGGTGACGGCGCCCGGCACATGCAGATGCTCGTCGCCCACCACGAGGACCGCGGCGTCGGGGAGGCCGGCGCGGACGGCGGCGGTGACCCGGGACGAACGTCCGGGGGGCGCCGCCACCACCAGCGGACCGCGGCCGCGGCCGAGGGCTCGCCGGTAGGCTGCCGGATCCTCGGGATCGCCGGTGAGCGCGCGCGCGTTCCGTCTCGCCAGGCGCGAGCGGAGCGACGGGCCCGGCACGAGGTAGAGCGGTGGCTCGCCACCGAGCGAGATGTGGCCCTCGAGGTGAAGGACGAGATCTTCGGGCAGGACGAGCACGGGCCGCATGGACGAAGAGAACCTCCGAGGCTAGTCGCGGGTTCCGCCGCGATACGCTCGGCGGCCCGCCTGCATACCCGCGCGCACCGCGCGGGTCAGCCGACCCGCGCTCGATTCCACGCTATTGCGCGAGGCGGCGAGGGTGCGGGTGATGTTGTCGAGTGACTGCTTGAGGGTGTTCTGGGCTTGGGTGATCTGAGCGGCGACTCGGCGCTCGAGGCTCTCGAGTCGGGATCGGGTGGCGCCGACGCTGCTGGAAGCTTCGGTGCGGAGGGTCTTGAGCTGGTCTTCGAGGCTGGCGAGTCGTGATTCGAGCTGTTTGAGCTTCGTCTGGGCTGCGCTCCGCGCGGGCCGGCGCTTTGGTCGTTCCGCCATGTGTCCTCCCGTCTCACGGCTCGAACCGTTCGACACCTTCAGCTGTACCTCAAGGCCTGTCCAGGGGCAAGCTTCTTGGGACTCTACCGACTGACGAAGGCCGTCCAGAGCTGGAGGCCGAAGGCGACCGCGGTCAGAGCAAGGGCGGCGCCCGCGACCACGCGGTCCGCACCCTGTTCGCCCCGCTCGTGGATCGGTCCCATCACGAAGGCGGCGAGGAAGCCGCCGAGGAGCCCGCCCGCGTGACCCCAGTTGTTCACGCCGGTGCCCGAGAGCAGGCCGAGCACGAAGAGGACGATCGCCCACGCGCCGTACTGGCGAAGCACGGCGGAGCCGAAGAAGCCGCCACGGCGCCTGCCGTACCAAACCATCGCGGAGAGGAGGCCGAAGATCGCTCCCGAAGCACCCACCGTGAGCGGGGTGCCCACGAGGTCCGACACGAGGAAGCACACGACTCCGCTCACCGTGAAGATGACGACGGTGCGCGCGCGTCCGTACACTTCCTCGACGTCGGGGACGAGCTGACGCACCCAGAGCAGGTTGAAGAGGATGTGGAGCAGGCTGCCGTGGAGGTAGATGGCGGTGAGCACGGTCCACCAGCGCCCCTGCAGCCAGGGGTACGCTCCCGCCATGCCGAGGGCGTTCAGCGCGCGGTCGCTCGGCGCGAGGATTTCGAGGGTGCCGCGCGCTCTGAAGGCTGCGCTGGGATCGAGGGCGATGGAGAGGATGTAGAGCACCACCGACACCACCGTGACCAGCCCCGCGAAGTCGAGACCGCCAATCAATCGTCCGATTGCCGGCCCGAATCCCCACAGCCCCGGATTGCGACGTCCGCAGTAGAAGCACACCGCGGCGTCGGCGCGATTGAGCTTGCCGCAGGCGTAGCAGAGGCTCGACCCGGAGCGCTGGCGGAACACGGGGACGCCTTAGGCGCCGTACTTGGTGAAGCGCAACGCGTTCGCCATCAGCACGGGCATGAGGTCCTGGGCGGGCACGAGACCGAGGGCGCCGGCGGCGCAGTCGCGCTCCGTGAACCGGCTCACGTGATCAGCCCCGCAGTACGCGCTGGAGACGAGGGCGGGCACGGGCTGCCAGCCGTGGGCGGCCAGGATCGACGGCGTGGCGTGATCACCCGAGACGGCCAGCACGTCGGGACCGAGGGCGAGGATGGCGGGCAGGTGGCTGTCGAAGCGCTCGAGGGCTGCCACCTTGGCATCGAACTCGCCGTCTTCGCCCGCCTTGTCGGTGTCCTTGTAGTGCACGAAGAAGAAATCGTAGTCGCCCCAGCGCTGGCGGAGCGTGGCGATCTCGTCCGCGAACGTGGCGCCCGTGTCGAGCACGTCCATGCCCACGAGGCGCGCGAGACCGCGGTACATGGGATAGGCGGCGATGGCGGCGGCGCGGAGGCGGAAGGTCACGGGAAAGAGGGGAATGTCGGGCTGCCGGTCGAAGCCGCGCAGGAGGATCATGTTCGCGGGCGCCGCGTCGTGGAGGATCCCGCGCGCGCGCTCGATGAACTGGTTGACCGCGGCCGCGGTGCTCGCGGCGGTCGGATCGAGGGCGCGCACGGGGAGCGGTGGGACGTGAAGCGCCTGGGGATCCGTCTCGGACAGGCGACCGGAGAGGCCGTCGCCGCGGAGCACGAGGACGAAGCGGTGCTCCTTGACCGGCTCCACGATGAGCTCGACGCCGTCCACCGCGATGGCGCGGAGGCGCTCGCACAGCCTGATGCAGAGATCGGTGGCGATGCGCCCGGCCCGGCGATCGGTGATGCGCCCCTCGCCGTCTACCGTGCAGAAGTTCCCCCGCGCGGCCACGTCGCCCGGCTTGAGGTGGAAGTCGATGCCGAGAGCCTCGAGGACGCCGCGTCCCACCGGGTGCTCGAGCGGATCGTAGCCGAAGAGGCCGAGATGCCCGGGCCCGCTGCCCGGCGTGATGCCGGGTCCCACGTGGCGGAGCAGCCCGCAAGCCGAGCGCGCGGCGAGAGCGTGGAGGTTTGGGAGCCGTGCCGTCTCCAGCTCGCTCTTGCCCGTGGCGGGACGCGGCAGGCCGCCCAGGCCGTCGAGGGAGCACAGGACGATCTTCGTGGTATTGGGCTGGGCGAGATCGTGCAGCAGGCCGAGGTCCATCTAGGCGATGGCTTCCTTGTTCTCCCCGAAGTCGGCGGGCACGGGCGGCCCCCACACATAGAGCGAGTCGTCGGCGGGGAAGTCACGCGGCTCCCAGGCGCAGCTCTCCGGGATCTGGTCGATGTCGTAGAAGTACTCCGAGAAGCTGCCCCACGGGTCGCGGATGTAGTAGAAGAAGTTCGAGCCGATCACATGACGGCCGAAGCCCCAGCCGGGCTGCCAGCCCCGGTCCGCCATCCGCGCCGCCCCCATGCCGATCTCGTCGACGCCGCCCACTTCGAAGGAGGCGTGATGGAAGCCGGGTGCGCTCGACCGGAGGAGGGCCACGTTGTGATGATCGGTCGTACAGCGCATAAAGGCGATGATGTCCTGCGAGCGATCCGACAGCTTGAGGCCGAGGACTCGCGAGTAGAAATCCACCTGACGGTCGATGTCGGGAGTGAAGAGGAGCACGTGGCCGAGCCGGCGGGGCGCCACCACCAGGTCCCGCCCGGGAGCGCCGCGGACAGCTTGGCGCGGGGCATAGCCGGGGCCGTTGAAGGCCGTGGGCGTTTCGGCGGGAGGGGCGGCCGGCGGCGCTTCCTCACGCACGTTGAGGAGATTCCCATCGGGATCGCGCAGATATATCGAGCGGATCGGCCCTCCCGCCCCGGTCCGCTCGACGGGCCCGAGCTCGATGGCGACGCCGAGGGCCGCGAGGAGGCTCGCCAACCTCGACAACGTGCGGCTCATCTTCCACGAGCACGCGCCGCTCCTCGCGCGCCGCGATGTCGCGGCCCGGCAGCGCCATGAAGCGGATCCAGTCGGCGAGGTCGCGTCGGTAGGCGCGAAGCGTGTGCGGCGAAGCGTGCTTTTCGACTTCGAGATGGCGCAGGAACGCCGTCACCGGCTCCCTCATGCGACGGTGATCTCGGCCTCCTGCTTGTAGTCGCAGCCCTCGCGCGGGCAGGTGCGCACCTGACGGCCCTTGGCGACCCG
>Ga0209684_1000151_pt1 | contig 12724 bp, 10 predicted proteins | sample PanSoiPlot6MoBio_FD_188322 | JGI IMG/M metagenome (GOLD analysis project Ga0209684, IMG submission 188322) | Tropical forest soil microbial communities from Panama analyzed to predict greenhouse gas emissions - Panama Soil Plot 6 MoBio (SPAdes)... | ecosystem: Environmental > Terrestrial > Soil...
TATCGTCAATATGACCCATGGCTCGTACTATTTATTGGGAGGGTATGTCGGCCTTACGGTTATCTGGCGGACCGGCAATTTTGCTCTCGCGATTCTCGCGGGGGCTTTGGCCATCGCCATCATTGGTGTCGCCGAGTGGAACGCGTTTCTCAAGCGGCTCGGCGGACAAGAACTAGGGCAGGTGCTGACGACCATGGGATTCGCCCTGATCTTTCAGGACCTCGCGCTGATCATCTGGGGCGGCGACCCTTACACGATTCCTGTGCCTTCAGTTCTCTCAGGCGCCTACCGAATCGGTGAACTCTATTTCCCAGTCTATCGAGTTTTCATCATCACGGTGGCAGCTGTTGTCGCGTTGATTCTCTGGTTGGTCCTCGAGCGCACGCGGGTCGGGGCGACGATTCGGGCTACGGTGGATGACCCCGAGATGGCGCGCGGCGTCGGCATCAACGTCCACGGGATCTCGATGGTCGTTTTTGCGCTCGGCGCTCTTCTGGCGGCGGTGGCGGGAGTGGTTGCCGGAGGATTTGTCGGAGTCTATCCGGGCGCCGACTTTGAAATTCTCCCGTACGCTTTTGTTGTCGTGATTGTCGGAGGCATGGGAAGTCTCAAAGGCGCCCTGATCGGAAGCTTGCTAGTGGGGCTGCTCGACAACTTTGGCAAAGCGCTCTTTCCAGAGCTTTCGTACTTCACACTTTTCGCTCCGATGGCTGCAATCTTGGCTGTGCGGCCGACTGGCCTATATGGTCGCACGTGATGAGATTGGCAAGATTCTACGGACAGCCATTGATGGCGATTATCGCTTTGCTTTTACTTATCGCCGCGCCGCCGTTTGTCTCCTCGTTCTTGCTCACATTGTTGACCCAAGCGTTGATCTACGCCATTCTTGCGATGAGCCTTGACATCATTCTCGGCTATACGGGGCTCGCTTCGCTCGGCCATGCAGCTTACTTCGGCCTTGGCGCTTACAGTGTAGGTATCCTCGCGACGCGATACGGAGCAGGCTTCGGGATGGCTTTGGCGGCGGGAGTTTTGCTCGCAGTTTTGGTTGCGGCAATTTTCGGTCTCGTAGCGCTGCGCGCCACGGGCGTTTATTTCCTCATGATTACACTCGCCCTCGGCATGGTCGTTTGGGGGCTTGCTCACCGATGGGTCACGATGACCCAAGGGGACAACGGCATTTCGGCGATTCCCCGTCCGGACCTCGGGCTTCCGTGGTCGCTTTCTCTGTCAACCCCATTCTATTATTTTGCGCTCGCGGGGTTTTTGATCGCTTTCTCGATTCTCCGTATGATCGTGCGCTCTCCCTTCGGGCAGACTCTAGTGGGAATCAGAGAGAGTGAATCCCGCATGAGAACGCTCGGCTATCATGTATGGTTGCACAAGTACATCGGCTTCATCATTGCGGGCGGTTTCGGCGGCTTCGCCGGCGTGCTCTGGGCCTACTACAACGGTTTCGTCAGCCCGGTGGACCTCCAGCTTGCGACTTCGGTAGAGGTCCTGTTGATGGTTGCCCTCGGCGGACGCGGGACGCTCATCGGTCCTGCGCTAGGAGCGGGTATTATTGTTCTCCTCAAAAATCTCGTCTCCGTCTACACGCATCGTTGGCTGTTGATTCTCGGCGCCGTCTATATCCTCACGATTGTCTATGCGCCCGAAGGAATCCTCGGGGCCATAAAACGGCGGCCGAAAGAAGCGAAGTCAAGAGCGGTTGAAGCCCACGCCTGACCGAAGGAGAGATAGCAGGAGGAAAGGTATGAGCAAACAAATTGCGGCAATTTTCGGATTGCTAGTGTTGGCTCTCACCGCGGATCTCGGTCCGGCATGGTCGCAGCAGGGACCGATAAGGGTCGGCTTTCTCACGCAGATGACGGGTGGGGGCGCCGCGGTCGGCAAGGACATGTCGAATGGTTTTATGATGTACATCGAAGAGATCGGTCACCAGATAGCCGGGCGGAAGGTGGAGGTTATCATCGAAGACACGCAAGGAGACCCCGCCGCGGCCTTAACTAAGCTAAGAAAGCTCGTCGAGAGCGACAACGTCCATGCCGTGGCCGGCATCTTCCTTGCCAACGAGGGTTACGCGCTGGCACCAAAGGTAGATGAATACAGGATTCCAACCATTTGGGCCGTGGTGTCGGCTGATGACCTCACGCAACGCAAGCCAGTGAAGTGGGCCGTTCGCACCGGCTGGACCTCAAGCCAGCCCAATCACCCGTTCGGCGAGTACGTTGCGAAGACGCTTGGCTATAAGAAGATCGTGACGATCGCGATGGACTATGCTTTTGGTTGGGAACAGGTTGGCGGTTTTCAGAGGACGTTCGAAGAAACTGGAGGACAGATCGTGCAGAAGCTTTGGCCGCCTCTCGGCACCACTGACTTCGGTCCTTTCCTGGCGCAGATCAAGCGCGATGCCGACGCGGTCTTCGCCGTGATGGTCGCGGCATCAGCGCTCAGATTCCCGAAGCAGTACCAAGACGCGGGGCTCAAAGCCCGATTACCGCTCATTGGAGGCGGCACCACGTTCGATGAATTTGTACTTCCTTCGCTAGGCGACGAGGCGATTGGCGCGATTACGCCGCTGATTTACAGTGCCGCGATTGACACTCCGGTAAATAAGCGCTTCGTCAAAGAATACCGGACGAAGTACGGCAAGGTACCATCTTATTACTCTGAAGCCTCTTACACGGCGGCTCGCTGGATCAACGAGGCCATCAAGGCGGTCAAGGGAAACGTCGAGAATAAAGACATGTTTCTTGCCGCGCTAAGAAAAGTGGAGGTTACCGACGCACCGCGTGGGCCGGTCAAGCTAGACGGTCACGGCGGTCCAATCCAGAACATTTATGTCCGCAAGGTTGAGAAGAAAGAAGGTGAGTTGTGGAATACCGTAATCCACACTTTCCCCAGCGTCTCACAATTCTGGAAGTACAAACCCGAAGAGTACTTAAAACAACCGGTGTACGATCGGAACTATCCGCCGTGCAAGCATTGTTAAATAACTACTGTGATAATGCTGTCTAAAAGTGGGAATTGATGTTTGACCATAAGTCTTCGCGGGTTTTTTAATGCCTTCCCCCGCCTCGGGGGAAATGAGTAAAGATCAGGACGAAAAGAGAAAGGATACGGAACATGATCGAATCGCCCAGCGTTGCTCTTTCCCTTTCGAACGTCTCGAAGGCGTTCGACGGTCTTCGCGCCGTGGACGGCGTGAGCCTTGCCGTCGCTGCGGGCGAGCGCCGGGGGATCATCGGCCCAAACGGCGCCGGCAAGACGACGCTCTTCAGCCTGATCAGTGGAGAAATCAAGCCGACGGAAGGGCAAATTCATCTCTTCGGCCGGAACTTGACACGTCTGCCGCCTCATCGCCGAGCGAGGTTGGGGCTCGCGAGGACCTATCAGATCACGAATCTCTTTCCCCGCCTCACGGTGCTGGAGAATTGTCTTCTCGCCGTTCAAGCTCTCACGCCGGCGAAGCTCCATCTCCACCGCGCGCTCTCCCGCTACACCGATCACTTTGCTCGGGCTCGCTCTTCGTTGGAAGCGGTTGGGCTTGAGGAAAAGGAGGATGAAGCTGTTCGCAACCTTTCGCACGGTGAGCAGCGACAGCTCGAAATTGCGCTGGCGTTGGCCGGCGCGCCGAAAATCCTTTTGTTGGACGAGCCCACTGCCGGACTATCGCCTGCCGAGTCACACATGATGACCGCCCTGGTTAAAAAGCTCGATCCCGCCATCACCCTGCTCGTGATCGAGCACGACATGGACGTTGCGTTCGAGCTCACCGACCGGATCACCGTTTTGCATTACGGTAAGATTATCGCTGACGGCCTGAGTCATGAAGTGAAGTCCAATTCAGTCGTGCAAGAGATTTACCTTGGAGCTGCGTGGGAGAGTGCGTGATGCTGGAGGTCAGGGAAATTCATACCTACTACGGCGACAGCCACGTCCTCCAGGGGATTTCTCTCAAGGTGGAAAAAGGGAAAGTAGTTGGGCTTCTCGGACGGAACGGCATGGGCAAAACTACTCTAATTCGTTCTATTGTCGGCTTTACTCCACCTCGGCAGGGTCAGGTACTATTCAAGGAGCGCAATATTACCGCGTGGTCCTCGAACCGCTCGATCAATCTCGGTCTCGGCTTGGTGCCCCAGGGCCGCCGAGTTTTTTCCTCTCTCAGCGTTTTCGAGAATCTGGCAGTTGCGGATAAACGGAACGGTGGACCATGGAACCTCGAGCGCGTGATGGAGTTATTCCCGCGTCTGCGTGAGCGGCGTGCTATTCGAGCAGAGAAGCTCTCGGGTGGCGAGCAACAAATGCTGGCGATCGCGCGTGCGCTCATGACGAATCCTGAGCTTCTATTAATGGATGAGCCGACCGAAGGGCTGGCACCCCTCTTGGTTCGCGAGGTTGGCCGGATCATCGAGAATCTCAAGTCTCAAGGTTTGTCTATCCTGCTCGTGGAGCAGAACCTCCCTCTCGCTCTCCGTGTAAGCGATGAAATTCACGTGCTGTCCCGCGGCAGGATTGTACACTCCTGCTTGCCGCAGGAGCTTTGGCAAAACGACGATATTAAAAGCAAGTATCTTGGCCTTTGATGTTTTCAAGGAAGAACTTCTTAGCCCTGATGCGAAGTATATTTTCCGATCTATGCTATCCGTTACCCTCTCCCGCTGTCGGGAGAGGGCGAGGTTGAGGGCAAAATCCGAGCAGCGCCACCCTCACCTTTATCCTCTCCCTCCGAAAGGAGGGCGAGGAGATTATCTTAGGAGGCTGCGAGGAAATATATGAGAGCCAAAAAAGATATTGGGATAAAGGTTCTATGAAACGAGTCGGCATCATAGGCGTTGGCCTTCTCGGCAGCGCGGTAGCCGCGCGGCTTCTCAAAGGGAAGTTCGAAGTGAAAGGGTACGATATACGCCCGGAGCAAGTGAAGTCTCTTCATGCTGAGGGGCTGATCGCGGCCGGCAGCATCGCTGAAGTCGCGGCAGAAGCCGACGCAGTTTTCACGATCCTGCCGTCTCTCAAGAGCGTCGAGGACACCATCCTCGGCGCGCGAGGGCTAATCGAGACGGCCCAGTCCAATTGCACGTTGATTCAGATGAGCACGATTTCCCCCGAGCTGACGCGCCATCTCGGCGCGGCGGCAGCCACCAAGGGCTTAGTATTCCTCGATGCGCCGATGAGTGGGACGAGCGCAATGGTCGAGCGCGGTGACTGCACGATCTTCGTTGCGGGGGAGCGCGCACGGGCCGATGCCTGCCAGCCGATCTTCGATGCCATCGCTAAGAAAACTTACTACGTGGGTGATATCGGCATGGCCTCGCTCGCGAAGCTTGCGACCAACTTGCTTGTTGGGCTCAATACCGCAGCGCTGGCAGAGGCGCTCGTGCTCGGGGCGAAGGGTGGCTTGGCGCCGTCCACGCTGCTCGACATTCTTAAAGACAGCGCGGCCGCATCGAAAATGGTCGACGTGCGCGGCCCACTCATGGTGAGCCATCGCTTCGACGCACAGATGAAGGTCGAGCTGTTCTTGAAGGACTTCAAGCTCATGCTGGATGAAGGGGTTCGCCTCGGCGTCGCATTGCCATTGACAAGTATCACGCAGCAGTTGACCACAGCCACTGTCGCAGCGGGACGTGGTGAGGAAGATTTGGCGGCCATCATAACAACCCTCGAACAGCTCGCCGGATTGCAGGAACATCGAGAGATGAAACGAAACTGAAAGGAGGCTGTATGCATAAGGGATTCGTCATTGCTATCGCTCTGGCTCTGATGGCTTTTGCCTGTCTTCCACCTGCAGAAGCGCAGAAGGGACCGATTAAGGTTGGTTTCATGTCCTCCCTGACGGGGCCGCTATCGCCCAACGGCAAGGACATGTTGAATAGCTTCGAACTCTTCCTTGAAGAGCAAGGCGGGAAGCTGGGCGGCCGAGAGGTGAAGCTTATCACTGAAGACGATGCAGGAAATCCCGCCACCGGTCTCACCAAGCTCCGGGGAATGGCAGAAGGGCAAGAAATTCAAATCCTCGTTGGTCCTCTGTCAGCGGCTGTCGGCTACGCCATCCGTGACTACATTGATAGCAAAAAGCTTCCAGCTATTTTCCCAATCGTGTCCGGTGAAGACATCACTCAACGAAAGCGGACGCCTTACATCGTCCGGACCGGATGGTCCAGCGCTCAACCGTCTCACCCGTTCGGAAAATGGGTCTACGACAACCTCAAGTACCGACGGATCGCTATAATCGGCTACGACTTCGCCTTCGGCTGGGAAGTGGCATCAGGATTTCACCGCACCTTTGAGGAGTCCGGAGGACGGGTTGTACAAAAACTCTGGCCGCCTCTCTTCACTGCCGACTTTGGTCCCTACATTGCCCAACTCAAGCGTGATGTGGACGCTGTCTACGCAGTCTTCTCCGGAGCCGACGCGCTTCGCTTTGCCAAACAGTACGAAGAGGCCGGGCTCAAGGCTCGCTTGCCGCTGATCGGAGGCGGCACGTTCACCGATGAGCACGTGCTGCGAACCATGGGCGATGAGGCGCTCGGAGTCATTACCGCTCTGCATTACTCGGCGGCGCTGAACAACCCAGCCAATCGAAAGTTCGTGCAGGCCTACGAGACGAAATTTAAACAGATGCCCTCGTACTATTCTGAAGGCACTTATGTGGCTGGGCTTCAGCTCAGGCGCGCCCTCGAAGCCCTCGGCGGAGACGCCGAGAATGGCGAGCGCCTCGTCACGGCGCTACGCAAAGTGGAACTCACCGACACTCCTCGAGGACCCATTCGCTTCGATGAATACGGTAATCCGATTGAGAACATCTATGTGCGCAAAGTGGAGCGGGTTGGCGGGAAGCTTCAGAATACCGTGATCTATACCTTCCAGAATGTCTCGCAGTTCTGGACCTACAAGCCGGAGGAATATCTGAAGAACCCCGTGTACTCCCGCGACTACCCTCCCTGCAAATACTGCTAAAAGCGGGAAATGACTCGGAAGTAGAGGAGTTCTATCGAGAAGGAGCAGAGCCATGCGCACCATCAACTCGATTCTGTCAGTTCTGATTACTTTCGCCCTGATGCTTGGAGCAGGCGAGGCGCTTGCCCAGGCACCGATCAAAATCGGGTTCATCTCTCCTATCACTGGCGCTATCGCCCAGGCGGGAAAGGACATGTACAACGGCTGCGAGCTTTACTGGGAAGAGACCGGCTGGCAGGTCGCCGGCCGAAAGCTCGAGGTGATCCTCGAAGACAACGCGGGGGAACCTGCCACCGCCATTACGAAGGCACGGAAGCTGGTCGAAAGCGATAAGGTTCACATGCTGGCGGGGATCATCCTTTCCAATGTGGCGTACGCGCTCGTGCCGTACATCGAGGCTCAAGAGATCCCGACGATCTACCCGGTCAACTCCGCTGACGACCTCACCCAGCGCAAGCGCCCCAAGTGGTTGGTTCGAACGGGCTTCTCCGCGGGTGGCAACATGCACCCGTTCGGCGAGTACGCGGCCAAGGTCCTCGGCTATAAAAAAATCTCGATCATCTCCCTCGATTACGCGTTTGGATGGGAGATTGCGGGCGGCTTTCAGCAGACCTTCGAAGACAACGGCGGCCAGATCATCCAGAAGCTCTGGGTGCCGCTGAACGTGCAGGACTACACTCCCTATCTCGGACAGGTCAAGAAAGATGCCGACGCGCTCTTCGTCTTGGCGCTGGGGCGTTGGTCATTGCTTTTTGCGAACGCGTACTCTACCAGCAGCCTCCGAGGCCGGCTGCCGGTGATCGCCGGCGGCACGCACACCGACGAGCACATCCTGCCTCAACTCGGCGATGAAACGATCGGCGTGATCAGCGCCCACCACTATTCAGCTGCGCTCGAAACGCCGGCAAATCAACGATTCCGCGCGGCGTTTGAAAAAAAGTTTAACCGGCTGCCGTCTTTCTACTCCGAGGACTGCTACACCGGAGCGCGTGCGGTGAGCGAAGCGGTAAAGGCTATCGGCGGAAAGGTTGAGGACCGCGCGGCGCTCATCGCCGCACTGAGGAAAGTAGAAATCAAGGACGCCCCGCGCGGCCCTATCAAGATGGACGCCTACGGCAACCCGACTCAGAACATCTATATTCGAAAGGTCGAGAAGGTCGGTGGGAAGCTTCAAAACACCGTGATCTATACCTATCCCACGGTCAGCCAATTCTGGAAGTACCACCCCGAAGACTTTCTCAAGCAGCCGGTCTACGACAGGAACTTTCCACCCTGCAAATATTGTTAACTCTAATCACACGACAGGGGAAATTTGACTACAATCAGCAGAGTAAGTGTTGCCTTTCCTCTTGCGGAAGCAGGTCGAGGGTGAGGGGTTCTGTAAGCTTCAGTCACTCTTAGCTCGATTCTCTCCCATCGAGGGAGAAAAAGCTCACCGCGAGACTTAAGGATTGAGAGATGCAAGCCCACTCTGAAATACGAGACGGCATGCGCATTGACTGGAACGTGCCGATCACGATGGATGACGGCCTAATCCTGCGCACCGATGTCTTTCGGCCGATCTCCGATGGAAAGTACCCGGTCATCCTCAGTTACGGTCCTTACGCGAAGGGGCTTGCTTTTCAGGATGGCTATCCGAACCAGTGGCAGCGGATGACTGAGCAGCATCCGGACGTGACGGCGGGTTCGACCAACAAATATCAGAGCTGGGAAGTCGTCGATCCTGAGAAGTGGGTGCCAGATGGCTACGTCTGCGTGCGCGTGGATTCGCGCGGCTGCGGCTGTTCGCCTGGATATATCGACCATTTCTCACCGCGCGAAACCAAGGATCTCTACAACTCCATCGAGTGGGCCGGCGCGCAGCCTTGGAGCAACGGCAAAGTAGGTCTGAACGGCATTTCTTACTACGCCATCAACCAATGGCACGTGGCGTCGCTTCAACCGCCGCATCTCGCCGCGATGTGTGTCTGGGAAGGTGCCGCGGATTGGTACCGCGACATGACGCATCACGGCGGCATTCTCTGCACCTTTTGGATGAATTGGTACGACATGCAGGTGAAGACCGTGCAGCATGGACTCGGCGAGCGCGGCCCACGCAGCCGCGTTACCGGCGAGCTAGTCTGCGGACCGGAGACACTTTCGGAGGAAGGTCTTGCTGGGTGTCGCTGTGATCTCGGCGCTGAAATCCTCGCCCATCCGCTCGACGATGATTATCACAAGGGTCGCTCTCCCGTATGGTCGAAGGTGACGGTACCACTTCTCTCCGCAGGAAATTGGGGAGGCCACGGGCTACATCTACGGGGGAATATCGAGGGATTCGTCCGCGCGGCATCCACACAAAAGTGGCTTGAGCTGCACGGATTGGAGCACTGGACACACTTCTATACAGATTACGGCAGACTGCTGCAGAAGCGTTTCTTCGACTATTTTCTGAAGGACATCGACAATGGCTGGGCTAACGAGCCACGGGTTCGGCGGCAGATTCGTCGCATCGACAAGTTCATCGAGCGCCTTGAAAACGAGTGGCCGATTGCTCGCACGCACTGGACCAGGCTGTATCTTAATCCTATTGATCGGCATCTGAGTTGGAGACCGCCTGGTACAGAAGGACGGATCGAGTTCGACGCGATGGGGGACGGGCTCACGTTTCTTTCGCCGTCACTGGAGCACGAAACGGAAATCACCGGGCCTGTGGCGGCCAAACTGTTCGTCTCATCATCGACGGCGGATGCCGACATCTTTCTCGTGCTGCGCGTATTTTCGTCCGACGGTGAGGAAGTCGTGTTTCAGGGCGCCATCGATCCCCATACGCCCATTGCTCAAGGCTGGCTCAGAGCTTCTCATCGCAAGCTCGATCGCGAACTAAGCACTCCCTACCGGCCGTACCACTCCCACGACGAGAGACAGCCACTGAAACCGGGTCAGATCGCCGAGCTGGATGTGGAGATCTGGCCGACTTCTATCGTTGTGCCTGCCGGGCACAGGATCGGCCTCACTGTGCGCGGCAAGGATTACGAGTATTCGGGATCAAGTGGAGGACGAATTACGAGTTTTAAAAACGAACTCAGAGGGTGCGGACCATTCCTTCACGATGATCCGTATGATCGGTCGGTGGAAGATTTTGGCGGTAAAACGACGCTACATATCGGCCTCAACCACGCTTCGTATCTCCTCCTTCCGATCATCCCGCTTCAGACAACAGCTCCCTAGACCGTAATATTCGTTCGTGATCGCGAAAGAAGAGTTCGTAGGTGTTCAAATTATTGGAGCCACCCGCCGGAGTCGAACCCGCGATCACAAAAAATTCCGCCTATTTCCAGCAGTTGGGCAGATAAAGGTTGGGTTTGTTTGGGTCTCTTGGGACGCAGTTCACGGACAAAAGACGGACATTCAGGGCCGAGGTATTAGGAAACGAATCGACCCGCTAGCAGGATTTTCAGTCCTCTTGCCGTGGCGAGACTATATGTCACCATCGATCGCTATTGGTATCTATTCAAGCGTTTAACGGCGGTTTAAGCCGGTCGATGTTAACGATTCGAACACATAGTGTCATATAGTTCTGGCAAAGTTGTGGCAAAGTCAGTGAACCACTTGTTTCTCTGCTGAAACCAGTCACCGCCCACGCCCAATGTGACTGTATTTGCCGTCGTCGTCCAAGCCAGCGTTAGACGCCCACTCCCGCTCCTTGCGTTAGCCCGCAGACCTTTGACTTGACTTTTTGGGCAAAGGTAGACTCAGATGTTTGATCGATCACGACATAGGTTTTTAATAAGCCAACGGTGGTTGCGGATTCCATGAGGCGTCGAACCATTGGGTTGACAAACCGTTTGCGTGGGCGCGGAGTCTGCAACTGTCCCGCGTTTAAAAGAGTGCCAACATAAGGGCTAGAAAACCGATAGCGATTGCGTTAGGCGGGAACCATTGTGCAAGCGTCAGTTGGTAAGCAACATAATAACCTGTTGTCCTTTTCCAAATGTCACTTTTCGCAAAGCACAGCCAAGGAGGTGGATACGAGATGCGAAACCCGCCAAGAGCCGTGATAGCTCGATGCTTCGTGTTTCTTCTCGTCCTGTCGGTCGTGATAGGTTCGTCTTGCACACCAAGACAGCAGCAGACTACGCTATGCATCTGGCAAACCGCTGTTGATCCAAAAGCAGTAGCGGTCTTAAAGGAAATCGGAGCAGAGTTTGAGCGTACACACCCCGGCGTACGCGTCGAGATAGAGTCAGTGGCTTGGGGGGACTTGTCGTCAAAACTCACTGCCGCAGTCGGGGCGGGTAACCCGCCCGACATAGCTCATCTAGAGCCATTCATGTTTTCTTCAATGCAGTCCAAGAACCTGCTGGAGCCTCTCGACGATGTGATTTCATCACTGAACCCCGACGATATCTATCCGGCCGTAAAAGACCTTCAATTGTTTGAGGGGCATCGTTACGGAATCGCTCACGCGTTCGGTATCACCTACTTCGGGTATCGCAAAGATATCGCGGACCGGAGGGGTTTAAAGGTGCCGCAAACTTGGGCGGAATACGAGGGCTTTATCAAGAGTATGGGGGCGGGCAGGCAAGAATGGTAATGTTCTACTTCCAGGTGGCGATCCATTGTTCGTGGACCAACTTGCTGTTGAGCTACTAGCTTCCAACGGAGGACACCTGTTCGATGCAAACAATCGACCCCTGTTCACCGAGCGCCCCTTTATTGAAATGCTCCGTTTCTATCGGACGCTCGCCCAGGCAGCGCCCCAGGAGTGGCTCAACATCAAATACATTGATCAGTTTCAGTATTTTGCTACAGGAAAGGCTTTGAACGTACCGGTAATGTATGCGCGTGCAGCGAAACAGATTGATGCGGAGGCAACTCCGGGGACTAACGATCCCAATCACTTCGGCGTAATGCCCCAACCTGTTGGCCCGTCAGGAACGAAGAGCTACGCAACGCTCGACGGTGAGCCCTGGGTTATATTTCGGTCTTCTAGGAACATCGATCTGGGGAAGGAGTTTTTGAAGCTCTTCTACCGGCGAGACTTCTATCTGCGCTTCTGCCTTGCTGTGCCGATGCAACTCACTCCAATATTCCGCAGCGTAGCGGAGAGTCCCGACTACCTTAATGATCCGTTCATTAAGAAATGGCAGCCATGGCAAAGCCAAGAACGTCAGTTCATAGCTGATAATCGTGTCCGCCCAATCTTCATATCCGACGATGCAGACCGATTGCGTCCTTTTCTCCTGGAACTTGAAGAATCACGAATCGTCAGCGACATGGTGTTCGCTGTGGCGAAGGGTGGGCAGGACCCGGAAGTGGCAGCACGAGCCGGGCAAGCCAAAGCCGAAGAGTTGATTGAACGTCTCGGTTACCGACGTTGGTAAGTGAGTTACGAACCATTGAATGCGAACTTCTCCACGTTAAAAGCAGTTCAGAGCGGACTATGTTCTACCCGCGTTCAGGCACAAAACGAGCACAGTCGAGGGCAAGGATTAAAGGAGCGGCATCACCTTGCCAGGGGACTTTGCCGGTATTAATATCGCGAAAAACAGGTCCGAATACTCAATAGCCGCGCAGGAGAAGCCCATGGATATGTACAGGGAGGCCTATCATGGTCGTCCTTAACCGTCGCGCTTTTATGGCTATGACTGCAGCTGGTGTCGTAGCCCCCGCTGTTATTGGCGCAAAAGGAGTCGTCGCGAAAGGTATGGACTGGATGACCATGTCGCTGGAGGAACGCAAATTGGCTTTTAATAATGTGGCACATGTGGGACCCGAA
>Ga0209684_1000152_pt1 | contig 12610 bp, 16 predicted proteins | sample PanSoiPlot6MoBio_FD_188322 | JGI IMG/M metagenome (GOLD analysis project Ga0209684, IMG submission 188322) | Tropical forest soil microbial communities from Panama analyzed to predict greenhouse gas emissions - Panama Soil Plot 6 MoBio (SPAdes)... | ecosystem: Environmental > Terrestrial > Soil...
CCTTTGAACCAGGAACATTACTATGATTGAAAAACCACTTGAACAGATGGGTCTCAGAGACCTTCGTGCGATTGCGCGGCAGCAGATCCCGCTGAAGCGTGGAAACATTTCAATGGCGCCGCCGAGACCAAAGCGGCATTTCATCGTAATCCGCGAGCATTTCATAAATATCTTTTCCGCCAGAAGATTTTTCACGAGGTGGCCGACCCTGATATTACGACCGAGCTTTTCGATCACAAGCTTCCTATTCCCGCTATCGTGGCGCCGGTGGGAAGTTTCAGTTTGATTGGAAAGCAAAAAGAGCGGGAAGTTGCGGAGGGGGCGGATCGGGTCGGGGCGATGATGTTAGTGAGCCAAGCAGCCAAATCGACACCCAAGGACTGGCGTGACGCAACCAAGGCGCCGATCGTTTTCATGGCCTACATGAATCGCGGGCGAGAGGAAATATCTCAATACGTGAAACTCTCGCAAGATCTCGGCTTTGCCGCGGTCGGTATCACGATGGATACGCTGAGGCCGACGAAGATCGGAGATGTAGTCCCACTGTCAACCAAGGATGGAAAGCCGAGAAGGGGACAGGTGGCTTCGCCAAAAGATATCGAATGGATGAAGCAGCAGACAACCCTGCCCGTAGTGGTCAAAGGCATCATGGGTGCCGATGACGCGCGCGTGGCTGTCAATGCGGGTGCCGATGCCTTGGTTGTTTCGAATCACGGCGGCAGGATTCTCGACTTTAATCGCGCGGCACTGGAAGCGCTGCCGGAGGTTGTTGAGGCCGTCGGGAACAAAGTGCCAATTATCCTGGACAGCGGCGTCCGAAGCGGCGGCGATATCGTTAAGGCGTTGGCGCTCGGCGCTAAAGCCATTCTCGCGGGCCGTCCGGTCGCATGGGGCGTGGGCGCTTTCGGACCGGCCGGCGTCGAGCGCGTCTTTGCGATCTTTAGTGAAGAGATGAAAAGAGTGCTGTGCATGACCGGCGTCGCGTCGGTTCGCGATATAACTTCGTCGATCATCGTCCGGGACGGCTAGTACCGCCTGCAGAAATTGATTTCCAACAGTAAAGAAACTGGCGCATTACCATGCAATAAAGTAGAAGAAACATCTCACCACGAAGCGCACGAAGGACACGAAGGATTATATATTCTATGCCTTTGACCTTCGTGCTCTTCGTGACTTCTGTGGTGAAATCGTATTTTCCCCGATCACATCAGACAAGCGCCACTAGATCGATTTCGATCAGCGCGCCTCGTGGCAATTCGGCGACAGCAACCGTCGAGCGTGCCGGTTTCGCATTTCCCAAATAATGCGCATAGACTTCGTTCATGGCCGCGAAATCGGCCATGCTTTTTAAAAAGACCGTCGCTTTGACCACTTGTTCCAGTGACGAGCCGGACGCCGCCAAAACTGCTTTGAGATTTTCCAGCACTTGCCGTGTCTGCGCGCTAATATCGCTGCCGACGATGTTCCCAGTCTTGGGGTCGAGGGGGATCTGCCCCGCTGTATAAACGAAACCATTGGCTTTGATCGCCTGCACGTAAGGACCTATGGCCTTCGGGGCATTGTCGGTTTCTACCGCTTCTTTGCTCATCTTCTCTTCTCCTGTAGAAACGTTTGTTCTTTGTCAATCCTACAGCACGACCTCCGGCGCTCGCAAACATCACCGGTCCATTTTCCTTGCGCTGGGCGGGCTGACTGTGCTTGATTGGAAATCATTCGCCATGAAGCCATTGTTGATCGTTCACAAAATATTGATTTCTAGCGCTGTCATCTTTTTTATCTTCTTCGCGCTTTGGGAGCTAAGAAACTACTTCGACGCAAACGATAGTTGGGCTCTGTTCCGCACTCTTTTGTATTTTTTGGTTGCCATTGGCTTCGGTGTCTATCTGAAGAACTTGAAACGGTGGTACAAATAGCCGCAGTCGCCTATGCTCCGGCATCTCGTCTTCGTTATCGGCTTGATCTTCGCTTGTGCCATTGCCGAACTGGCGCCTGGCGGACAAGTCGTCGAATCGAAGATCGCGGTGCTTGATTCCTTGCCCGCTTCAGAGCGCCAGGCGAAAGTTTTTGAAGGCGCGCGAGCGGAGGGAGAAGTCGTCATCTATCTAAATTTAGACTTGATTGTTACGAACGCGCTGACCGATGGTTTTAAGAAGAAATACCCATTTGTTCAGCCGCGCGTGGCACGTTTCTCGGGAGCCTCCATTATTGCTCGGGTGGAGAATGAAGCAAGGGCTGGCAAGCTGGCGGCGGACGTGATTTTGAGCGGCGAACTGGGAATTCTGGTGCTGATCGACAAGGGAGTCATGGCCCAGTATCGCTCACCGCTCCGAGACATGTACCCCGAGGGCTTCAAAGACAAAGATGGATTCTGGCACGCTCATTTGATGAACGTTTTAGTCCCCGTTTATAACACGAAGTTGGTCAGCAAAGAAGAAGTTCCGCAGCGGCTCGACGATCTGCTGCGCCCGCGGTGGAAAAGTAAGATGGTCATGGACAGCCAGTCTTATTACTGGTTTGGCGCAGTGCTGCAGCAGAACGGAGAAGAAGCAGGCCTTAGGCTCATGAAGAAGCTCAACGAGCAAAACATGCGTTTTGTTCGGGGACGGCGTTTGTTGACGGAGCTGGTGGCCGCTGGCGAGTTTGATCTAGCCGTGGAAACCAATCTCAACGCGGTGCTCGGGATCGCCCAGCAAGGCGCGCCGGTCTGGTTCGCGCCTATGAGACCTCTTTATTTGCGCCCAAGCTTTTTATTCCTGGCGCAGGGAGCGGCGCATCCGTATGCCGGGGCGCTGTTCATTGATTATCTTCTTTCGGAGGAAGCGCAGAAGATTCTGGTCGCCAATGATCGAATGCCTACCCATCCCCGCGTGACAGCCGGCGCAACACAGCTTCTCAAAGGGTTAGAAACCAGAATGCCCGACGCTCTCGACATCGGCCGCCGTTATGCTGCCCTGGGCAAGAAGTATCTCGAGGTTTTTCCCGGAGCGAGATGATGAATCGAATGGTTTTTACGTTTCTGGTGTCGGTATTAAGCGCTACGCCTGCGGTGAGTTTGGCTCAGCCGAGTAAAGGCATGATTTCTGCCTATCAAGCCATTTCGACTCCCGACTTCGGCTACCTGCCGAACTATGTCGCCCGGGCCAGGGGATTTTTTACCGACGAGCGCCTCGATCTAAAAGTCATCGTGATGAATTCCCGTGTTTCGATGCCGGCGCTCATTGCCAACGAGGTTCACTTCGGCGTTGCCGGCCCGTCGATCACCGGCGCTTTGCGCGGTGCACCGCTAAAGGCAATCTTTTTTATCTACAACACCTCGACATTCCAATTTGTTGTTCGTCCGGAAATCCGTGGCGCAGAAGATCTCAGGGGAAAAACAATTGCGGTTTCGACTCCGGGCTCAACCAATGATCAGGCAACCAGGTTAATCCTGAACAAGTTAGGGCTGGACCCGGTGCGCGATGTCAAATTCATCGCCATCGGAGACGCGAAGGCAAGAATGATCGCAATGGAGACAGGACAGGTAGCGGCTGCGTCGAATAATCCGGACGTCGCTGCTGAACTCGTGCGGAAAGGATTCCGCATCTTGATGCATTCTGGGGACGTCTTTCCTGTGCCTTTTTCCGGGACGGCAGTGAATGATCGTTTGATTCGCGAGAATCCCGATATGATCAAAAAGTGGCTAAGGGCCCATGTGAGAGCACTACTATTTATTCGACAGCGGCCGGACGAGGCGGCCCAAATCGCGGCGAAAACTCTCAGACTCAATCCGGAGGTTGCCCGTGAAGCCGTGGATCAAGTGCTGCAGTTCATGAGTCCCGATGATCCGGGAGGATTCACGGAAAAAGGAATCAGGGTTTTCTTGCAGGAGAGCGCGCCCCGGCTGGGTGTAGATCCCGACAAGGTAGCGATATCGCAAGTGGCCGATGTGAGCTTTTTGCGCGAGGTGCAGAGACAGATGGGTATCCATTGCCGCGGAGGTTATGCTTGCCAGTAGAGAATTTTACTCGGACAACGAGACAATGGCGCGGTGTTCCAAGAATTCATAAGATTTTGCCGTCATTCCGACCAACCCTGGAACGGACAGGTATCGACTTGTTCACAGAATTTTCTGAACAGAACACCACTCTGGGAGCATAAGCAATGGAAATTAATCCCGTAGTCACAAGTGTTGACTCGGTTACCTTTGAAATCCTCTCCCACCGCCTTTATCAGATCGCCAGAGAGATGGGGACTGCGCTAGAGCGCGTTGGGGGCACAGTCAACACCATGCAAATGCACGATTACATGGCCTCGCTCTATTTGGCTAACGGCGACGTTTTGTCGGCCGGCGATTCGGCGGGGTGGCACGTCGCGTGTGCAGGGTTTGCGGTCAAGAGGATCATCGAGCGCTTCGAAAAAGATGCGGGCATTAATCCCAACGATATTTTTCTGCTCAACGATCCTTATCTCGCGGCGATTCACCAGTCGGATGTGTACATGATTTTGCCCATTCATTTTAAGGGCAAGCTCATGGGATGGAGCGCGGTCTCCAGTCTGACGCGTTCGGTCCAGGGAAATAAAGTGGAGCAAGAAGGACCTAATCGACCGTAGCCCAACCGCTCAGGTTGGAAAGCAAGGCAACCGCTATTTTGGTTCTGGATCTAAGTAGCCGGTGCGAGAATCCCAAAGAAGTCTGTTTTCAGTTGATGGAGCGGCTCGGCAGATTTCTTGTTAGGGCGAGGCAGTCTTCGGTTCCGATTCTCTTCCCGATCTCGGCTGCGGCAAAAGGAACTCCGTTGGGCGAAGTCGCCGAGCCTTTGAGACGGCGCCAGACCGAACCGGTTTTATATCCGGATGCGTTCGACAAGTTCATGGGTGGAAAGCTGCAGGATCAGTTGATTCAATTCGGATGCCGGTCGCTTGTAATCGTCGGCTCTGCGACGAACTTCGCTGTGCTGTATACCGCCACGACGGTAGCGCGAATTTATCGCTATGAGGTCGTGATTCCCTTGGATGGAGTCAATGCCAAGAGGCAGTGTGAGCATGAATATGCGATTCACCAGCTGACCATTTTACCTGCCTCGGCGCACAAGCAGTTCCGCTTTACGACGTTAGGGATGATGGAATTCGATTGACACGAATCCTTTTCGTGAAGGCAATTTAACCGGCGATATGGTTGGAACAGCCCAACAAAATTCCTTTCCCCGTTTCGGAGGAAGGGAGGGATGGAGGTGTGGCTCTGACCGAAGCGCGATTTCCCGTATTCGCCCTGAACGAATGTGTCGCAATACCAGAAAAGTCGTATCCATCAGCGCGCCGGTCATTTTGACCGGAGGGAGAAATCTCAGATCCCTCACCTCCGTTCGGGATGACAACCCGCTCTGCACGCAACGCGACACAGTCTTTCAGGGAGGGGAGGAAATTTCTCGGACTCGCAGACAAGAAAGTGGATTCGTCGCTCGATTCGCTGGTACAATATGGCTGCTCATCCTGACACTATTACAGCCAGTTGGATTTCTCCACGCTCAGCCACTAACAAGAATCCGCGTCGCAAACATCGGCGGAACTTCGGATCATATTCAAGTCGCAATTAACGGCGGCGTTTATCGGAAATACGGATTCGACGTGGAGAATATTCAGGTCGGAAGCTCGGCTACGGTAGTTCAAGCGCTTCTGGCCGGTGAAGTCAGCTTTGCTCACGTGGGCGCGGTCCCTGTGGTTGCGGCGGTTGCAAGCGGCTCCGATCTAAAGATCATCGCTGTGTTCATCAATCGTTTCAATTACGTGATGGTCTCGGTTCCTGAAGTGCGCAGGCTACAGGATCTTAAAGGAAAAACTCTAGCAATCAGCCGACTTGGCTCGGGTGATGAGTTTGCGACCCGGGAGGCGCTGCGCCGCTGGAATCTCGACCCCGAAAGGGATGTTCGCTTTCTCCAGGTCGGGTTGACGCTTGCGCGCATGGCAGCGCTTCAGTCGCGGCACGTCCATGCGACTCTTCTGTCCCCTCCTCAAATCGTCGAAGTCCAGCGAATGGGCCTCAATATTCTGGCCGATCTTACCGACTTGGATGTCGAATACGCCCATTATACGCTTGCAACAAAAGGCTCGCTCATCGCTGAGAACCGGCCTTTTGTGGAACGGTTCTTTAAAGCCTACGGTGACGGCATCAAATACTATCGGAACAATCCGGAGCCTGCTATGGCGTATTTGCGCAAATTCTCTAAGCTTAACGACGCGGAGCTAAGGATAGTCTACGACAATCTACGAAAGAGAATCCGCGAAGAACCGCTACCCACCGCCGGAGGAGTTCGCACCATCATTAAGAGCCTCAGAGGAGAAAGGGAAAAGGAACTCGACCCACGGCAGGTTATCGACACCAGTTTTTTTGCCGGGAGCGTCCCTAGGTGATATGGAACCAGATCGTTTCTTCGTCGAAGTCAGTGAAGAACAAATTCGCCGCGAGCGGCAAAAGGCGCGCGAGCTGCGCGCCAGCCAGTGGTGGAAGCGCAAGCGCGCAAGCGGCGTGTGCCATCACTGCGGTGATAAGTTTCCGCCCAGAGAACTGACAATGGATCATTTGATTCCGATCATCCGCGGCGGCAAATCGACCAAGGGAAATCTTGTGCCGAGTTGCAAGAAGTGCAATTCCGAGAGGAAATACCACTTGCCATTCGAAGACCAAAACGAATAGTTCAAGCCGTTTAACCGCTGCGCTCCGCGCAAACCCCCTCCTCTGTCCTCCCCCGCGTCGCGGGGGAGAATTTAAGGTGGGGGCTTGAACGCATTGAACGGCTGGAACAAATATCGAGTATCCACTGGATCGAATTCGTACGGACGTCGTTAGCTATTGCCCCAGGCGCGTCGTTTGAACTACTATCGTCTTGTCAGGAGGCTGCCATGGCTACAGAAACGACTCTCGTTCGAACCATGTCCGATACCGTCGAAACCGACATTCAAAGAGTTTTCACCATCGCCAACGAAATTTTACCGCGTTACGAGATGCCGCCGCTCTCGTTCGCGCAGCTAAGAAAGATTGCCGACGGCCCGTTTGATTTATTCTTGATTCCGCTGATCTTTGCCAAGGAGTACCAGCAGGACCGCAATTTGCCCTTCAACGAAGCCAAACGCGTCGAAATCAGAACCCATGCTATGGAGATTGCGCGCAGGCACAGGTTCGATATCGATCCGCCAGATTTCATCCCTGGCATCGAACAATCGTTGAAGGAAACGAAAGCGGCCGGATTAAGCAACGTCTTGATGACCACCGGCGGACGCCGTTTCAAACATCAGGCAATGGAAAGTTACGGTATCGGGCAATACTTCGATGAGATCGTCGATCGTGAAGAAACTTATTACGCGAAAGAACAGGGGATTTATCATCTTTACCGCAAGAGCAAACTGCCGCGCATGAGGATCATCCTTCTCTCCGGGACCGCCACCTACATCCGCGGCGGCAATAATGCCGATGGTTGCAAAGTCGGAAATACCGCGCTCGAGGTTTTCACAGTCGCGCTGTCCAATCAGTATTCCTATAACGATGAGGAGACGCTGGCGGCGGCGAAACCGAGAATTCTGATATGGAACTACACAGAGTTGCTACCCGCGTTAAGAGAAAAGGGACTGGTGAGTTAACCTTAATCGCGGAACACCTTTTCTCATTAAACAGAGCTCCGGGATCTGATTCTCTTTCCCCTTGGAAACTGTGTCGCATGTCGTCATAGGGCGGTAGCCGAAGCGTCTGGTTTTTTACACTCGCCCATTCTTTAGCCATTCCTGCCATCTTTCCATGCCGCGGAACAGGGGCAAGGAGTCTGTCACCAACTCACTCCGCACTAACCGGAAACGTTTCTGGAAAAGCAGGTCGGCTTGCTTATCCGTAAGAGGATAGGGAGGCCCCGATTGCTGTGCCCCATAAAAGAAGAGACCAATCAATTTCCCTCCCGGGGACAATAAAGCTGCCATCCTATTCGCATACGCGGGCCAACGGGATGGGGGCATGGAACAGAGAAATGTTCGTTCGTAAATAAGGTCGAATCTTTCACTCCCGAAGTCGTGTGTGAAGAAGTCTCCAAGGATGACTTTTCCAGCCAACGTCCCTAATACCTTCTTAGCTTGCTCAACGGCAGCAGGCGAGAAATCAATCGCGGTGACATGGTACCCGGACGCATGGAACGCTTGAACCTCGTAACCGGAGCCGCAGCCTGGGATGAGAACCTTTCCTCCAGACGAAGATCTTGCAAGAAACGACTTCAAGGCCGCCGGGACGCCGCCGAAATCCCACGGCATCCTCCCAGCCGCGTAGCGGCTGTTCCAGAAATCCGGGTCGGTACTGTCAGGGGCCTTTTCCATGAGGACGACTTGTACAATGAATGATTCCACTTCTACTAGCGACTCAGCGGCATCACGTTAGGCGCCGGCTCCAACGATAGGTTAGCTTCGTTTTTTATATTCTTCGTAGCAAGCATCACAGAGAATCTTTACGGCCCCCGTGTTCTCCCACTAAGTATGGCCATCTACAATTCGAAACATGCAGATGTTCATGATCCCAATAGCCGTCCATTTTTTCGAACTCCTTCGGGTCGAACACCTCTCCTTTATACTCTCTCCACGTTCGATGACCGCTGACTGGTTTCCTCGCGATCAAAGCGGGACGCGGGTGGAATGTGCGCTGAACGAAATTGTGATCCAAAATATCTGCAATCGCAGCGCGAAAATGCGTCTCGCTAATCTCAAGATTGAATTCGCCGTATTTCATGAGCTCACTATTGAGTGAGTCGGTGAGTCTATCTCACTTCACGATTTCATCAACAAAACTCCATTTTATAGTCTTTCCCGCAACTTAACAACGAAACCCTCCATCCTTACAAACCACTGCATTATTGCAGCGTTTGCTGGACTCGTTAGAATGTCTGGATTCCCGACACAAGCGTTCGTGAATGACGGGTCAAAAAGGTCAACAAGAGTCTGCGCTACGTTTTCAAAATGGGAGCTTTCAACGATTCGTTGCTTTGTTGTAGACTACATGTAATGAATTCGGAAGATTCATGGATGCATTGAAATCTTTTGTCGAAGGAAGAGTCGTCGTCAAAGTAGGTGACATCACCAAAGAAGCTGTCGATGCAATCGTGAACGCAGCTAACGGCACGCTTCTCGGCGGTGGCGGGGTCGATGGTGCGATTCATCGAGCCGGAGGTCCGGAAATTTTAAGAGAGTGCAAGGAGATTCGACGCACCCGTTATCCCGATGGCTTGCCCACGGGGCAGGCGGTGATCACGACTGCTGGGAAGATGATAGCGAAGCACGTGATTCATACGGTGGGACCGGTTTATGGAAGTGGAGGAAAAGGGAAGGCGGAGTTATTGGCGGCTTGCTATCGGAATTCGCTCCAGCTTGCAGTCGACAATAGTTTAAAAACGATTGCATTCCCAGCCATTTCCACTGGTATTTATGGGTATCCTCAGGGCGAAGCGGCGAAAGTTTCATCGGCAGCAATTGAAAAGTTTCTCGGCGGTGAAAAATCGATTCAACAAGTGCGGTTGGTCTTCTTCAGTTCTTCCGATGCAGATACCTTCTTGATAAATCACGCCTTTACGAAGGCGGGAGGCAACAGCCAATAGCCATCAGTGAGAATGAAAATGAATGAATTATCAAAAGCGGTACGCGTCGGCATAGAGGGAGTTTTTTATTCCCTTACGCACGTACCGGACGTGGTGCGCTATGGTTCTAAGCCGTCACGAGAGATCAAGGCCAATCCGGGTATCGGCGACGATTTGAAAGGGAAGCTGCGATCGTTTCCCGAAGCTACGTCTTACGCGCCGCACCAAGTCTATATCGGTAACATTAAACCCGAGGAGCTTAGCGGTTTGCCCAGGCCCTGGTACGAAAAACTTATCGAAGGCGCGAGCGTACAAGGTCGCTTTGGCGACCTCGTCGATCAGGACCGTTTCTATAGCTTGATCGCGGGGTCGGATCAATTCGATTTGGTTACCCTCGACGAAAAATGGCATCAGGAACACGCTGCAGGCCAGTCCACCAATGGACGTAAGCCGCGGCTTCGGTCTGTCGCGGAAATTAAAGCCCTGTGTGACAAAGGCGCGTTCGGACTTTTCTCAGGCGATGAGTTGGTCGGCGCCTTTGAGGCTGCTCACGCGGAAGACGCCAATCTCACCGCGGAAGTTTTGCTGGAGAATCTCGCCGCTAAGGTTACCGCGGCGCATGCACTGCGCTCTTTGCTCAATTCTCGCAAACTAAATCCTGGTGAAATTGACTATGTGATCAGCTGTTCCGAAGAAGCCGTAGGCGACCGCTACAATCGTGGCGGTGGAAATCTGGCCAAAGCCATTGCGGAAGAGGTGGGCTGCGATAACGCTTCCGGCTCCGATACAAAGGCTTTTTGCGCTGGCCCCCTGTACGCCATGGTGCATGGCGCGAGCCTGATTCAGTCGGGTGTCTGCCGCAAGGTTGCAGTGGTGGCCGGTGGCTCGCTGGCGAAGCTCGGGATGAAATTCGAATCGCATCTCAAAAAAGGGATGCCGGCGCTGGAAGATGTTTTAGGAAGTTTCGCGGTAATTTTGGCAGCGGCGCAGCCGAACCAGCCATGTGTGAGGTTGGACTCCGTGGCGTTTCATCCCGTCCGAGCGGGCGCTTCGCCTCAAGCGATGGCGGAGTTCCTGGCGGAAAAACCGCTGGCGAAGCTGGGAATGAAGCTCACCGATGTGGACCGTTACGCCGTTGAGTTGCACAATCCCGAGATCACGGTTCCATCCGGAAGCGGCGACGTGCCGCGAACGAACTATTTGACCTTGGCCGCGCTGGCCGTGATGCGGGGACAGATTCAAAAGAGCCAGATGGAGGATTTTATCCGCACACGGGGCATGGTAGGCTTTGCTCCGACACAGGGGCATATCCCCTCGGCGATCGTTTATTTGGGCCACGCTTTGGATGCGCTGCGGGACGGAAAAATTCGCAATGCAATGTTCATATCGAAAGGAAGTCTCTTTCTCGGTCGCATGACGCAGCTGTCAGACGGTTGCTCATTTCTGGTCGAGAAAAATGAAAATTAGCGGATAGTGATTCAGTTAATTTCAGTAACGTATAACGTAGCGGTAGGCCTGCGTGCCTACCCTCTTTTATAACGGAGGTTCGAATGCTCGAAGGAAAAAAAGTCATCGCCATCGGCGAGCGCGACGGCGTACCGGGCCCGGTGATCGCTGAATGTCTTGGCGGCGCAGGCTTGGAGGTCGTCTTTCAAGTCACAGAGTGTTTTGTCTGAACCGCCGCAGGCGCGATGAACTTCGAGAACCAAGGAGTCATCAAACGCCTGGCGGACCAGTATGGTCCGGAAAACCTAGCGGTGGTTTTGGGCAATGGCGAAGCGAATGGAGTGGAGGTCTTCGCCGAAACCGTGACGCAGGGGGACCCTAGCTATGCAGGGCCACTCGCCGGCGTGGCACTGAAAATTCCCGTCTATCATGTCCTTGAAGAGGAAGTGATGGCAGCGGTTCCGGAAAAACTCAGAGAGGAAAAGTTGCAACTCTCGTCACTGGTCATCGACGTCGAACCGATGCAGCAACTGTTACGCGCGTCGAGGGAGAAGCTCTAGCAAACCGAAAAACCGTTCAAGCCGTTTCAATCGTTCAACCGCTTTGCTCAGTTCAACTGTTTCCTCCCCCGGGTCGCGGGGGAGGGGTAAGGAGAGGGCTTGAACGGCTGGAACGTTTTGAATGATTGGAACCCTATTTTCGATAAAGGTTCTTGATAAATCCTGAATCTTCCAGTTCCTTCACGAAACTTAGATCCACGTAGTCTTTGACGTTCGCCTGCGCTGCCTTGGGATTTGTCGCGGCCATGTCTTGTAAAACGAGCTGATAACCTTCCGGAGGCGGATAAGGCGCTTCTGGGATAAACCTCGCGTGCCATTCCCAGGCCTCGTCGAGGACTTTTCGATCGTCCAGACGAGAATATTTTCTCATAATTTTCTGGGTCTCTTCCTTGTGGGTTTTGTAATAGTGGATCGCCTCCGTGTAGGCACGCATGTATCGCCGCACCAGGTCCGGATTTTCGCGAATTAATTTTGTCGATGTATAGACGCCGTTTTGAGGAAATGGAATCTGCAAGCTTGCCATGTCCACTACCATGGGGTATCCGAGTTTCTCCGCTTGCGCCTTTCCCGCTTCGGTCACGACGGTGAATTGAACGATTCCTTTTTGCAAAGCGATCATCCGCTCAGTCGACCCGCCGATCACCCGCAGAGTCACATCCTTGGCGGGATCCAGACCGATTTTTTTCAATCCGACTTTGAGGGCGAATTCAGCGGTAGTCCCAGCGATGTGATTTCCGCCGATCTTTCCTCGCAGATCTTCCGGCCGTTTGATGCTTGGCTGCGCGACCAGGTAGTAAGGCAACACGTTCACGTTCCCCGCAATGGCGACGACGTCGCCGCCCGCGAGCCGCGCACTCGCGAGTCCTGGTCCGCCGCCCTCGCCAATGGGAATCTCTCCAGCGAGAATGGCTTGAATACCCCGAACACTGCCCGATATGAAGATTACGGTCGCGTCGAGACCATACTTATCAAAGATCCGAACGTCTTTGGCAACCTGGATCACCGTGGACGAACCAGGAGCCGTGGAGA
>Ga0209684_1000153_pt1 | contig 12587 bp, 12 predicted proteins | sample PanSoiPlot6MoBio_FD_188322 | JGI IMG/M metagenome (GOLD analysis project Ga0209684, IMG submission 188322) | Tropical forest soil microbial communities from Panama analyzed to predict greenhouse gas emissions - Panama Soil Plot 6 MoBio (SPAdes)... | ecosystem: Environmental > Terrestrial > Soil...
AGACCGGCATTGTCGGATTGGGCGCTTTCCTGTGGCTTCTTGGCTGCACCGGATATTCGATTCTACGCCGGGCATATTCGAAGCGGCATGCAAGCCGTACGATTTTACTGGGGCTCGCGGGCTCTTGGACCGCAGCCGCGATTACAGGGTTTGGGGATGTTCCATTCTACCACCACGAAACCAGAATATTTTTTTTTACCATCCTTGCCCTTGCATTTGTCTCTGACAAGACAAGAGATATCAGCGGCGAGTCATGACGAGCCCCTTTGGTTTGCCCGAATAGGATAATCTGTTATCATTAGGGTCCGTTTGGACATGGCGGATCAGCTTTATAGAGGAAAAATTGTCGAAAAGCCATGGGGGCACGAGCTGATTTGGGCCCATACGGATCGCTATGTCGGAAAAGTCTTACACATCAAAAAGGGCGAATCTTTGAGTTATCAATACCACCGGGTCAAGGATGAAACGATCCGCCTTTTGAGCGGTGCCATGAACATGGATCTGGACACCGATGGGGCGCAATCAAAAGTCAGTCTTAAGCCCGGGGATTGCCTGCATATCGTCCCAGGCATGAAGCACCGCATGATCGCCATCGAGGACTGCGACGTTTTAGAGGTTTCGACGCCGGAACTTGACGACGTGGTGCGACTGGAAGACCGCTACGGACGAGCTGACACGAAAGAGTAGTCGACTCAGAAAAAAGACGGTGAAACTTGGAACCTTATTCTAATTTGGCGGAAAAGCTGGTCGAACAAAAGCTTCTCTCGGATGAGGAGATGGAGCGAGTTGCGAAGTTACGCGACGAACAGCAGGCTCCGTTGACGCGGCTGATTGTGGAGCTTGGTTTCCTTTCCGAAGACGATCTCCTGCCGGTGTTGCAGAACCACTTCGACCTGCCATTGGTTTCACTGAAAGATCAACCGGCGACACCCCTTCCTGTGGAATTTGACCCAGGGATAGCAGAATTCCTCAGGATGGCAAGAATGGTTCCCTTCAAGGTTGAAGGCCGCGAACTGCTGGTGGCGATTACCGACCCTTTGGACATGTCCCGACTTCATGCGTTGGAAGTTGCGGCCGGGATCCGCGTCAAACCTGTTCTGGCGAAGGAAAAGGAAATCATAGCTCGCATCGAAGCGCTGTTTGGCAGCGGTGCATCCGGGGATTCGTCGCAGACCTCCGCGGCGCGGGAAATCGAAGGCGCCGTAAACGAAGAAGATGTTGCCCACTTGCGCGACATGGCTTCCGAAGTCCCGGTTATCCGGTTGGTCAACCAGATGCTCGTGCGCGCGCTGGAAAGCAGGGCTTCCGATGTTCATATCGAGCCTTTTGAAAATCAACTAAAAGTTCGTTACCGCATTGACGGCATCTTGCACGAGGTTGAAGCTCCCCCGCGGCAGCTCAAGGCCGCTGTAATTTCCCGGCTGAAAATTCTCGCCCAGCTCAACATCGCGGAGCGTCGCTTGCCACAAGACGGCAGGATCAAGATCCGGCTTGCCGGCAAGGATGTGGATTTGCGCATCTCAACCGTGCCGACGATGTACGGCGAGAGCGTCGTCATCCGATTGTTGGAGCGAGCGCAGATTTTTACCCAGCTCAATGCGCTCGGCTTTCCCCCGGGAGTGCTCGAGCACTTCAATGAGATGATCGCCAAGCCCCATGGGATGATTTTGGTAACCGGGCCGACGGGCAGCGGAAAAACCACCACCCTCTACGGGGCGCTGCAAAAAATCAACGATCCGGGAAAGAAAATTATCACCATCGAAGATCCGGTTGAGTATCAATTGAGCGGGGTCAACCAGATTCAAGTTAAGCCGCAAATTGGCCTCACTTTCGCCAACGGGCTGCGTTCGATTGTGCGGCAAGATCCGGATGTCATCATGGTCGGAGAGATTCGTGATGCGGAGACTGCGGAGATCGCGGTGCAAGCGGCATTGACAGGACATCTCGTGTTTTCCACATTGCATACCAATGATGCCGCAGGAGCCATATCCCGCCTTCTGGAAATGGGCGTTCAAGATTATCTCCTGGCTTCGTCGCTGTTGGGGGTTCTGGCGCAAAGGCTGGTGCGCCGACTGTGCCCCAGCTGCCGCAATGAGGTTCCCTTCGCGGGCTTCGATGGCGAAGATCCAAGATCGGCCCATAATGGGGAGGCGCCGCGGACCGTATGGGAAGCCATCGGTTGTGAAGCCTGCAGCATGACCGGCTACCTGGGCCGAGTCGGGATCTTTGAGTTGCTGCCTGCCACCTCAGAGATGTGCAAGGTTATTGTCCAGAGGGCGGATGCGGGAACGATAAGAAATTTGGCCGTCCAATCGGGTATGCGGCTGCTGAGAGAAGACGGCTGGGAGAAAGTCCGGCAAGGCGTAACGACTCTCGCCGAGGTGCTGCGTGTTACCCGAGAGGAAATATAGAACGAATCCACGGCCTAGTTTTGGCTCGCGACCGTTAGTCATAATAAAAAATGGCCTTCTTTCAGTATCGAGCCGCTGATCAGGCGGGCAAAATCATTGAGGGAGTTATGGAAGCCGAAGTGGAGCAGAGCGTCGTATCGCGCCTGCATGAGATGGGATGCGTTCCGCTTCGGATTAATGTCCCGCGCGCCGGAGCGGCTACAACGCAGCAAGTCCGTTTGCCGCTTTTCACCCGGCGCAAAGTAAGCCAACCGCAACTGCTTCAATTTACACAGGAGCTTGCCACACTTCTCGCTGCCGGGCTTCCCCTCGATCGGAGCCTAGTGATTCTCGGAAGCCTCGTCGAAGGTGAAGAGTTTACCAAGATCATGCGTACGCTCGTGGAAGCCGTGCGCGCTGGGAAATCCCTCGCGGCGGCCATGACGGAACATCCTGATGTGTTTCCAAAGATCTATGTGAACATGATTCGTGCCGGCGAGGCCGGCGGTATTCTCGAGGCGGTCCTGCGCTATCTCACGGAATATATGGAGCGCTCTCTCGCTCTCAAAGAGGATTTGAAGTCGGCATTGATTTATCCATTAATTTTGGGTGGCGCGGCGGGAGTTTCACTGATCGTGCTGTTCGTCTACGTGATTCCACGGTTTGCCCTTATTTTCAAAGACGTCGGACAGGCGCTTCCGCTGATCACCAAGATCGTCATCGATTTTAGCGAGTTCTTAACTCAATACGGATGGGTTCTGCTGCTGCTGCTGCTGGGTGGTATCACCGCTGGCTTGTTTTATCTTCGTAGTCCAGAGGGAAAGACAGAGTGGGATCGATTTTGCCTGCGGGTTTGGCTGCTGGGGGAGCTCGTCAAGAAGTTCGAGACGGCGCGCTTCGCGCGCACCTTATCGGCGTTGTTGAGAGGTGGAGTTCCGCTTCTGGAAGCGCTGGGCACAGTCCAGGGTGTTGTCGGCAATCGACTCCTGACCCACGCTATCGGACAAGTCCAGGTTCGGGTTCGTGAAGGAAAAGGAATGGCACGCCCGCTGGGAGAAAGCGGGCTTTTTCCACCCCTCGCTCTCAATATGATCGCGGTGGGCGAAGAAACCGGCAAACTCGACACTATGCTCAACGAAGTAGCGGAACACTACGATCAAGAGGTCAAGAGGACGACCAAACGATTGACATCGATCCTCGAACCCGCATTGATTCTTGGGATGGGATTGGTGATCGGTGTCGTCGTCATATCGATGTTGTTGGCCATCTTCAGCATGAATGACTTACCCTTCTAAGCAAATGCGCAACGATAGCGGATTCACGTTGGTTGAGTTGCTTGTGGTCATGATTATCATCGGTCTGCTCGCGGCACTGGTAGGGCCTCGATTCATTCGCCAGGAGGAAAAGGCAAAGGTTAAGGCAGCCCAGGCCCAGATCGAGCTCTTGAGCACCGCTCTGGACACGTTTCGTCTGGATGTCGGACGTTATCCGACAACCCAAGAGGGTTTGGAGGCGTTAAGGACCCAGCCCGGGGGGGTTGAGCGCTGGGACGGACCTTATTTAAAAAAGGACGTGCCCGTCGATCCCTGGGGCAAGCCCTACGTGTACAAGAGTCCAGGTGACCATGGTCCCTTCGATATTCTCTCCTACGGCGCCGACGGAACTGCGGGCGGCGACGGGGATAACCGTGATATTACGAGTTGGGAAAAATAATCGCGCTTTTACCCTCCTAGAGCTTTTGTTGGTGCTGGTGCTCCTGGGCGTGAGCGCCCTCATCGCGTTGCCCGCGGTTGACAAGGGATTGAAAGATCGCGAAGCCCGACAAGCAGCCTTGGGGCTGGCCGCGGTGGCGCGGGAATTGAGCAGTCGGGCAAGGTCCGAGGGGATTCCTCAACAACTCGTGCTGAATCTGACCAACAACAGCTACGTGGCGGCTCGAGGTCATGAAGTACAGCTGCCGTCAGATATGAAATTCACAGCGGTGGACGGCGGTGAGACGCCGGAGCCCCAAACTCGGCAGTTCCTTTTTTTCCCCAATGGCAGCAACTTTGGAGGAAAAATCGATCTGGCTGCTGGAGAGTCCTCCCAAGCTTATTCGGTTCGTTTGCATCCTCTTACCGGCAAAATTGAAGTCCTGCGCGGCACTTCGGGGTGATTGTAGTGCAGCCAACCAAGCAGCCCATAGCGGGCTTTACGCTGCTCGAAGTTGTAGTGGCCATGACTATCGTGGGACTGGGGGTGGTGACGCTGCTACAAATTTTTTCTTTCGGTCTTCGCCTCGGCGCCAAGAGCACGGTCCAGACCGAGGCCATGGCTTACGGTCGGGTGCTCATGGATGAGTTCTTGGCGCGACAAAAAATGGAAGACGGAACTGAGCGGGGATCTCTCAACGATAAAAACCGTTGGATGTTTCAAATCCAAACGGTGCGGAACCCTGCAGGTTCGCTTGATTTGGGCTCTCCGTGGGAGCTGAAAGAATTGAAATTGGACTTGCAGATGACCGACGGCGGGCGCGAAAGACACGTCGAGCTTAGTACGCTTCGTCTTATGAGGAAAAAAAATCAATGACGTTTTCCACCGGCATCACTGCCAAACCATCCGGTTTCACGTTGCTGGAAGTGATGCTCGCCCTCACCCTCTTCGCTCTTTTAGGAACGATCCTCTACGGAGCCATTGCTCTCGGCCATGGGGCGGTTGAAAGATCCCGTCACAGCTTCGAGAAAAATCAAGAACTGCGATCGGCGGTGGACCTGGTCGGCGGGTACGTTCGGTCGTCCTATCCCTATCGTGTTTCACCACAGGACCCCAGTTTCTTCTACGGAGGAGAAGAGACGGAACTTAGTTTCATATCCTCGTTTTCGCTGGCCATGGGGGGAAGAGGAATGGCAAAGATTCGATTGTTTTGGGAGTCGCAAAACGGGGAAGAGGGCGCCTTGAAGTTAGAAGAGCAGGTGCCGGTGCGGCTAAACGATGAAAACGGCGGTGGAGGATACACCCATGATGTTACGATTCGCGACAGAGTGAGCGCCTTTCACCTGGCCTATCTTGACATTAAAAACGAAGAAGAGGAGTGGGTGGAAAAGTGGGACCTCACCGAGCACAAGACACTTCCCCGCGCTGTACGGGTCAGTTTCCGTACACCCAGAGAAGGTCAAGTGGAATGGGTATTCCCGATTATGATGGCCGTGCTGGCACCATGAACTTACTGTCAAAATACAGACGATTCCGCTCCGCCCCTCTCAACGAACGGGGCGTCGCATTGCTTATCGTATTATGGATTTTTATTTTTTTGTTCGTCGTTGCCTTTAATTTCAGCGCGACGGTTCGAGACGAAGGCGATGCTGCGCATCGGTTCAGCGAGGATACGGAGGGATATTATCTGGCGGTGGCCGGTTTCCAACGCGGTCTTTACGAGTACCTTACGCAGGCACCTGCGGGAGCGACTCCCCAGCAAAACCAGCAGCAACAAGCAACTCCCGCCGGGTTTTTTGACGGCAGCTGGCGCGAAGACAATCTTGGCAGCGGTGTTTCCAGGGTCCGGCTGATCGACGAGGGAGGCAAGATTAATCTTAACCGCGCCGATGAAAACATGCTGCGCCGTATTTTTACCAACCTGGGCGTAGAAGAACCGCGCCGATCGATCCTAATCGATTCCATACTGGACTGGATTGATCCAGATGACCTTCATCGGCCGAACGGGGCGGAGAATGATTATTATTTATCATTGTCGCCACCCTATACGGCGCGCAACGGTCCTTTTGACACAGTGGAAGATCTTCTCTGGGTCAGAGGGGTGACCTCAGAAATCTTCTTCGGCTCATCACCGGATGACAGTGGAGCAGCGACCGGAGATCGCAGAGTAGGCTTGGCTCAGATTTTCACCGTTGACAGCCCCATCGACCGCGTCAATCTGCGGACAGCGCCGGCAGAGGTTATTCATGCGCTGCTCGGGATTCCCATGGAGAAGAGTCGAAAGTTTATCGAGGAAAGAATGAAACTTTCGGAGAAAACCTTGCCCGACTTGTTGTCGCTTTTGGGCTTAGGGGGTACCGATGGCGCCTTGCAGCTATTCGTTTTTACCAATCCGACTATGATCACGGTGGAGGCTGAAGGGCTAGCTAAAGATTCACGCGTGCCGCGCCGTGTGAAAGGTCTGGTGCGGCCGAGCACGGGTGGCGCGCAGGTACAGGCAGGTCAAGGCCCGGTGCGGACTAACCCGGGCGGCGCCGGGTTAGAACTGGTGCGTTGGATCGACCACGAAAACGTGCCGCCACAAAATTGACCGGCACAGGATCGAGAATTCATATTTAGGTTGATTTGAGCGCAGGGAATAGAGGACAATATAGCCAATGATGCTAGCGACTCGCTGGATGCAAAACCTGTCCAAGGTTGACTTTGTTACGAGCGTGGGCCTGTATATCCTGCGCGACCATATTATCCTGGTGCGTCTGCGAAAGAATTTTCGCCACGTGTCGCTGCTTGAGCAAGAGGCGCGCGAGCTGCCTGAAATTGACGACAGGCAGGGAATTTCCGAGCTCACCGGTTGGATCGCAGAGGACGTCAAGGAGATTGCGCTTAAGGCAGAGCATGATTCGCGGGAACGGGTTCTCAGGCAAGCACTACTTTCGTTGATCCCGTACTGCAATGTGGCCCGGGACTCATTTTTCATTTGTGTGCCACAGGATCAGGCCATCGTGCAGAAAATTTTCCTGCCGCGCGCCGCGGAAGCCAATCTGCAAGAGGTGTTGGAATATGAGATCGAGCGCTATCTGCCGTTCCGCCGCGAGGACATCTATTATGATTACATGGCGGCAGGAAAAGAGGGAGAAAAAATAGCGATTTTCGTCTTCGCGATCCCCAAAAAGAGCTTGGGCAATTTGCTTGAAGTATTGGCTTCTTTCGGCATCAAACCCAAGGGAGTGGAGACCACTGCCACCGCGCTGGCCAACTATTTGTTCTTTTCCGCCCAAGAGATATCCGGACTTGCCACGATTATAGGGGGTCAAGACCATGCGCTGGAAGTCGTGGGCGTGCAAAACAAAACCAACGGTTGGAAATCCGTGCCGGAGTTACTTTACTCGTATTGGCTGCGGGAAATGGACTGGACTCAAAGCCCGGGAAAAGATCTTTTGCAGCAATGTTTCACCCGATCGGCGAAATTGTACGGATGGGGAGAGGTAGAAGAAGTTTTTCGTTCGAATAATGGCGAGCCCGTGCCCTATGAAGACCTTGTCGAAAGAGGAAAACAGCAATTCAAAGGCGGGGGAAAAATAGCTCATCCCTTGGTCTTGCCGGCTTTCGGCGCGGCTCTGCGCGGTGTACGAGAAGCGTCCGTTGCCGGCAACGTTCTTAGCGCCGATGTGAAGGACGGACAGGGTCGCGGCGTGCTTTCCTATGTGAATGCCGCGCTCGTCTTTTTGGTCGTTCTTGCGGTGCTCGCCTGGGGGGCTACGTATCCAATCAAGGACGAGCTGCGGTTGCGGCAGTTGCAAAAAGAAAACCAAAAGCTCGAGCCTGCAGTGAACGCTTTGCGGCGCGAGGAAGATCAGCTGCAGCGGGCGCGTAAAGAGGAAAATTTCTTTGCGCAATTCGATCAGAGAAGAGGCGAGGTTCTACGCGTCCTCGACGAGCTGTCGAAGATCGTACCGACTAATGCGTATTTATCGAACCTGCGCTATAAAGTCCCCGGGTCTCTCGAAATGCAGGGCAGCGCCGAAAATGCCTCCGCGCTCATTCCGCTTTTAGAACGCTCCCCGGTATTTGAAAATGTCGGCTTCAACGCTCCGTCAAACCGCGGCCGCGATAATCGGGAAACATTCTCGCTCAAGGCAGACTTAGAAAGACCGAAAGAAAAGACAGAGAAAGCGGTAAAGCCATGAAACGTCTCTGGCAGCGTTTATCACGTAGAGAACGGAGTCTCATGGGCGGAACTGTTCTCATACTGTTTCTCGCGGTGGGCCGTTATTTTGTGCTTACGCCCTATTTAGAGCGCCGCGCGTGGGTCCAGAATCAGCTCGAGGCTCAACCGCGATTGTTAGAAAAAAATCTGCGCTATTTGTCGCGTAAGGAGGAGATGACCGCTGCCTTGGAAGTCGCTCGCAATGGGCTAAAAGCGCGGGAGCCTAGACTGCTAACCGGCGATACACCATCGGTAAACGCTTCCGATTTGCAAGACGCAGTTCAGGCATTGGCTAACAAGGAGGGGACGCAAGTTATTACGACGAGAGTTTTAAATCCTGAGTCAGCGGGTTCCTTTTCAAAAATTGCCATTCAAATGGAAATTGGAGGGCAGATTGATCAGCTGGCCAATCTGATCAGGGGAATTGAAACCTCTCCCAAGTTGCTTGTCGTGGATGAAATCAATGTGCGATCTCTTTTTCGCCCCGTCGGGCTGCCACAGCCGCCGGGCGTACCTCAAGCAACGACGCAAAACCTTAGGGTGAGTTTAACTGTAGCAGGGTTCGCCCGCAGTCAAGCCGGGCCACCGCAAAAATCAGAATTCACTCCGAGGCCGAGCAAGAACGCCGATGCCAAGACCTTGTGACAGGTTTGGGTAAGCTCCTTATCTTTCCCTGTGCCGAGACGACGCGAAGCTTGTTTAGATTTACGATGGAGAGAATTGGGAGACGCGATTCGTTAATTTCCAATAGAAGAACGTTTTGTTTCAGAACACGGCCATGAATTTTTGTCAGCGTTTGACGCCTTAGCCGTATAAGGTTACATTATACGCCTTTGACAGCCAACGTCGGTGGAGGAAATAGAGTATTCTTACCCGTGCTACCTTGCTTGGGCTTATCTTGATTGCATGTGCCGTTGGCCTAGGCGTCAAGATCTACTGGCTTTGGAAGGAAGGACCTTGGGACATGCCGGGCCCGGTAAAGCCACGGCCGGCAGCCGTGACTCAACCCCCGCAGTCGTCGGCGAAATCGGCTCAACCGATTGTCGGCACGGATATCATTGTTAGTAAGAATATTTTTGATCCGGAAAGAGGCGCGAGCAGGACCAAAGACGCGGAAGCAGAGACCCGGGCAATGCAGCGCATCCGAGGTATGGTCCTTCTTGGTACAGCCATCCTGGGACCTAATCGTTACGCCATCGTGCAGGAATCAGACGGATCCCCAGTTGCCGGAGCGTCTCCTCAAGGTCGATCGCAGACCCCACGACGCCTGAAACTTGGTGATATGGTTGAAGGATTCAATCTGTCTGAAATCAGCGATAAAAAAATTGTGTTTGTTAAGGGAGTGGCGCGCGTCGAACTACCCGTGGACTTCTTCCGTAAGGTGGACGTTGCAGGCCCTTCAGGCCCCGCGCCAGCCACACAGGTGGGCGTGCCCGGAGCGCCTGGACGGGTCAGTCCGCCCGTAGATCCAAACATTACTCGAAGACCGCGGCTGCCCACTCCACCGCCTAACCCTTAGCGCCGCGAGGGAATGATGCGAGTCACATTTTTGACACTGCTGTTTGTGATGTACTTAACAGAGGGGATCTTTACTGCCCCGGCTGCCGATTCAGCGTCCATACCTGCTACCGTGCGAGCGACCCTGTTGATGGACAGTGCGTGGGCACCATCTTCGCTGGCTCCGACTGCAGCCAAAAAATCAGATTTTCAGGTGCTGGTGGCCCAAGCCCAGGTGCAGAAACCTGAGCTTCCGCCACCCCCTGTGACGGGCGAGCCGGCGCCTGCGCCAATTCCACCGGCGCAAGGAATTCCCGCAGTTCCGCCGCCGGAGCGTAGGTTATCACCGCCCCCGTCAGTGCCGCCAGCGGGAGGAATGGTTTCCCTCAACTTCACCCGCGCGGATTTGGTCGAGATCATTCATATCATCGCGCAACATCTGCGGCTGACCTACACCATCGATCCCGAGGTCAAAGGCACCGTGACGATCAACAGCGCGGAGCCTTTGAGGTCGGAGGATTTGCTTCCGATCTTTCATCAGATCTTGCGCATGAACGGCGCCGTGGCAGTGAAAGCGGGAAATATATATCGCATCACGCCGATCAAAGATGGTAAAGGCTTGGCGCGGCCCGTAGGGCAGAGCCGAGAGGATAGTTTTGCGCTCCAAATCGTGCCGGTGCGGTTTTTCTCGGTTGCGGAAATGAAGAAGGTACTGACGCCTTTCATCATGCCCGGCGGGGAAATTATCGACAACCCGCGCGGGAATTTTCTTATCATTATGGACTTGCCCTCAAATATCCAGAGGCTGGTCGAGATTGCCGATTTGATCGATGTCCAGGTTTTTGCCGGCACCCGAATGGAGATTTATCAACCAAAAGTGGCGAGCGCTGAAGAGCTATCCCAAGAAATGACGAAGGTTATGCAGTCGTATGCGTCCTCGTCGCCGCAACCCGATAACTTTGCCGCCGAATTCATCCCGCTGCCGAGAATCAATCAACTATTCGTTATCAGTCACAGTGAAGCTGCGTGGACTTATGCCAGACGATGGTTGGAACGGATCGATGTGATCGCAGAAGGTCCGGGGCGACGAATTTTTATTTATCCTGTGGAAAACGGCAAGGCGGATGAATTGGCGGATGTATTAAATCAAGCTCTCGGTCAACCTTCCGCCCCGAGAGCCCGCGCACCTACTATACAAGATCTGCACCGCACGACTCCGACGACTCCCGGAGGTTTTGGTCAATCGACCGGAATGGGGACGACGCAGCCCTATGGTTCTTCTACAGGGCTTTCCACCCTGCCGCGCACGTCACAATGAAAAACATCGTTGTTCTTTTCAGCCTCTTAATTTTCACTGTGATTGCCGCTTCACCGGTGTTGGCGCAGCCGGCGCGACCTGCTTTCGCCGCCGCACCGGTGCCAGGGCAACCGGTTGCCCCGACCCCTCCGACGCCGACGCCGGCTACCCCTCAGGCCCCTACTGTTCCCAGGCCTCCGACTCCTGCGACTCCAGGGGCGAAACCGGAAGAGCAGCTAAGAATCGTGGCTGATCCAGCAACCAATTCGTTGATTATCTACAGCACCGTACAGGAGTTTCAGAATATCAAAAATATCCTCAAAGATCTGGATGCCGTGCCGCGGCAGGTTTTGATGGATGTACTGGTATTAGAAGTTACGCTTAATAGTACTGAATCGCTAGGCATCGTATATCAGATTTTCGGCGGGCAGCACACCATACTCGGCAATACATTCCCTGCCCAAGGCGCTGTCGTGAACCCGATACAACCTTCTACCAACACTCTTGGAAACATTATTGCAAACCTCGGAACTGGGTTTCCCGCCGGAATAAGCGGCATTGCCGGTCGGGGCAATGCGATCCGCGCTTTTATCAACGCTTTGGCGACGGACAACCGCGTGAAGGCGCTAGCCTCACCAAGCGTTTTAGCGACTGACAATCGTCCCGCTCGAATACAGGTGGGAAGTGAAATTCCGATTTTGACCGGCCAAACGTCGACTTTCGTCAGCGGCACTGCCCCTTTAACATCCAATGCAATCCAATATAGGAATACCGGCGTTATTCTCACAATCATACCTCAGGTAAACTCGCAGGGATTGGTTAATCTTCAGGTGAAGCAGGAAGTGAGCGCCGTTGGAGTGCCAAATTTTGGCTCAACCGGATCGCCTTCCTTTACTACCCGGGATGCGGAAACTACGGCTGTGGTCCAGGACGGCGACACACTGGCAATCGGCGGTATCATTCAGGAGAACAAAAGCCGGACCCGCTCCGGAATACCTTATCTAATGGATCTTCCGGCGGTTGGTCGTTTCTTCGAGTCAACGCAGGATACAACCGATCGAACTGAGCTTGTCATACTCATCACTCCCCACGTCGTTCGCAACCGCAATGAATCGCGGGACGTAACAGAAGAGCTTAAGAGCAGGCTCTCTGCAGTTAAAAATGAGCTAGAAAAGGAAAAAGCAGGAAAGCAGCCGTCAACACCACAAGCGGCACCATACATTGCGCCATCCCCGCCGGCGCCCTCGCCTGCGGTGCCGCCGCCGCCATCCCTGCCGGCGCCTTCACCTGCGCTGCCGACGCCGGGAGGGCCAGTTCCCGCCCCCGCTCGCCCTCCGGGGGTATCGATGGCGCCGACCAATTCGACTTCTCCCCCTGCGCCGCAAATTGCAGCAGCGATGCCCCAGGGAGCGCCAGCTTCAGCACCCGTTCGCCCTCCGGGGGTATCGATGGCGCCGTCCAATTCGACTTCTCCCCCTGCGCCGCAAATTGCAGCAGCGATGCC
>Ga0209684_1000154_pt1 | contig 12581 bp, 14 predicted proteins | sample PanSoiPlot6MoBio_FD_188322 | JGI IMG/M metagenome (GOLD analysis project Ga0209684, IMG submission 188322) | Tropical forest soil microbial communities from Panama analyzed to predict greenhouse gas emissions - Panama Soil Plot 6 MoBio (SPAdes)... | ecosystem: Environmental > Terrestrial > Soil...
CAGACCTGTTTTCCTGATGACGTGGGCCTATAAAGACAAGCCCGAGATGACTGCCCAACTGGCGGAGGAATACACGATAGCTGGCAACAGCAACGATGCACTGGTTATTCCCGCAGGGCTGGCCTTTGCCAAAGCGATCGGCAAGCGACCAGAGCTGGAGTTCTATCAACTGGATAAGAGGCATCCAAGTCTGATCGGAACCTATTTGGCAGCCTCAACGGCTTATGCGTCGATTTACAGGAAGTCACCGGTTGGTAACTCCTACGTTGGTGGCATCGATCCAAAAACCGCCAACTTCCTGCAATCGGTCGCTTGGGAGACAGTTCAAGAATACTTCGGCAACTCTCTCCGCTTATCAGAGAGCCGCTAAATGGAACAACGCTTACGCGACAATTTGGAGGTTAACGATATGGAAGTCATCAAGGGTGATTTTAGCGCGACAAAGGGAATTCCGCCGAGTGGTTTATGCGTCGGGGTTCATCGCGCGGGCGCGATCCACCAGAAAATGGTTGCAAAGTACGGCGATCATCTCGCGGTCTGGTCGCTGAGACCGGATCTAGATTTTATTGCCTTCAAAAAAGATGGCTTGGGAGAATCGGGCATTCGCTCAACGAGCGACATGGAATCCATCGAGGCGAGTGAAAAACTAATTTATGGCGTGCGCGGAGCCCCGCCCGAGGTTCGGGAGAAAGCGCGCGAAAAAGGATTGACACTGCTGGCGGATGCGACCTGTCCTTTTGTGACGCAGCAGGAGGAGGCGGAAATTGAGCTGTTAAACGCCGGGTGTCATTTAGTGGTTTTGAGCAGCCGCACGCATCACGGGATTCCAAGGCTTCAGGGAATTGCGCGGCAAAAGGGGAAGGAAGTTTTCATCGTCGAGCGTGAAGAAGATGTCGATGCGATTCGTCTGACTCGTTTCGAGTCCATCGGGGTTATCGTTCAGACAACCTTCTGGATAGAAAGCTACAAGAAAATTATGGCGCGCATTCTTGAGCGCTTCGCAAATGTTCAGATAAGAAACACGGCGTGCATCGACTCGCTGCAACGTCTCCCGGAAGTCGAGAAGCTCGCCAAAGAAGTCGATGCGATCATCATCTTCGGCTGGACCGAAGGAATGACGATCCGCATGGTCGAAGTCGCCCGCGCCTTCAATGCGGAAGTGTACAAAATCGAAAAAGTAGATGATCTCAAACTCGAGTGGCTTCGTGGCAAAGAGAAGGTGGGAATTATCGGCGCGAATGAAACCCCGGATTGGATGATCAATGAAGCAATCGAGCGCATCAAAAGCATGGCAGCGTAAACTATGCCGAAAGTGATGTTCATGCCGTCCGGACAGTCCTTCGAAGTCCCGGCGGGAACCACAATACTCGTTTCCGCTATCCAAAACGGCTTGCAGCTTCGTCACGACTGCACGGAAGCGGTTTGTGGCACGGATCGAGTGAAGATCCTCGCGGGGAAAGAAAACTTGAGCGCAAAGACAGAAAACGAAGAGTTAACTTTGGAGATGATGAACGCAGGATCCGATGAGCGGTTGGGGTGCGTGGCCCGAGTTTTGGGTGATGTGACTCTACAAATCCCCGACTAAGAACGTTGATCAAAAAACGTGAATCGGGAACCGGTGATTTTTCGAATCGCTGATACGAGGAAATTGAGAACGGGGCGCGCGGATATTGTCATTACCGTGAGGCGGATTCCTCTCCTAAGAAGGAGCCAGGCGGGCACACCGTACGCACCGCTTTGGTGTTACTCGCATCGACGATAAAACGACCCTTGAGAATGTTACGGCCCACCAAGAATGGATAGGTCATTTGGGAGCGATCTCCCAGGAGAGCGTGTGTGCGGAAAAATTTTGGACCCAGGCATATACCAATCTCGACCACTGGTCTCGTGTCGCTGCCCACCGAGGTCTTTACTTGACGCCATTCAACAATGGGAAGTCGAAGGTGCAAGTCCCCGTATTGTTTTCCGAGTTTAAAGTCTGCGATATTCTTCCATGTGTGGATATTTCTGGCGTCGAGCGCCGACATATCGGCTCCCGTGTCGATCCGCGCGGGGAGAACAATTCCCCACGGGACGAGGGTCACGTCCTCGACTTCTCCAATGACAATTTTTTCTGGTCTTTTCGGTGGGGGAACCGTGGCTTCAATGCCATCGGATATTTTAGGTTCGGCAGGGTCTCCTTGGGCGGCGCTCGGCAATGCTACTAAACAAGCAACTAAAATAAGTTTTGAGACTACACCATGATGCACATAGTAAACATACTAAGTGTCGCAGGTTGAGTCAACAGCAAAATTCCTGCCACGGTAAACGTTGGAAGTTGTGAGGGGAGGAGCACTCCCCTCACCGGATACTCTATTCGTTAACTAATCACCATCGTTCATCGCCTCGTTTTCCCAACCGTTTGCATCCACCCATGTGCCTGGAGTTTGTGGCACCGGGCTTGTAGCCTGATCTTTCTGGATCTGAGTGACTATTTCTTCCTGTTCGGTTGCGGCACGGTCAAAGGTCGCACAAGCCGACGCGGCGAGCATGCCGAGAACAAGAGCCGCAAGGAATGTATTACGTGTTTTCATATTTTTTCTCCTTCTTTCGTTACGAACTTCCGCTTGAATTTAAGGGACGAAATCCCCTCCTCACCGGATACTCGACTCATTAACTAATCACCATCGCCCATCGCCTGGTTTTCCCAACCGTTTGCATCCACCCATGTGCCTGGAACTTGTGGCACCGGGCTTGTAGCCTGCTCCTTCTGGATCTGACTGTTTATTTCTTCCTGTTCGACTGCAGCGCTGTTAAGCGTCGCGCAACCCGTCGCTCCAAGCACGCCTAGTAGGATGAGTACAGCCAAGAATATGTTACCCGTCTTCATGGTCTCTCACCTCCTTTCGTTGGGAATCACAATCGTGAATCCGAATGAGCAAGCGTTGTGCCATGGGGTATAGTCTGTTGAAAGCTAAACTGATATCACACCTAGGATAAAATATCGTGACGGTTTTGTTAATTAAACTACGGCTTTAGTCGTAATTTTGTGGTTCTAAGCTCAAAGATCTGGTAAATCTAGGTCGTAAGTCGTATCTACACTCCCTGTCCAAAAAGCATACGGTGTAAACAAAAGACCTGGTAACTGTAAACGGTGGAAACGGGCATAGGAGTTAACTTAGGCAGTGGTGATCGATTTTTGAGCATCATCAACTGCTCTCAGAAAGTCGCACGCTGTTTGCAGGATCCCAGTCGCTGAGTCGTATGCCTGCAGTAGACGAAAAAATCCTGTGACCATCAAGCCAACGGCAAACCATCAAACGCACACGTTCTCGTCTCCGGTAAAATAGCCAAACCACCGATATCCATCTTGACGCCACATTTCGACGTTTCGAGAATTCTCGAAACGTCGAAGCAGCAACCTCAATCGCAAGAAGGCGTAGTCCGCTGGCACATGTTTCTGACGTTTTCCCGAGCTTTTGTGGCTTTTATAGCTCAGCATATATCGATCGGTCTTGCGATTACTTGCTCACGCACGAGAATCAAACAACCCCGTTTCAATCAAAACTTGCTGCTTTAATGAGTGGGTTATACCATAAGAAAAATCTATTTGATACATCACTAGAATCTATAGTAAGAAGTACACGGAAGAGGTGTTCAGCCATTTTCGCACAAGGAGGAGCGCCATGAAGAACTTATTTCGCTTTCTGGTTCTCGCCGGTCAAATTCTCAGCCTGCTGACATTCAAACAAAGCCTCCAGGCCCAAACTCTGCGCAAAGCGACCTTTGAATTAAGAAATGAGATTACTGTCCAAGTTCCCGAGGGGGCCAAACGAGTGCGCGTCTGGGCGGCGCTTCCGCAAGACGATCCGGCTCAGCAAATCAAAAATCTCAAAGTCGAGGCGCCGTTTACTTACAAGGTTGAGCTCGATTCCGAAGGCAGCAAGGTGTTATACCTCGAAGGTGATGCTCCGAAAGAAAAAGACTTCAAAATCGTCGAGACATTTGTTCTGACGCGCTCGGAAGTGCGTAGCGGGGTGGATGCGAAAAAAGCGGAGCCAATTTCGGAGGCGGACCGGGTACGGCTGGCCCACTTTCTCCAACCGAACAAGCACGTCATTATTGATGGAGATATTAAGAAGCTGGCGCTGCAGATCGTCGGGGATGAAAAAAATCCCGTGCTCGCTGTGCGCAAGCTCTATGACTGGCTATTGGAAAACGTGGAGTACTGGGTAAAGGATCCAAAGAACATGAAGGCATCGCCGGTCGGGAGTACGCAGTACTGTTTGACTTACCGTACGGGAAACTGCACCGATTTCGAATCACTCTTTACGTCATTGGCGCGCAGTATCGGTATCCCCACGCAGATCGTTTACGGCTCGTTTCTCAAACCGGATTTGATGGGGCAGGATCAAGATCAAAGTTACCACTGCTGGGCGGAGTTCTACGCGACCGGCCTGGGTTGGATACCGCACGACGTGGCGGTGGCCGACCTCTACGCCGGGGATTATCCGGTCAACAATGACAACGAAAGGCTCGTTCGTCTCACCACCGCCGACGGCACCTATGGTTCGAATCCGGAAAAGGTCAACTACTATTTCGGCAATCTGGACGAGCGTCGCGTTGTCTGGTCACGCAATCGAGACCTGATCTTCAATCCACGGCAGGACGGAGAGCCGGTCAACGCATTGCCGAAAGCCTACGTGGAGATCGATGGGAAAGAACATCCGGAAACCAAAGGATGGGTCAGAAAGCTTACATTTCGCCAAATCGATTAGCGAAGGATATTGATTAGCGGAGGATCTTACGTTGGAGCGAGCATTGTCCGATGAGATGGAGCGAACGGTCAAACTGCTCGCCGATCTCGAGAGCTTGCGCGGGCGTGCCTGCAAGCTCTGCGAGTCCGCGCTCTGTCATCACGAAGCGTTGTTTAGTATCAGCATGGGCTTCAAGAATAGCCCGCTCTGCTGCGCGTGTCTCGCCGCCGAGCTTGAGCGCGAGCCGGTCCAGATGCGCGATGAGCTATGGTCTTTCATTGTACACCGCCCCTGTCATCGCGCAGGTTGGGCATGGGCCAATCGCGAGGAAGGTTATGACCCTGGGGCTTTTCCCGGGTGTCTTTGGCCTTCCCCGCGCAACGCGAGCGGGCGATCGCGAAAAGTCGAGACAGTCGAAAAAGCAGTTGAGGCATGCGAAAGCGAAACCTGGGACGCGGGCGATATGGCCTGCGGAGATCTCGTGCTGGAGTTGCGGATTCGGCTACGGGGGATCAAACCCCACCAGGTGTTGCGGGTTACGGCCACGGATCCGGGCGCCAGGGAAGATATCCCGGCGTGGTGCCGCCTGACCGGGCATAGGCTCCTCAACTCCGAACATCCCCAATATTGGATCGAACGAAAGGAGGACTAAAAATTATGGCGGGTAAATTTTGTGTCAGCCTTACATGGGCGAAAAACGACCCCGACAAGGCGACCGTTGCGTTTGTTGTTGCCAATGCGGCGGTGGCGTCGGATAAGCAAACATTGGTTTTCTTGAGCACAGAAGGAGTACGGCTTTCCCAGCAGGGATATGCGGACGACATCCGTGAGGAGGGCTTTGCGCCCCTCAAGGAACTCATGGAGAATTTCGTCAAAGCCGGCGGCCTGATCTGGGTCTGCTCGCCCTGTTTCAAACGCCGCAAGCTCGATGAGGGAAAACTTGTAGGCGGCGCCACGATCGTAGGTGGCGCCAAGCTCGTGGAATTCTTAAGCGACGGCTCTCCCTGCGTCACCTACTGAGAGGGCTGCGATGGATCAAACCGCGCCACCGTCTTATCGGCCCGATGTCAGCTTCGACGGCGGCGATCTCGACTGCGGCAGCGGGTTGCTGCTTCTCATACGCAAGCACATTGATCCTCTCGCCCGAGGCCAAATCCTTGAGGTCCGCTCAACGGAGGTGTCGGTGGAGGAGGATTTGCCGTCGTGGTGCCGCTTGACCGGAAACGAACTTCTCTCATGGAGTCGCACCGGAGAAACGCGGAGCTTTTTGATCTGCAAGGGATCGCTTTCCGAAAAGACGGAGTCCCCGGCCGGTGGCGAGCCCAGACCCGGCGCAGAGCGCAGGGTATCAGAAGCAAGGATCTCGGCCACGCTCTCCAAATCGTACTCAATTCCTCACATAGCGCCGCTATCGGTGATGGGCATCGGAAGTTGGCCACGACCGCGCTGGATGCTCCAGGCCATGCACGAGCATGTCGAAGGACGCTTGGGGGAAGAAGAGTTTCAGTCTACCGCCGACGACGCTGTGCGCCTTGCCGTTGAGGCTCAGCTCCGGTCAGGGGTAGACGTTGTCACTGACGGCGAGCAGCGCCGCGACAACTACGCGAGTTTCGTCGGCGGGCTGCTGGAGAATTGCCAGCTCATTCCCCTCACCGATCTTTTGCCGCTGGTCGACGATCCGGAAGAGTTCGAGAAAGAGCTGCAATCATTGGATGTGCCCGCCAGCGAAGTTCGCCATCCAGCGGTGTTCGGCAAGCTGAAGAGAGGAAGGCCCATCGCCACGCACGAGCTGCAATTTGTCCGAACGCTCACCGACAAGCCGGTGAAAATCGCGCTGCCGGGACCCTACCTCCTCACCCGCATCATGTGGATGGAATGCATTAGCGACAAGGCCTACGTTACTCGCGAGGAGTTGGCATCGGACATTGTTCAAATCCTTCGTGAAGAGATTCGCGATCTCCTGTCGGGCGGTGCGGCTTTGATTCAGTTGGACGAACCGGTATTGACTGAAGTCGTCTTTACGGGGGCTAAAAATAGCCGCAGCTTCATGTGCGGCGCGCTCAGCGAGAAAGGCAGCCCGGAACATGAGCTAGCCTTCGCGCGGGAACTTATCAATCAAGTCGTTGACGGCGCGCCCTTGGAGCGAACGGCCATTCACATATGCCGGGGCAATTGGACGCGAGACGAAAGCGCCGCCCTGAGCGGCGACTACCGCCCGCTCATGCCCATCCTCAAGGCCCTCAAAGTAGGAAATTATTTGTTGGAGCTATGCACGCCGCGCGCCGGCGAGATTGACGCGTTAAGAGAGCTTCCCCAGGATCGGCGGATTGGTGTGGGCCTCGTGAATCAGAAAACAGATACGGTCGAGTCTCTGGAAGAAATCGTCGCAAAGGCAAAAAAGGCCGCGAACCTTTTCGGCGCCGATCGTATTTTCCTCAACCCCGACTGCGGCTTTGCAACATTTGCGGACAACCCCGTTTCCTCCTCCCGCATCGCCGAGGCTAAACTCAGCGCACTAGCGCAGGCAGCGGAGCACTTGAAGAGTCAATCGTCGTTTTGACGTTTTGAGAATTCTCAAAACTTGAAAGTGCCTCGGTAAACCGCGCTCCCATGCACAAACACGTCTTTCCTTGACGCGCCCTGCTGCTTACCACTGACGTTTTCTCCGGATTTTGCCTTTGTCCTTCTCGATTTTACTGAAGCGCTCAGTCCAAGCGTAGCCACTTTTGAACAACTTGACGGCGGTCTGTGGACGAAATAGGCTGCGGGCTAGTTGAAATATGCGTAGTCCGTTACGGAAATTCTCGCATAGCGTCGGCGGTCCTATCTTTTGGTTAAAGGCGTATCAGGCTACTGAAGAGTAAACCTGTCTCCTCCCGTACGGTGTAAACGGCCAGCGGAGGCGATCTCGGTCGTTGAGAAAACACTCAAGACGAGGAAAAGGGGCTAAACATCATGGAACTTAAAGGCCTTATCATAGACAAGCCTACAGAGGGCATCTTCCGAGTCCATCGCTCCGCGATGACATCAACCGAGATTCTTCAGATGGAGCAAGAGCGAGTTTTTAACAAGTGCTGGCTGTATCTGTGCCACGAGTCTGAAGTAGAGAACCCAGGCGACTACCGGCGCCGCAACGTGGCCGGTAGGCCCCTTTTCTTCGTGCGTGGTAGCGATGGCAAGGTGCGTGTTTTTTTGAACACCTGCACCCACAGAGGCGCGCTGATTTGTCGGCGCGACCAAGGGAACAGCGAGGTCCTGCAATGCTTCTACCATGCGTGGACCTTCAACAACCACGGCGAGCTGATAGGAGTGCCGGATGAGGCAGGTTACGGTAAGGGCTTCAACCGGGCGGAGATGGGCCTCAAGTCGCCACCTCGGGTGGACAATTACCGCGGCTTTATTTTCGTCAGCTTCAATCCGGATGTTGAAGACTTGGTGACCTATCTGGCGGGCGCGAGAGATTACATAGACCTTGTTGTTGACCAAGCAGAAGAAGGGATGAGGATAATTTCAGGCTCCAATCGGTACTTCATAAAGGCCAATTGGAAGTTACTAGTTGAAAACAGCTTGGATGGGTACCATGTCAAGCCCACTCACAAGACCTACTTCGAATACGTAACCAGCCTTGGCGTGAAAACCGGTGCGGTGCAAACCGCATTCAGTAGGCCGGCTCGTGCCCTAGGCAAGGGTCACGCAGTTGAGGAACATGACGGGGTACGGGGCCGGCCCATAGCCCGTTGGAGCCCGCTCTTTGGGGAAGAGAACAAGGAGGAAATCGCCAGGATCCGTGCCAGGCTGGTGCACAAATTCGGCGAGCAGAGGACTCGTCTCATGGCAGATATAAGCCGCAATCTCTTAGTCTATCCCAATCTGATGATCATTGATTCTATCGACATCACAGTCAGGGTCTTTTGGCCTATAGCTCCTGATCTGATGGAGGTAACCGCTTGGCAACTGGCGCCTAAGGAAGAGAAAAGCGAGCTCCTCGCTCGCCGGCTGGATAACTTTCTTACCTTCCATGGTCCGGGAGGATTCGCTACACCGGACGATGTGGAAGCGATCGAATCGTGTCAGGCGGGTTATAAAGCTGAAGGAGTGGAATGGTCCGAACTATCCAGAGGCATGCACCGGGAAGCCATCGCTGAAGACGAGCTACAGCTGCGGGCTTTTTGGCGCCAGTGGTACGGCTATATGTTAGGACTGGGGAAAGTTGAAACAAGCGATCCAGTAGTGAGGGAGCGGTCAGCGGTAGCCGGCTAACAAGGAAGAAGGACAATGGCAGAAGCACGTCCCGGAGGAAACGATAACAGCCTGCCTACTTTCCGGGAGACGGTGGAGGACTTTCTTTACCACGAGGCGGCTCTTTTAGACGAATGGCGTTTAGATGAGTGGTTGGCCCTTTTCACCGCAGATGCCAGATATGTAGTCCCTACCACAGACCTTCCGGAAGGGGACCCTAAAAAGGACCTGGTATTCATTGACGATGACATGGTACGTCTGCGGGCTCGCGTGGAAAGATTGAAAAGCCGTCATGGTCACAGAGAGTATCCTTGGTCCCGTACCCGGCGCTTCATTACTAATGTGCGAATCAAGAGTTTAGAAAAGGACAATATTTTTGTGACATCCTCCTTCCTCGTGTACCGGTTCCGCATGGGGGAGACCAGTCCCTATGTGGGGTGGTATGAGCACAGGCTGAAACAGCTAGACAGGGAGTTGAAAATCCACCACAAGAGGATCGTGCTCGACATGGAAGCGCTAAGGGAGCACGGCGCAGTGAGCATCATCCTGTAATGAACCTGGATTCCTTAAACCGGAAATATCTAGAGCGAGGCGAAATCCTTGGAGCAGCGAAGGCGTCCGACTGTGAAGTTTCAAAGTCATTTTGCGCTCTCACAAGTCGTTGCTATGAGGCTTAACAGCCCCTCGAGGCACCGCTGATCGATCTCTGCTAAGAGGCAGAAGCCCATCGACTTTGCTGCGAAAGGGTTACGTCGCGCGCTTTCTGTCGATCGCCACCGAAACAGTCGCATAGATTGCTACACCGAGTTGGAAGTAATTGGGGGTCAGAGAACATTTATGAATTTCATCTATAACAACAGAACCAGAAACTTGAGGTGGTTGCCGATCGGTATATTCGTACTGACGTTACTCTTCGTCGCGGAGGTAGAGGTATATGCTCAGACAGATATAGTGGCGGCGGCTTCGGAAAGTGTTATTGTCTATCCCATCGCTGTTGCCGTGAACAAGTCCGTTGTGCTGCGCTTACCGAGAAGAGCGACCAGAGTTGCCGTAACACAGCCCGAGATCGCTGAGGCTGTGGTCGTGGCGCCGGATCAGATCCTTATTAATGGTAAAGCTGTGGGCAGCACTTCTCTTGTGGTGTGGTTTGAGGGCAAAACTCACCAGAGATAGAGATATGCGATGAGCGACTCGCACTTTACGTTTGCGTAAGAAACCGCGGGCACTCCACCGATTGTAACTTAGAGTTAACCCAACGTACTTTAGCGGAGGAGGAGACGACGGGGAAACGGGCCTTGCAATCACACATATCCAATGCCAGGCGCGACCGTTTTCCCATTTCGACGTTTCGAGAATTCTCGAAACGTCGAAGCAATGACCTCAGCCGTCATTTTGATGTTTTGAGAATTCTCAAAACTCGAAAGTGAGTGAGCGCGATCAACGGACACGAACACGTTCACGGTTTCTCATAAGGACGACCATTCACTCTTGGTTCAATCGCGATTGCGCCTTCTTTTTGTGCCTCGCGCCTCGTGCTCACGCCTGACTCTTTCCTTGTATTTTTCCGCTCAGATCGCTAGTGACATTGTCAAAATAAGGAGGGGAGGAACGACGATGCCAAACAAAATTTTTTCGACAATGGGATTGAGGTGGCTGTTTCTTTCCGCGTCTCTGCTAGCAGCCGACCCTGCCGGTGCCCAGGCGATAAAAGTCAAGTTGGGCTCTTCTCTCAGTCCACCCGCGTTACATGTACTGGCGCCCTATGTGGCTTTAGAAAGAGGTCTGTTTAAGAAGCAGGGGCTTGATGTGGAGATTGTGGAAATTGCCGGCGACCCCAACCACACTAAGGCCCTGCTCTCCGGCGACTTGGATGCGGCCGTCATCATCGGGGGGACCGCTGTCATGGTGAGCGCTTCGAAGGGAGCCAAGATTAGGGGTTGGTTAGTTCCCAACCCTATCTCCCCTTTTCACATTGTCGCACGGAGAGAGAGCGCCACCACACTCCGGGGTTTGGTAGGGAAAAGTATCGCTGTCTCGGGCATTGGCGGCTATTCGTACCACGTCCCCCGCATCGTATTGGAGCGGAGCGGTGTGGACCCAGATAAGGTGCAGTATGTGTCGGTGGGCTCTCCTGCGGATCGCTTCAGGTCAGTGGTGGCCGGTAAAGTTGATGCGACGATGGCAACGCTCGATGAAGTGGCAAAACTCGCGCAATACCCTCAGATCATCTCGCTGGCGGAGGTCCCAAAGATCGTGCCCGAGCTCCCGAACAACTTCTCCATGGCCAGAGAAGAATACATAGCGAAGAATCCCGAGACCATTTACAAGCTTACCAGAGCGCTTACCGAGGCCAGCCGGTTCATAGCAGCCAACAAGGCGGGTTTTATGGCCATCGCCGTCAAGGTCATCAAGGACGAGAGCCCGGACATTCTGAGTAAGGCCTACGATCTGGCGGACCCGAAGTTGGTGTTTGGCGTGAACGGCGACATTTCGGAGGCGGCGTATAATTACACCGCGAATTTCCTCCAGAAAGTAGGGTTTATGACGGATCCCGTGCCCTATGACAAGTTTTTCGAGCGTCGTTTCGTGAACCGTGTCCTGCAGGAGCTGGGTCGGATGTAACGCTCAACCCACGTTAGTATTTAGCGATTATCTCCGGTTCCAACTTGGTGAGATGATCCGCCATCGCTTGTTGGTCGATCCTCCGATTTCTTCGTATCCGGCTTGTTTGATGCTTGAAGGAAGCCGAGTTTTGCGCTGCTCCAGAGTCCACGAGTCCTCCACCCCGGGTCATCCATAAAGCTTTCGCCTCGATATGCTTTAAGCTTGACCGCAGTTAGCGCTCCGTAGTATACGGGCGCCGTCTCAGGAGGAATGCCATGACAAGCGTTCTCCCGAAATCAAACAGACAGCTAACGCGGAGCATCCGAGCGGTTGTGCTAATCGGCAGTATAGTATTTCTCTTCAGTGCTTCATCAGTGTTTGCGCGCGGAGGAGGACACGGTGGAGGACATGGAGGCGGCCATTCGGGCGGGCATGCTGGTCACTCTGGTGACCACGGAGGACATCATGCAGGTCACGTCGGCGACGGGCATGGAGGGATTCTAAGACACTCCATGACACGCGATCACTTTACTAACCTGAATCCTTGTGTACCTACGGATAAACCTTCGGCGGATTGCCCGCAACTTGGGGAAAAGCGGTGGCAGACGATTCCAGCCGAAAAAACTCAGAACAGGTTTGAGTCGAGGTTTGATTAGCGCCGCGCTAAAAAGCTCAATCGCAACGGATCATTTGATTCAAACTCTTTGACAGCCGAGGTTTCGCAGGCGTGGCCGCGGCGCGATGGGCAACAGCTATTCAACCGGCGGCAGGATTCGAGCCAACGACGCTGAGTCGTGCTGGAGATGCCGATGATGCGAGCGGTTTAAAGTCAATAAGGAGGAGAATCATGAAGCCTGCCAAAGTGACTTATGCGCTTGGAGTCGCGATCGCCGCGGCGATGGCGATGTTTGCAAGATCGTTACCCGCTCAGGACAAACCCGACCCCAACGCCGCGCCAAACCCGTATCGCATGCTTGAGAGCTGGGCTCAACTTCCTGAGGG